>OIZT01000002.1_pt1 | contig 303510 bp, 248 predicted proteins | sample 1588611 | NCBI WGS metagenome assembly OIZT01 (sample SAMN03283278) | human gut metagenome | biome: human-associated habitat; material: feces | host: Homo sapiens | place: Peru | collected 2012
GTGTTTATTTTTTTTCCAAAGAAAACTATACCTTAGACAGACCTCTTTTTCTATGTCTTCTCAGGCAATCCACAACTTTTGATTATAACTCACCCCTCAATTAATTTAATCTTATTTAAATTAAACATTGAGGTTCTGTTTAATGTGCATGGATAAACATCTAAATTTGAAGAAATTGTTAACATAAGTGTTCCACACCCACAATTTGGGGACTTTCTGTTAGATATAATTTTACTGCTGTATTCAGAATTTGATACTACAAATTTTTTTGTAGAATATTGCTGAGAAACGTGATTTATAACTTTAATTAACTCTTCGGTATTAACTAAAATTTCTTTTGTTGCATTTCCTTCTTCTATTATGTTTGATATTCTATGAAGTTTCACTCCCAGTGTCTGTACTAAGGCAGTAACAGCTTCCACTTCACTAAAGTTAATTTTTTGTACACACATAGCCGTATGTACTTCAATATTCATTTTGACTAATTTTTGAATTACGTTTATAGTTCGTTCAAAACAACTTCTATTTTTTCTGATAGAATTGTGAGTGTCTTTTAATCCATCCAAACTTACTTGTACAAATCCATGATTTTTTTGAATCTTTGAAATCAGTCCTAATATATAATCTTCTTTTTCGGGCGGATAAAAACCACTTGTTGTTATTAATACTTTTATTCCGTTATTTACCAAGGTATCTATAACATATTCAATTTGAGGGTAAAGCATTGGTTCACCCCCTGTTAGTTGAATAGTACTTACTTTAATACTAATCAGGTCATCAAGAATTTTATGAATTTTTTTTTCAGAAATTTCAATTTTCTCTGTTTTGTCTAAGTAACAATGAGAACAATTAAGCAAACATTTCTTTGTTAATTCAAGAGTAATATAATCCGGTGTGAAATATTTTGTTGTGCCAATAACTTGTGGAAAATATCTGACGTTTTCATTCAAAAAACATGTTTTTTTTAACAGTATTATAAATTTATTTACTTTTTGTTCAACACTGTATTTATCTTCATGATATTTGTTTGAAAGTTTTTCAATAATTGAATTCGGATTATTTTCTTTGGCTAATAACTCTAAAATTGAAAGACCGGTTTCATTAATTCCTTGTGAATATTCATAATTAATTTTTGGGTCAAAGATTTTCAAATAAGAATTTTGAGGTTGTCTGACTATAGTTTTAATATTTTTATTAAAGTATAACATTCTAAATTTCCATATAATAATTGCTTTTTTTGTATAGAGCGTTAGCTGCAATCAAAGTGATTAATGCTGTCATAAAACAAATTATATTCACAAAAGGATTAAATGGGTTTTCAAAAAGAATTGAAAAGACAATTAAAATCAATACGGGGAAAACAAAACCCAAACCACCAAAATATCCTGCCGTTTTTTCATCACCAATAAGAATTAGAATAATTGATGTCATGTTAATTCCAGTCAGGTTAAGAAAAACCAGACAGATTATTTTGAAAAAATACAAGTGAAATTCTACACGGCAAGTCATTAAGATAAGATAGTAAAATACACAAACAATTAACGATATTGCCAGATAAGTAACAGTTTTGGCAAGAAAAAATACACTTGTTTTATTTGCAATTTTCACAGACTCAACAATTTGATTCCGTTTGTCAGAAAACAAAGAAAACTTCAGCATTACTCCTGATATGCTCTGGCTAGCAGTTAAGGCAAAAACAGAATATAAATCCAGTTTGCTTTTTACCGGAACAGTATATTTTACAGAAACATATGTGATAATCAAAAAACATGCAAAAAGAAAAAACAGGCTTTTTTTTGAAAAAAACTGTTCTTTGATTTCTTTTTGTATAATCTTAAAAAAATAGTTCATTTTAGTTTGTTGAAACTCCATATTTTCATCTTCAAAAATGAAGCAGCAGAAAAAAATCCAGTTATAACCGTAAACCCAAGAGTAAATAAAACGGAAGTTACCGTCTGCAATGATAAATTTAATTTCTCACAAAAAGATAAATATAAAATCGGAACGACCAGTCCGAACAGACTTGTATATTCATTAATTTTTTCATCTGAAATTTTAGTACATAAAAAGAATGAAAAAAAATTCGAACTGAGAATAATAAATAAAACTGATAGAAAATCAAATATGTTTTCAAATAAATGTATTTCTGTAAAATTAAGAAAAACTGAATATCCCGTTAAAAAAACAAATGACAGCATATTTGAAAATGTTGACTTTGTGAAAAAAACACTAAATCTTTTTTTTGATATAAAATCCAATTCAAGTACACCGCATAAAAAATCAGATTTTAGGGACTGTGAAAAATAATATGACCCCATGCAGGAAGAAAACATGATGCCCACCATGTAAAATGAATGTATCCCTGTTTTTTCAATTTGGGTTGAAAGTGTTGATATTGCGCAAAAAAAAGCAAAAATAAGAAAAACCGATAATAAATATTTTTTGTTAAATAGGAATTCTGTCAATTCTTTTTTTAACAGGCATTTTATATAAAACATATTCTCTCTCTTTCTGATTATTGACTGCTGCCAAAATCATCGGGCAACAGTCAATAAATTAGGTACTAGGCCAATGACATTGGCACATTACAAGTCGGGATTAGCGGTACCAATGCTAAAGCTGACTGAAAGAAAAAGCCACAACCTAAACAGCTGCTTTCCGTAAATTCTGGATTTTCCATATTTTCACTCCTATTTATAAAGATAATTTATTTTAATATTTTTTTTTATCATAGTCAAGTTATTTAATGTTGACAGTTATTTAATGTTGTTTATAAGTTAAAAATACATTAAAATGTCTGAATCGATAAAAAAAAACCGGAACCACGCAGGTTCCGGCCTTTTTTTTACATCTTTGCTACTCCGTCGCCGCTTTCACAGGCGAAGAAGCCGGCATTGTAGCCTATTGTTTTTGTGTATGTGTCCTGTACATTTTTTACAAAACTGTCAATGTTGTCTTTGTGAACGAGTGCTATTCCGCAGCCGCCGAATCCTGCTCCGGTCATTCTTGCGCCAAGGCATCCTTCCTGCTTCTGCGCTGTTTCTGCAAGTGTATCAAGTTCAATTCCGGTAACTTCGTAATCTGTTTTCAAAGATTCGTGGGACTCGTTAAGAAGTTCGCCCAGTTTTTTGAGGTCACCGCCGTTGAGTGCCTTTACAGCCGCAAGAACACGCGCGTTTTCATAGATGCAGTGCTTTGCTCTTTTCTGAAGAATCTCATCTTTTACTGCAGCCTTTGATGCTTCCCATTCTTCTGGCGTAAGTTCGCAGAGTGCATTTATTTTGAGTCCCGACTCTTTAAGAAGTGCAAGTGCCTGTTCGCACTGGCTTCTGCGTTCGTTGTATTTGCTGTCGGCAAGTCTTCTCTGCTTGTTTGTGTTCATGACAACGAATCTGTAGTCTCCCAGTTCAAGCGGGGCATATTCGTATTCAAGAGTATTGCAGTCAAGAACAATTGCAGTATTTTTTTTGCCCATTGCGATAATGAACTGGTCCATGATTCCGCAGTTGACGTTCATGAATTTATGCTCGCTCATCTGTCCCAGTTTTGCTATTGTAATGCGGTCAATTCCAAAACCGAATGTTTCGCTTACTGCATAGGCAAATCCACATTCAAGTGCCGAAGAAGAAGAAATGCCGCCGCCTGCAGGAATGTTGCTTGCCATGAGAATTTCAAATCCGCAGTCAAAGTGATGGCCTGCTGCCTTTAACTGTGAAAGAATTCCGTTAAGGTAGTTTGCATAATCATTTTTTTTGTCGAACACAAATTCGTCGTTAATGTCAAACTCGAATGTTCCGGGAAAGTGAATGTCGTTGTAGATTATTTTTGAGTCACCGCGTTTTCTTATTGCAACATAAAGGTATTTGTTGATTGCAGCAGGAAAAACTTTTCCGCCGTTGTAGTCGATGTGCTCGCCTATAATGTTTATTCTTGCAGGCGATGAATATACCTGAACGTCTTTTTCACTTCCGCCGTAAATTTTTACAAAGTCAGCCGGAAGATTTTTTGGATCGTATGTAGTTGAAGTAAGTGTGTTCATTCCTTTTTTTGATAAAATACCGGCTGCAGCTGCCGATTTTACCATGCCTCCTGTTTGATCGTGTAATTTTATGATAACAGATAGTATTTGCGTTTTCAAGCAAAAATATGCATTTACTGCGCAACCGTTGCCCGCGTTGAAAAAAAGTCTCCTAAACGCTATTATAGTAAAAATGGAAAATAAAAAAGGAAAATGTATGACAAATAAAGTTTATATTATAGGCCACCGCAATCCCGACACAGACTCAGTTGTTGCGGCCACAGCCTATGCCAGACTCAAGCAGCTTTTGGGAAAAAAAGAATATGTCGCAGCCCGTGCAGGAAAGCTTGCACCGCAGACGGAATATATTTTAAAAAGATTCAATGTAGAAGCACCGCAGTATATTCCGGATTTGGTTCCCAAGACTGAATATTACATGAGCGAAAAGTACATTACCGTTGACCAGGATGTTTCTTTGTGGAAAGCCGTAGACAAAATGATCAGCACGAACGCTTCTGTTCTTCCCATTGTAAACGTAGACGGAACATACCAGGGACTTTTGAATTACAATGCGTTTGCCCTCAATTCGTTTAAGATTCTTAACCCCAAGCGTGACGATATTTTTCTTACGAGCCTTAATCTCGTAGAAAAAACACTGAATGCAACTCCTATAGTTGAATTTGATCCTGACGATTACTTTAAGTGTTCCCTCGTTGTAGGCGATGACGATACAGAAACTTTCAAAAAAATTCTTTCTGAACGCAAGAGTGAAAATATAATTGTCATTACAGGCGACCGCGAAGATATTCAGAAGGCAAGTATAGAAGCCGGAGTACGCGCGCTTATTGTTACAAAAGATTATGTTATTGCAAAAGAGCTGCGCGAACTTGCCAAGGAAAAGAAAGTTTCAGTTCTGTCGGGACATGACAGCACAGTTACCACAGCCATGCTTATTGAATATTCTTCTCCGGTAAGTGCAATGGCAGACAAAAAAATTCGTCCGGTAAGGGCAGATGATACTGTCCAGAAAATACGCCCGCTGCTTGCCGAAAGCCCGTCGCGCTGTCTGCCTGTTATTGATGAGAATTACCGCGTTATAGGAATTATAAGCGAAAGCGATCTTCTTCACGAAGCAAACATTCAGGTTATTCTGGTTGACCACAACGAACCGCAGCAGGCTGTAGAAGGAATTGAACATTACATAATCCAGGAAATTATTGACCACCACAGAATCAATACTTTTTCTACAAGAACACCGATTAATTTTATAAACAGGCCGGTTGGTTCAACAAGTACAATAATTGCAAACCTTTACCGCGAAAACAGGGTTTCTATTCCAAAAGACATGGCTTCACTTCTTCTTTGCGGAATTCTCAGTGACACTCTTATTCTGCAGTCCGGAACAACGACAGATTACGATGTTGCCACGGCGGAATATTTGAGTAGCATTACGGAACTGGATATTAAAACTTTGGGAAACGATATAATAAAGAGCGGAAGTCACATCGACGGCCGCAGCGCACAGGAAGTAATCCACCAGGATATGAAGGATTACAGCGAAGGAAAGTACAAGTATACCGTAAGCCAGATAGAAGTCGACAGCACGCGTGAAATTATTGAACGCCGCCACGAATTCCTTGAAGAACTCGAAATTGAACGCCGCAGTAACGGTGCCCTGTTCAACGCACTTCTTGTTACCGACATTACAAAACTCAGTTCAATTCTGCTTATTGCAGGTGACCCCAAATTCGAAGCGCTTGTGAACTTTCCCAAGAGGGAAGAGCATATTTATTATCTAAAGGATGTTGTGTCCAGAAAAAAGCAACTTATTCCTCTTCTGAGTGAACTGGTAGGCCGCCTTTCTGATTAGAATTTATTTGCCAGTCCGCGCGCGTAAATTGTTTTGGCAGTTTGCATAGATGATTTTTACCAGTCCGCATAGGCGGACTGCAAGTTTAAACATTTTGCCACAGGCAAAATGTTTAAACTACTCCCACCCAAAAGTTGCAGGCGGCTTGTTTGTAAGATCAAAGAAAATTGCGTCAACAAAGTCCAGCTTTGCTATGTCTGCAACTACATCTTTAAGAATATCCTGCGGAAGCTGGGCAAACCTTGCGGTCATAACATCTTCGCTGCATACAGGTCTTAGTACAATACTGCAACGTCCTGCAGAAGACGCGTAGGGAATATTTATTGTAAGGTGCTGGAATATTTTGTCATACCAGCCGCTTTCGTGAAGTTTTGAAAGCATAATGTCATCTGCCTCGCGTGTCTGGTCAAGCCTTGCCTTGTCGCAGTAACCTTTCTGAAGTACAAGGTCGCTGTCTTTAACAGAAGGATTCTGCCAGAGTTTAATAATACATCTGTTTATGTAATCAGAACTGTTGGTTATTGCGCTTGAAGCTTCTTCGAGTTTTTCCCACTTTTTGGGCAGATGGTAGAAACCGCCGTCTTCTTTTTTGAATGCAAGTACAGACGGGAAACGGTAAGTCCTGAAGTCGCCCTGTACTCCTACAGAACGCACCGGCAGAACAGAACGCTCAAGACTCTGCGAGCAGTTTTCGCAGAACATGCCAAGCTTTACGCTGTTAAGTTCTTTTTCTGCGGCTGCCATATCGGCTATGTCCTGGTCAGAAAGAATTCCGTCAGAACACAATACGTTAATGCTCAGTCCCGGTCCCGGGAACGGATGCCTCATTACAAGATCATCAGAAAGACCAATCTTTTTTCCTATAGAGCGCACTTCATCCTTGTACAAATCCCTGAGGGGTTCAATAATAAGCCCTTTTTCGATAAGCTTCTGGATTCCGTTTACGCGGTTATGGTGCGTTTTAATTGTCTTTGAATTTTTTGTTCCGCCGCTTTCTATAATATCAGGGTAAAGTGTTCCCTGTGCAAGCATCCATTTTGACTCGTCAAGATGCTGTCTTGCAACAACTTCGTCTCGTACTTTGATAAAGTTTTCGCCAATGGCCATGCGCTTTTTCTGCGGGTCTGTCATACCGCGGACTGCTGCAAGAAAACTTTCGCTTGCGTCTTCTACAATAAAGTTTGTAAAGCCGTGTGCATGGTATGCTTTTTCTACCTTTGCGCTTTCATTTTTTCTCATAAAGCCGTTGTCTATGTGCAGACCAAGAACGCGGTCCTGTCCAAGGGCTTTGTTAAGAAGAGCAAATGCTACTGTAGAGTCAACACCGCCGCTCAGGAACAAAAGAATGTTTTTGTCTTTTGCCTGTGTTTTTATTTCTTCAAGAATATGATTCAGAACAGTGTCTTCGTCCCAGTTTTTTTCCATTCCGCAGATGGCTGCAAAATTGGCAAAAATTTTGTTTCCTTCAGGAGTGTCTTTTACTTCGCAGTGGCACTGGAGCGAATATCTTTTTTTTGCAGAATTCTGTAAGGCAGCATAAGGGCAGTCTTTTGTTGCACCGATTACTTCAAAACCAGCGCCGGGTACAAGAACTGCATCCTGATGGCTCATCCAAACCTGTGTAGAAGAAGATACTCCCTTAAAGAGGGGAGACTCTTTTCCTGCGGCAGTCTGTTCAAGATGTGCAATGCCGAATTCACCGACATCGGCTTTTCCTACGGTACCGCCATAGCATTTTGCCATAAGCTGGTGTCCGTAGCAAAGTCCCAGTACAGGAATGTCCAGATCCAGAAGCTTTTCGTTAAACTCGGGAACATTGTCTGCGTAAACCGAAGAAGGTCCGCCGCTCATAATTATTCCCTTAACGTTCTGCAGTGATTTTTCAGAAACGGACGGAAGAGCAATTTCTGAATAAAAGCCCATCATTCTGAGCCGTTTTGCAATAAGATGCGCATACTGGCTTCCGAAGTCCAAAACTAAAATTTTACTGCGTTCCATTGTGTCTCCTGAATCTGCTGTTTTTTTTATTTTCTTTACTTTTATTTTACTTGTTTTTTGAAAACTGGTTGTTGCACGATGCTGTTATAAAATCCCTGAATAAAGGACCTGCCTTGTTGGGGCGGCTTTTGAATTCGGGGTGGAACTGTGCTCCCAGCATCCACGGGTGATCGGGAACTTCACAAATCTCTACGAGATCACGCTCCGGGTTTACGCCCGCAATAATGAGACCTGCTTTTTTAAGATCTTCACGGAATTTATTGTTGAATTCATAGCGGTGTCTGTGACGCTCCCAGATAGTTGTTGTTCCGTATGCCTTTTCTGTAAGGGTTCCCGGTGCAACAGTGCATTCGTATTTTCCAAGACGCAGTGTTCCGCCAAGAATCTTTCCGTTCTGGTCGGGCATAAGGTCAATGACAGGATGCGTGGTTTCTTTGCATATTTCTGTGGAATGTGCATCCTTCCAGCCAAGAACATCGCGTGCATATTCAATTACAAGAATCTGCATTCCAAGACAAATGCCAAAGTACGGGACTTTGTGTGTTCTTGCATATTTTGCAGCCAGAATCATTCCTTCAATTCCGCGTGAACCAAAGCCGCCCGGAACAATTATGCCGTCTGCAAAGGAAAGTTTTTCTTCTGCAGTGCTGTCGTCGGTAATCTGCTCTGAGTCAACCCAGTCAATTATAACTTCTGCTTCGTTTGCTATTCCGCCGTGGGTAAGGCTTTCTACTACAGAAAGATAAGCATCGTGAAGTTCAACATATTTTCCTACAAGGGCAATGTGCACGGTCTTTTTTGGGTTTTCAAAAACGTTTACCATGCGTGTCCAGTCTTCGAGATGTGTTTCTGTATTTTCTATTCCAAGAGCCTTGCAGACAGCTTTTCCAAGTCCTTCTTTTTCCATGTTGAGCGGAACTTCATAAATGGACTTTGCGTTAAGGTTCTGGATTACACAGTCAGTATCTACATTGCAGAACTGTGCAAGCTTTTCGCGAGTGGTGTCTGTAAGCGGAACTTCTGTTCTGAGCATGAGAATGTCGGCCTGAATACCAAGTTCCTGCAGTTCCTTTACGGAATGCTGGGTAGGCTTTGTTTTTATTTCGTGGGCCTTTTTCATGTAAGGAACAAGAGTCAGGTGAATGTAACAGCAGTTTTCTTCACCGACTTCGTACTTCATCTGTCGGATTGCTTCTATAAACGGGAGCGATTCAATGTCGCCGACTGTTCCGCCGATTTCTGTAATGATTACGTCGGCATTGGTTTCTTTTGTAGAAAGAAGCATTCTTCTGAGAATTTCTTCTGTAACGTTTGGAATAACCTGAACTGTTCCACCGTTGTAACCGCCTTCACGTTCTTTGTTAAGAACGGACTGGTATACGCGCCCTGCAGTTGTGTTGCTGCTCTGGGAAAGCGTAGCGTCGGTAAAGCGCTCGTAATGTCCCAGGTCAAGGTCTGTTTCGGCACCGTCGTCCGTAACAAAAACTTCACCGTGCTGAATAGGATTCATCGTACCCGGATCAATGTTAAGGTACGGATCGAATTTTTGGTTTACAACTTTTAGTCCGCGGCTTTTAAGAATAAGCCCAAGAGATGCGGCCGCAATTCCTTTTCCAAGACCGCTAACAACTCCACCGGTAATAAAAATGTACTTAGTCATTTGCACATTATAGTGGATATTCTTTAGTTAGTCCATAAAATTTGGCAAAGTAATTGCTTATTCGGGAAAGTGCCTTTGACGCAGCTCGCGGGTTTTTGTCCAGAATCATAAAAAATGTTTCTTCGGGAATGCGCACAATTTCTGCATCTGTCCAGGCAGTGGCATCTTCATTGCGCAGTTCACGCAGCATACAGGCTTCTTCACCAAAAAAGCAGCCCCTGTCGGCAAAAGAGACGTGGTTCAGCCTTGTAATGCGAACCGTTCCTTTTGAAACATAAAATGCGTCTTTACCAACCTGTCCGGTCGAGTAAACGTTGTCTCCCTTTTTGAGCCTGATTGTGTTCAACTCGTTTTTTAGAAGATAGTCGGGTCTTATAAACAGAAGGCGTTTTGAAAGGTCTGCAAGGCTTGTTTTATCGCGTGCCGGAAGAAGATAAAGTTCGCAAAGAAGCAGCGTGTCAAAAAACTGGAACACAAAAAGCCACTGTGCAAAAAACAGGAATATTATAAAGAAGAAAAAAACTTCCATTAAAAGAACAATTGTGTTGCTCAGAACGCCATAAATTACATTGTATTTGTTTACGTTGATAAAAAGATTCATAAGTTTAAGGAACACAATGAACGAAAGCGTACTTCCCGCGGAAAAAAGCATGCATGTAAAAAAACTGGGGCGTGTTCTGCTGCCGGACTTGTAAGCGAGAGATGTTGCTATAAAAAGAAAAATATACGGGAAAAGCGACGTAAACAGGGCCGAAACAAGACGCGCTGGTCCCGGAAGAAGGTTTGCCAGCTCTGTAAGAACCGGGATTTTTTCTATCGTTTTGAACGTCATTGAAAGAAAAACGATTGTCGCTATTCCCACTACAATTACGGCTTCACCGGCAAGACTGATGAGCTGTGTCATAAGGGGGCGCGACTTGCGTTCGGCACCGAAGATTTTATTGAGGCCGCCCATTACAGACATAAAAAAGCGTCTGGCCATCATTACGATTGCAACACCTATTACAATTTCGAAGTTCGTTACAGGTTTTATTTCTGAAAGGGAGCGGACAAAATTGTTTTTGCTCAGAAAGTCACCCAGTCCGCGTACAGTTTCCAGAAGTGCCGTTACAGTTTCGGGCGAGGCGTGCAGGAAGCGTATGAGAATTACGATAATCATCATGGCAACGGGAATTACAGAAAACAAAAAACCGAAGGCACAGGCCGAAGCGTATGAAAGCAAATCGTTTGTAAAGAAAAAATTTATTGTAAGGTAAAGCGACTGTATTACTGTAATAAATGACGGCTTTTTTTTAGACATTGTTCAGATTTTAGTCCGCGTTCCTGCGTTTTGCCGCCATGTTGTAGTAATTGAGTGTGTCGTATGCAGTGTCATCGGGGCGTGCATTGTTGATTACAGTCATCATAATCTTTTGGAATGTTTCAGAAATATACTGCCTTATTATGTCGCGTGTTTTTGTGCTTGTATTTGGCAGCAGTAGAAGAACCCATATTATGCCGTCGGGAATTTCCTTTACGGCAAAGACGACTGCTTCTATAACAATCTGCTTTGAACCCAGCCTGAGCGTAACATCGCGCAGAATGAAATTCTTTCCTACAATCTGGGCCAGCGCCGGCGGAACTTTTACCGACATTCCCACAGAACTTATGTCCAGAAGCTTAAGCTGGTGCATTTTTGTTCCGTGGTTCCAGAAAAGGGACGCTTCCTTGTCGTGGGAAAGATTTGCGCGCACATACTGCCGCCGTCCCTTTGCATTTGCTTCCTTAAGAATGCCCAAAATTGATTCGGTAATGAATTTCATGTCGGTGTCAAGCATTGTAATTCCGGCGGGAATCTGGGCTGTTGTAAGAAAGAGTTCACGGTCTGCAGGCCTTATGCGTTCAGAAATTATTCCTATATATATAGAAGAAAGTACATCTTCTTTTTCAAAGGTTCTGATAAAGTTGTACCAGGAATTCATGGCAAGCTGGGCATCTACGTTGATAAACAGAATTGCATTTTCATTCAGTCTCAGAAGATTTTTTGCATCACGGTAACTTTCAATTATGTATACCTCGTATTCCTCGTTCTGAAGTTCAGTAATAACTTCATTGCGCACTAAATACGCTGGATTGAGAAAAAATATTTTTCTTCCGAAAAGGTCAACTTTGCTGGCCTCTGCTCCTGCCATGATTTTCCTTTGTTTCAAATATTAGAAATCTGCCAGTTTTGGTGCTCTCGGGTACGGAATTACATCGCGTATATTTGCCATTCCGGTTATGTAGCGCAAAAGGCGTGCAAATCCAAGACCGAATCCGGAGTGGGGAACTGTTCCAAATCTTCTGAGGTCAAGGTACCACTGGTAATTTTTCATATCCATTCCGCGTTCTTCACAGACTTTAAGAAGCTTGTCGTAGTTTTCTTCGCGTTCACTTCCGCCTGTAATTTCGCCCAGTCCCGGAACAAGAACATCTACTGCGCGTACGGTTTTTCCGTCGTCGTTCTGCTTCATGTAGAAGGCCTTTACGTCTTTTGGGTAGTTGTAGACCATAACCGGACTCTTGAAAATCTGTTCGGTAAGGTAGCGCTCGTGTTCTGTCTGGAGTTCTTTTCCCCAGCTGATCGGGAATTCAAACTTGTCATTGTATTTTTCGAGTTCTTTTACAGCATCTGTGTAAGAAATTCTCTTGAACGGAGTATCTACAACATGCTGAAGCTGTGCAATAACTCCCGGCTGGATGCGTTTTTCAAAGAACTGCATGTCGTCTGCGCATTTTGTGAGTGCCCAGTTAAGAAGATATTTTATAAATTCTTCTTCGAGATCCATGTTGTCAAAAAGGTCAAAAAATGCCATTTCGGGTTCGCACATCCAGAATTCTGACAGGTGGCGCGGTGTATTTGAATTTTCTGCGCGGAATGTGGGTCCGAAAGTGTATACGCGGCTGAGTGCCGTGGCAAGTGTTTCGGCTTCGAGCTGGCCGCTTACGGTAAGGTTTGCCTTCTTTCCGAAAAAGTCTTTGCTGTAGTCAACAAGATCTGCGGCTTTTGCGGGATCCATTCCCTTTGCGCCGGCCTTTATTCCCAGTTCTGCAATTTTTTCGAGCGAAAGGGTTGTTACCTGAAACATTTCGCCTGCACCTTCTGCATCGGAACATGTGATTTCTGGTGCGCTTATATAAACAAAGCCGCGTTCCTGGAAGAAAGTGTGCAGTGCCATGGCCATCTGGCTTCTCATGCGGAATACTGCACCAAAAGTGTTTGTTCTTGCACGCAGGTGGGCATTGTCGCGCAGGTATTCCATACTCATGTTCTTTTTCTGAAGAGGGTAGGTTTCGGGCGGGCAAAGTCCAAGTACAGTAAGTTTTGTAATAATAACTTCTACTGCCTGACCGCTTGCCGGAGACTGAACAAGTGCTCCTTCTGCACGGACCGATGTTCCTGTATTTATGTTTTTAAGTGATTCTTCTATAGAATTGGCATCTGCGCCCTGTGCAGGGTTTGTTCTGTCAAATGTAAGCTGAATGGAAGCAAAACAACTTCCGTCGTTTACCTGTATGAAGACAAGGTTCTTTGAGTCACGCTTTGTCCTGACCCATCCGCAGACAGTGACGGTTCTTGCGTCAGGCTCGGATGTTAATAAATCTTTGATAAGTATGGGTTTCATAATTATATTATTGTACATTTTTATCAATGAGCCGTCAATATTTTGGGGTACAGTGCCTCAGGCAAACGCATTGCAGAAATTCAAAAAAGGTTTGGAAGAAACAGATGAAAGTGCTGGTATTTTTATTAAGTTGTATTATAATTACAACATTATCATGTGGTAATTCACAATGGAATTTTGCGGGGAAAAACGCAGCCTTCGCAGTTGGAATTCTTCTTACCTAATCGCTACGCTTACATGCCTACCTAAAACACTTGCTGCTTTAACCAGTGTATTAAGAGTTACAGAATAATTATCCGGATCAAGAAGACGGTTTACAGCAGCTCGTGAAGTTTCTAGTTTTTGGGCAAGTTCTGTTTTGGTAAGTTTTTCTTTGTCGAGAGCATCCTGCAGCTGGTAGGAGATAATCTTTTTAACGGCTCCAGCTTCTACTTCTGCGGAGATTCCTTCTTCTTCCAAAAAATCGTCAAATGAGCTTCCAATGTTACTGTTCATCGTTAATACCTCCATTCAATACCAGATTCCGGCGTTTTTTTGACAGTTCCAAATCTTCCTGCGGTGTTTTCTGACTTTTGTTCTTTGAGCCAGTCGCGGACTGGTTCATTCCCGCTGTCGGTTTTGAAGAATCTTGCTGTTACAATTTTTTCATTTGGCATAGTTATAATGTATCAAAATTGATTCGTGTTGTCAAGAAAAATATAATTGCGACATTCTTTGATGTTGTAAGTGTCCTATAATAGCCCGTAAATGGTGATAAACAGTGCCTTACAATCCCCCGCACCCCGGCCGCGGGTTAAAGAACTCATACTTTTATGCCGAAAATATATCAAAATAGTAATACCCCACTAGAAAATTTGACAAATTTGCAAAGATGGGGCATACTATAGTTTGGAATAGATATTTTAGAGATTTTTTATCTTTTGGAATAAATTCAGGCTATTTTCGGGGGTTGTCATGAAAGTAAAAAAGTTTATTCTTGCGGTTGTTTCTGTAGTTTTTGCATACGCTCTTTTGTCCTGCGACGTTGGACTTGGATCGGCAGTAGACACACAGGCACCTACACTCAACGTAACTTATCCTGCAACGCTCTCTACGGTAAGAGGGCAGTTCGTTTTTGGCGGAACCTGCGCCGACGACCAGAAAGTTACGTCTGTTACGGTAAGCGCGTACAATTCGGAACTGGGAAAATCTTACGGCCCCTTTGCCGCAACCATTGCAGATGACGCAAAATCATGGACATTCTCTTTTAACAAAAAAGCAGAAGGCAAAGACTCCTACAACGGCTGGGAAATGCCCGACGGAAAATACACCCTTGAAGCCGTAGCGCGCGATGCCTCAGGCAAAAGCTCCGGTACAGGTGCAATAACAATTGACATAGACAACACAGAGCCCATTTTTATTCTTAACTCACCCGGAACAACTGACATAAAAAACCCCACCGTCAGCGGTTCAAGTTTTAAGATAACCGGAACAATTGCCGACGACCATTCCATAAAATACATGCGTGTAAACGTCTACGAAAATATGGGGGGGGGTAAAGGAAAACTTCTCGAATCGTTTAAAGAAGAGAATATAGAAACTTCTGGCGGAACCTCGGTTGCCCTCTTTGGCAAAAAAGATGCTGTTTACACTGAACTTTACGGTGACATAAAAGACGCCTCATCTATAGGAACAAAAACTTTCTTCTGCGAAATTGAACTTGAAGATTCAGCATACGAATACAATGATTTTAAAAACAACGCTTCTGGAAAAACAGGAAATGTTTCAAAAAAAGTATATCTGTATGATTCAGTCTACCAGAAATTCCAGAGTTCTTCGGGATACGGACTTGAAGCTGCAAAGATAAAATCTATTGTAAATGAAACTTTAACAGAAGTAAACGGAACAGCGGCTGCCCAAATCAGAACCGAATTCCTTAACAGTGCTGCACAGTCTTCTCTTGCCTTCGGACTGAACCCTAACGCCAATCCGAAATATGTTGTGCAGGGTTTTGATGTAGATTCTGTTTCTGACATAGACAAAACGGGCGCTTCAAGCCAGAGTATTTCTGTTCAGGTTAACGCAGGTCTTGACGGAACAAATGTTCTTCCCGAAACAATGTGCGTTTATGTCTTTGGACCGTTCGAATCTGTAACAGAAAACATAGTTTCTTCTATATATAATGATCCCGCAGAATATGCCAAAAACTATGCCGCATTAGTTGCAGTTAAGGAAGAAAATTCTTACAAAGGCTCATCACTTGCAACATACACATTCAATATAAAACTCCCGAAGGAAATACGTCCGCTCAAGACATACATTGTTGCAGCGTCGGGAACAGATGCCGACGGTAACGATTTTGACAATGACGGAACAGTTTTTGCATTCCGTGGAGCACAGACAGGCGCGGCACCGACTCTTGTCATAAAAACGCCGGAAAATTCAGCTATGTTCAATTCGTCTAAAGATCTTTCTGTTACAGGAACCGTAGGTTACGACGGTGGCATTGACGAAAACAATCTTTCTTTGGCCTGGGAAGTAACCATTACTGATGAAAATGCTGATGAAAACGATCCAAACAGAGTTGTAAGAACATACAGCGGAACAAGAGACAAGTGCAAAGTCAGCACAGTCAGCGAAAACAACGCAAGCTGGTCTTTTTCAATTCCTGCCGACGATGTTCCGGCATACGACGCCGACAAAAAAAACGGAAAGGTTTACACATATTCTGTAAAAGTAACCGCAACGGGAAGCAACGATCTTAAGGCGGTGGCAGAACGCTCGTTTCATGTAGACTCACAGCCTCCTGTACTTTCGGGACCTGAAGTTACAAAGACTGTAAAAAATGCTGCGGGTTTAGATTGCGTTAACGGTACAATTAACATAAGCGGCAGTGTGGACGAAAACTACAGAAAGTCATTTACACTTACCGTAACAGACAGTTCAGACTCTGGCGTTAAAAAAGAAGTCTCTTACAACAGTGCAGGCCAGTTCAACAGTGAACGTATAGACACAACAGAATTTGCAGACGGCGCAGATCTCACAATTACGCTCGTGGCAGAAGACCAAGCCGGCAATAAAAGCAAGACTTCTAAAACAATTAAAATAGACCAGAGTACGGACCGCCCTGTTGTAGCAATTACAAATGCAAGTGCAGATGTCAAGGCTGACAAAATTGCTGCTGGAAAAAACCTCTTTAACAGCACAACAAACAGCACGCTTAATATTACCGTTACCGATGACGACGGAATAAGCGCACCTGTTATTGTACGCGCATATGCTTTGACATCGGGTGGAACTGCAGACAAAACAAATGCAGTTCGTACTGAGGAATTCAAAGATTTTACAGTCGGAACAACCAGTGCCAACTTAACATTCAACCTTCCAACGGCCGAAGGGAAATATGCTGTTGAAGTTACTGCTCGCGACACCCTTTATGAAACGGCAACGAAAGAAAACAAAGTTAATCATGAAAACACAAGCGGCATTACATATTATGTTGCTGTAGACAACGGTGCTCCTTCTTTAAGCATAGAGTCAAAGTCCGGGGCATACCAGGTTCAGAACAAAGAATTTTATGTAAAAGGAAAAGTAAGCGACACCAGCGGAGCAAGGCTTTTTGTATCTTCAGAAAATATACTTTCAATACCGCCAGCTTCCGATAAAAACTCAAAGGAAATTACACCAGAAGCAGATTCTTCATTTACAACTGAGGTTAATGCTGGAGAAGCATCTGGTACAAAATACTTTGTCGCCTTTGATGCATACGGCCAGCGATCTTCTGCAGAATTCAAATGGAAGGTAGACGGAAAAGCTCCTACAATGGCACCCGACTTTACTTTCAAGCCTGACAGCTGGTACAACTCCAGCGCCGCCCCTATATCCTTGCCACTTGCAGATAGTTGGGATAAAGATAAAGTAATTGATGATCCGAGCAATATTTCTTCTGTAATTGCAACATTTACTGCTGCAAACGGAACAGTAAAAGCAACACCGCTTACACTCGGCGGCGCGTACAGTGCAGATAAGTATGAAAACCAGTACTACATGTACAGCACAACACTCAATTTTGACGCAGACGCTGCGTACAATGTTTCTGTAACCGCAACGGATAATGCAGGAAACAAAGGTGTATTCGGTCCTTATACATTCAAAATAGACACAACTGCACCAACTGTAACTGTCAAAGATTATGTCGCAAATCTTACCGGAAAAGAAATGAAAGATGCAGACTTTAAGTTTACAATTCCCGTTACGGTAAGCGATGCCCTCAGCGGAATAAAGCCAGTCACTGTAAAGAAGGGCAATAAAGTTCTGACAAAAGACGATTACAAAGAAACGGTGAACGGTGACGAATATACATTTGAATTCAAAAAAGATGTTCTTACAACCGGAACATACGCATTTACATTTACCGCAGAAGACAATGCTGGAAACACAAGTGAAGCTTCTGCAAATGTAAGTGTAGACAAAGATGCTCCGGTAATTACCGTAAAGGGCGTTTCACCGATTGTAGTGGTTACCGAAAACGGCAGTGAAGTAAATAAGGTTAACGGCAAAATTAAAGTAACCGGCACTGTAACTGACGAAACAAAACTGGGGACAACCGGCGCCGTTACACTCAACATAAAGAAAACAGGCGATACAAGCACGGGTACTTTACAGACTGCAGATCTTTCAGGCGGAACCTACGGTGAGTGGTCTTTTGTAATTGACACTACAGCACTTGCCGACAACAGCACATATACTCTTGAAGTAACTGCCGTTGACGCTGTAGGAAACACCGGGACAGACAGTACAACCATAAACGTAGACCAGAGTACAGATATTCCTTCCATTACTCCTTCAAACTACGACGCGGGTATAAACAGCGCAGACGGTGTAGGAGTAAAAGCAGGCGGAATAAAGAACCTGTTCGGAACTGTAAGCAACAATAAACTTTCTGGAACCGCTTCTGATGATGACGGCGTAAAAACTGTAACTGTAGAATACAGGGAAGCGGGAAGTACAGGCGCTTATACTTCAAAGAAGGTTATAGAAAACGGAACTTCAACAACGGCTCCGTTTACATTCGCTCTTCCTTCAAAAGAAGCAAAGTACGAAGTAAAAATTACTGTTACCGACACAGAAGGAAACGCAAAAGGAACATACGCTGCCTCTCCTTTCTACATTGGTGTTTCTTCGGGAGTACCGGCTCTTAAGGTAGATGAAAAAAATTATAAAACAAATGATGAAAATTATACAACAAAGGGTGCAGTGCTTTCTGTAACAACGAAAGTTACTTCAAATGTTGAAACAACTCTTACTGCAAGCTATACAGTCAAGAGTGGGAAAACCACTTCTTCGGCTGTTCCAGTTACTCCTGATGACAAAGGCAATGTTTCATTTACTGTACCGGACACTGTAAAAGATGGAGATATTCTTGCCATAACATACACGACAAAAGACATTTTCGGACAGAGCGATTCTGATGTACATACATATACGATAGACAACACGGCTCCTGTTCTTGCTTCTTCATATTATTCTAATGACAGCCTTAAGCCCACTGTAAGCGACAAGGATCCTGTCTCTTCCTGGTACAAGGACGAGTCGCTGCCGTTTGTCATAAACTACTTTGACGGCGGCTGCGGTGTTGAGCGCGTGGAATATACATTTACTGCGGCCGGCGTCACAGCAGACAAAGCAGTTACCGGATCGGGTATTCCAAAGGAAGTAAAAGAAGACGGAAAAGAATATTACCAGTACTCTGCCGCAATCTCGGGCTTTGCAGTCGGAACAAATACTCTTGTATTTACAGCCGTAGATGCTGCAGGAAACAAAAGTGCTTCAACAACACTTAATGTAAGACGCGACGACGAAGCACCTACCCTTGAACTTGTTTCTATAGACGGAACAGCTTACGACGACAAAAGTGAAAAACGTAAACTTGTTAACGGAACAAAAGACGTTACATTCATTGTAGAGGCAGCCGATGCTGCTTCAGGTATTGCGTCTGTTAAGTACGGCAATGTGGTTAGAACCGCAGGACAGACCGGACAGTATTCGTTTACAATAGCAAAAGAAAGTCTTGCTACGATGGAAGTAAACGCAACTGCAACAGACAACGCCGGCAACACTACAACTACAAAGCTCTTTAACATTACACTCGATAAAGACGCACCTGTCGTAAACATAACAAGCTCCCTCGACAAAGACACTTCAACACCTGCTGTCGAAGTCAACGGAACAATTGCCCTTGAAGGAAACTCCAACGACGGAAGCTATGCACTTACAGCAACACCGGTATTCTGGTACACGCTTACAAAACCAACGGATCCCGTAACTTCTACCGCAGGCTGGACAAGAATCTTTACCGGCACAAGCGACATAACAGAATCGTCTACTCCAACTGCATGGAAGAGCCTTCCTATAGACACAAAGAGTGCGTTCGGTACACTTACAGACGGAACACACGTTTACGTAATGGCCGCAGTTACCGACTCTGCACAGAACACAGGATACTCTCCTGTACTTGATCTTGTTGTAGACCAGAACACAGACCGCCCGCAGATAAAAATCACTTCGCCAAAGTCACTCAAAGATATGGGCAAAAACGGAACAACAATCTGGCAGAAAAACACAAAGGTAATTGAAGGCCGCATTTCTGACGACGACGGAATTAAATCTCTGGAATACAGTTTTGATAATTCAACGTGGGAAAAAGTAGAGCCGAACGGCGACTCATGGGAAATAACAGATGTCAAAGAAGGTGCAAACGAAATATACTTCCGCGTAACAGATACCGCCGGAACTACATTTACTTCAAGTAAAACTTCAGGTCTTACAGCACCGTACATTACCGACGGAACAAACAAATTCGGAACAGCTGCTGCCGCTGACAGCGTACTTTACGTTACTGTAGACACAATACCGCCTGTAATAAGTGAACTTAAGTTTGACACAAAAGGCACTACTGCCACTACCGCAACTTATACCGGATTGCAGGATGTATCATCACTTTTAAATACAATTGTTGGTGGTAAAACAAAGAAGTGGCTCAAGATACGCGCACATGCAACTGATGACAACGGAATTAAATCTGTTACTGTAAGCATAGACGGCATAAACGAAGGGAAACCTGTAGCCGCAACCAAAGTCACCGATAAAGATGGCGAGTATTACGAACTTGCAGATATTGATCTTTCGGGATTACACAGCGGTTATATAGATGCAGTTGTTACCGCAACAGACAATGCCGGAACAACCTCTTCTACTACACTCAAGATAAATGTAGACAACACCTCTCCCGAACTCAAGGTAACCTACCCGGGAACAGATACTGCTTCAAAGGTAACACGCACTGTTACAATGAAGGGAATTGCTTCTGACAATAATGCCGGAATAGAATCCATTAAATACAAGATGGGACCAATCTCTTATACAAAGTCTGACAGAACTGACTGGACTGAGTGGAGAGTTGTAAAAAATCAGATAAACTGGGAAATTCCGTTTGAGTCAACAACCAAAGATAACCTCGAAAATATACTGACTTATATTACAGATTCCAATATTTCTGAAGAGGAAACACCAGGCTCTGCTCTTTACAAAGTTTATGTCTCATTCCGCGTTACAGATAATCTGGGTAACGTTAATGAAATAGATGGTAAAGAAAGCGGAAACTATATTCTTGTAGATGCTGAGGGCGGTAAACCGATTGCTGATGTAATCTACCCCGAAACAGGAGCAACAGTCGGTGGTTCGCTTACTATAATCGGTACTGCAACAGATGACAGCGGTGTCAAAGAAGTACAGGTTCAGCTTGACGTTAACGGTGACGGTAATTTTGACCAGAGCGACTATGATATAATAAAAACCTGGACAGCCTCTGACGGAACACCTTCTATGCAGCTGGGTACTAATTATATTGATGATGATACTGACTGGTACATTACTGCCACAGGAACCAACAGCTGGAAGCTTCTTGTTCCTACAATGAAGATTGCAGAAAATACAACTCTTGCAGAAAAGGAAATGTCTCTGCGTGTACGTGCCTGGGACAACGATAAGCAGACACGTGGCTGGGGTAAAACTGTAAAAGTAAAAATTGACGTAAAGGCTCCACAGGTAGAAAACGTTGCACTCGTACAGTACAAAAGCGGCTCTTCGGGCGAGACTTCTGTTTCGCGCACATATTCTTCGGGTATGTACATAACAAAGCCCGAGACCGGCAAAGACTGGTACCTTACCGGAACAATAAGTTCAACATCATTGAGCAGCGTAACCATAAATTCTGATGCCGAATCTGTAAATAAAATTTCTTATGAAGCCAAGGATCCTTCAGTAACAGCAGACGGAAAATATACGTTCAGTGCGCCTGTGACAATTATTGGTGACGGTAAAACTTCTGCTACAATAAATGTAAGCGGTGAAAGCGGCTATACAACTACGTACCCGGTATTGTTCTCTGTAGACAGTCAGGCTCCTCAGATGTACAGCACAGACGGTTCTCTTGCAGCAGACAAAACAACGTCACTCAGACTTACATCAGTCGGAAAGAACGTAGACGAAAGCAACGCTGTCGTAAACAGCAACGTAGTTTATACATTCGGCGATGTTGTAGAAGAAAGAGGCAGCGGTCTTAACTACATTGCCTTCTACTTTAAGCGCATACCGGACGATACTGTTAACGGCAGAATCCGTGTTTACAATCCAATGTTCAACACAGACGGCGACAACAGAACAAACATCGACACAGAAAAGACAGAGGGAACTTCAAGCGGCGACGTTTACATTAACAGCGACGGACTTCCTGTAATGTACATGAAAGACGCAGAGCGCAGTACAGAAACATCGTTCAGCCACAGTTCAATAAGCGGCAATAAAAATATACGCGTAGGAGGCCTTATAAAGATCGGCGGCTCTTACGTAAGAATTTCTTATGTAGACAAAGATAAAGTAACATTTGCACCAGCAAAAGCAGAATCATTTACAGAAGCAGAATTTGTTTACGCGCAGATTGTAGACCACGAGATTACAGAAGGACCTACCGGCAACGACTACGAAAATGTCTCAAACGATGACGGCGACGGAATGATAGAAACGCTCAAGGCAGAAGGTTCAAAGTACACATGGACTGCGTGCATCTTCAGCGACAGAATACCCGACGGTCCTGTAGAGATTCACGTAGTTACAATAGACAAGGCAGGCAACATAAACAGGGGAAGCATTGCAACTTCTATTCAGAACAAACGGCCGCGCATTGCAAAGGTTCTGCTTGGAACAGACCTTGACCACAACGGAACATACGACTTCTATTCAGGCAGCGAGATTAAATATGAAGGCAATGTAACACAGGCAACATACAACAACCGCAATTTTGGCGAGTTCAACTATTACTCTGCGGTAGACGCAAACGGCGTGGCACAGTCTTCTGTTACGTTAAGTTCAGAAAAATTCAAGGTAAAGAACGGAATGTGCATCCTGCCAGAATTTACAGGCGGTAACGGCACACTCAAGTACAATATGAGTGTTGGCGACAGTGCGGTAACAGAAGCCCAGAAGGGAACTTCACTTAAAGATCTTATAACCGACGAAACTTCCATTAAGGTGGCAGACCGCGACGGAACAAAGGCAAATATTAAAAAGCACGTTTCTTCACAGGGCGGAATCATTCTTACGAATGATGAACTTGAAGCCCACGAAAGCAAGACAAAGTATTTTGCGTTTACATTCTGGGACGAAACAGAAGAAACCGTGCAGGGAACAGACAGCCAGTGGGCACTTCTTAACATTCCTGTTATTGTAGACGTAAAGGATGACACACCACCGAATGCTTCATTCAAACCGTTCTTCTGGAACGGAAAAGGCCGCGGCAACAACTCTCTTGCATACGACACAGACGGAAAAGCTCTTGGCCACATAGAACTTGAGTCTGATCTTACAGATAAACTCAAGGAAACGCCATACGGAACAGGACCAAAGGTAAGCGGTAAGATTGTTCTTCGCGGAACAGCAAGCGACGAAACTCTCCTTACAGGACTTTCTGTAAAAGCCGCCGGAACAGAAATAGCCTCTGCCAAGTATGAAAAAGGAGTGTGGACTTCTGAAAACGGTCTTACGGTAACAAATGTGCGTGAAGTAGACCAGAACGGTCACGATGTTACGTGGGAACTTGAATACGAAACACCGTCTGCACAGAAAGACCTTAAGCTTACCGTAACAGCCACTGACGGCGGAACAAACAGCTCTGGTGCGGCAACAGAAAGTACGGCAAAAGAAAAACTTACCGCGCTTTATACTGTTGACGTTGTACCTTACATAACAAACGTAAAGACAATGCTCAGTACCGTAGGTGGAAAAGAAGAAGCAGCATGGTCAACATACGGCCGCACTTCTACAGGAGCCTATGTTGCAGGACATTCATGGGCAAAGAATTCCGGTATTACAGGAGAAAAGTCAGGCAGTGCAGAGACAGTAACACTTTACGGCTTTAACCTTGCCGGCGGAGAAGTTGCTTCTTCTAATGGAGGCTCAGCGAAACTCAGTACCGCCGGTGACAGCTTTAGCTTTAGCGTAGAAGGCTTCAAGAGTGGCGACTATACTGTTACTGTGAACGGTATTCCTTCCATTAACAACAAAAACAGCAACGACTCAAAGGGATCATACACGGGAAGCGAGGCTGCACAGATGTACAACCGCATGCCCAACGGTACAACAAACAACAACCTTACCGACGACTTTAAGATGAACATCTGGGACATACGCTACGATGCGGCTACGTCACAGGGCGGTACACTCAAAGAAGCAGTAATGCGCATAGCACCGGGCTCTGACCAAATAGGCTTTGCGTTTACAAACGGCGCGTCAAAGTTCAGTATGGGAGGCAGCAAGAGCGGCAACTCATACCAGATCTGGCAGAGCAACTACGCCGACTTTAACAACGTAAGCTTTGTCTACGACAAGAACGGCAACAGTTACGGAACAGCCACCGGTCTTGATACTTACCCGGACGGAAATAACGATTTTGCAGGCCGGTTTACGTTTATGAGCAGCCAGTGGGGTGTTTGCAATACAGGTGATATGAATGACAATTACCAGCACCACCAGAAGATTCGTCTGGAGTCAATCGGAGCAAAGAATTTCTATGCAAATGGAGAATGGAAAACGTCTGCCGTAATGGATACATACAGATTCCGCTCACCGACTCTTGCAACCACAATGCATGGTAATTCTACATCTGTGTATCTTGCATACTATGACACGTTTAACAAACAGATACGCTTCCGCTACGGTACGTTTGCCAGTGATGGTAAAAATAGGTTGGAAAGTACTGAAAACAATGATGGTGACGATCAGAGAAACAAGGGCTTTGGCCAGTTCCAGGATGTGCACGGCTATAAGAGTTCTGATCAGTATGGTAATGATGCAAATAAAGACTATACTACACAGAAGATGTCATTTGATGCGCATCCGGTAGACTACAGCCTTATTGCCGGCAAAGATGCCAGAGATCAGTCCAAAGACACCGGCAACGTATGTATACCAAGCAACAGCATGGCAAGCACCTGTGTTGCAATAGACGCAATCGAAGGCTCGTCTATTGAAAATGACATAGTAGTTGCTGCATGGTGCACGGGTAGCGGCGTAAAGTTTGCATACAAGAAAAACCCGTATACAGACAATGACGCAGACCAGTCCCATACAAATACGGACGGTTACTGGTCAACGGCTGCAGAAGTATTCAGCGGTGCGTGCGAAGACGTTTCCATTAAGGCAGACGCAGACGGCGGTATACATATAAGCGCCTACAACAAGGCAGATCAGAGTCTTGTCTACCGCTACATTAACAAAGACCGTACTACAATGGGAGACGTTGTAACAGTAGACTCTTACCAGATTGTAGGAAGCCGCACACAGATAGATGTACAGAAAGAAGGTGACTATTATGTTCCGTACATAAGCTACTACAACCCGGCAACACAAAAGACAAAGCTTGCATATCTTATTGCAGGAAAGAGTTACAGCGCACCGGGTGTAAACTCAGACGACACGTTTACAGGCAACTGGGAAGTAAGCGTTATTCCTACTTCGAGCGATATTCAGGAAGACCACACAAACATAGGCTTGTGGAAGGATTCTTCTGGAGTAAGAAGAAGTTCTGTTGTCGGTACTGTTAATGACTATGGACAGATAGGAGATAATGACGGCAAGACTTCGGGTAACGGCACAAACAATCCTGTTGTAGGATATGCTACAGTTATAGGAATCAGAGGCTTTATAGAAACCGCACAGATGCGCTAATATAAGGCTTATGGCAAACATAATAGAAGTAGACGATATACATGCGCCGGGTACAAGTGTCTTCTGCGGCATGAGGGACGGCGCTCTCAGAAAGACGGGCAGTGACGGCGGGATTTTTATTGCAGAAAGTCCCAAAGTCATTGAGCGCGCACTTGACGCAGGGTGCGTTCCGGTTTCGCTTCTTACCGCAAAAAAGCATATAGAAGGAGATGCCCGCCAGGTTATTGAACGCTGTGGCAGCATACCCGTGTACACTGCAAATGACGAAGTTCTGAAAGAAATTGCGGGCTTTGCAGTAACGCGCGGTGTATTCTGCGCAATGAAGCGGCCGGTACTCAAGGCTGTTCGGGAATTGTGTAAAAATGCGTCACGCGTTGCAGTCCTTGAAAACATAGCAGAAGCCACAAACGTAGGTTCAATATTCCGGTCGGCGGCAGCACTTGGTTTTGATGCGGTTTTTGTAACGCCGTCATGCTGTGACCCGCTCAACAGGCGTGCAGTCCGTGTAAGTATGGGGACTGTATTCCAGGTGCCGTGGACAAGAATAGCATGTTTCCCGCAACAATGGCCGCGCGACGGTCTTTGCCAGCTTAAATCGCTTGGCTTTAAGACAGCCGCCCTTGCACTTACAGACAATTCCATTGGCATGGACAACACAGCGCTTTTGTCAGAAGAAAAACTTGCGGTAATTCTGGGGACGGAAGGCGACGGGCTTTTGCCACAGACGATTGCCGGCTGTGACTATACGGTAAAAATTCCCATGGCGCACAGCGTAGACTCGCTTAATGTTTCGGCAGCGGCGGCGGTTGCGTTCTGGCAGCTGCGCAAATTCCGGGTAGGTGAATAAAAAAGTATACACCTGTCTACAAAAACATACAGGTGTATAAAAATTTATTCATTGTATTGCGTGTTTTTTTCAAAAAGTGTGTTACAATTATATATGCGCATTTATTTGCTGACTTTCTAAATCTTTACAATACAAATATTTGTGCAGATAACTGACAAATTTTCCATTTTTTTTCTTTTTTTTTATAAACTTGGCACGGAACTTGCTATTCAATTTATGAAGAAAAAAAATGTAACGTGAGGGTAAAAAAAATGGAAAATTCAGTAATCAAATCGTATCTTGCAGACATTCAGAGGTTCCCGCTTCTTTCGGCCGCAGAAGAATGTGATTTGTCAGAAAAAATAAACGCCAGTGACGAGTCTGCATACAAAAAGCTTGTCAACTGTAACTTAAGGCTTGTTGTAAGTGTTGCACGCCGTATTGCACACAATGCCGCAAATTCAGTTTCAGAAATGGACCTTATTCAGGAAGGAAGCATGGGGCTTATGGTAGCCGCACGCAAGTTCAGCCCTGCCTTCGGAACACGTTTTTCTACATACGCTTATCCCTGGATTGCACAGTATATGTTCAGGTACATCAACACAAAAACTGCATTTATAAGCATTCCGCACAGAAAAGAAGCTTTGATCCGCTCAATACAAAAGGCTTCTTCTTATCTTTCACAGCTGAACGGAACAGCCCCTTCTGCCGCAGACATTGCACTTTATCTTGGTATTCCGGCTAAGCGCGTTAACGAATGCATGAGTTTTGCCTACAGCTGTTCTTCGCTCGAGTCCTGCCCCGAAAACAACGGCACTTATTTTGGTGACTCGCTGCCTTCTGACGTGCGTTCTCCCGAAGAAGAATATTTGCGTGAAGAAACATGTGCAGAACTCCGCAATCTTATGGGCAATCTTGGACGCAACGAAGGCCGTGTTTTGTGGTACAGATTCAATTTTGACGGCAGCACAAAGGCAAAAACTTTGCGCGAGATAGGTTCAATAATAGGAGTAAGCCCCGAAGCCGTGCGCCAGACCGAAATAAGAGCCGTAAGACACATCCGCGAATACTTCGAAAACGCCGTGTGATTTCGAATACGAAAATTGACAGTTTTGGTTAAGCGTGGTATATTAAATAAAAGGAAATGCCCGAACATTGGGTTATCTCCACAGTTGCGAAAAGCCGCCTACAGTGTCGCTAACATTTAGGCGGCTATTTTTTTACTCTTTACTTTTTATTCAATTTTTTGAGAAATGGAACTTTTTATTCTGATATTTTACCATGAACTTTACACCGGTTTGCGGACAGTCAAAAGCGCCGTCTGATTGAACGAAAGGCTTTTTTTTTCTATAATAGCGGCATGTCTGTTAAAAAAAGAAGGCGTCCGGCACAAAAAAGACGGCCGGCCAGGAAAAGAAAGCCCAAGGTTTCTCTTGACAGCACACGTGTTACTGTTCTTGCGGCTGTCATTGTGGCTCTTTGTGTTCTCTTTCTTTCATTGAGTTTTGTATTCAGCCGTGCAGCATCTTCTTCTGCGGCTGAAAAAAATATTTCTCAAAAAGAGCCGGCGGCAGTTGCGGTAGAGCCGGCAAAAAAACTTCCGCCTGCAAAATCTGCAAAGAAAAAGACAGAATCTTCTGCCGAAAAAAACGCCTCTTCTTCAAAAAAGACGGAATCTTCGGACAAAACTGTTTCTACCAAAAAAACTGCTGATTCTGCACAAAAAAAGCCGGCTGCAGAAAATACGGCGTCTTCAGCAGCGCAGAATGCCGTAGCAAAAACTTCTGTCAGTGAAAAAACTGCTGCAAAGCCTTCTGTAAAAGAACAGCCTCATCTGGCTTCTGCTGTTGTTCCGCAAAAGCCTGTAGAAGAGCTTCCCGACAGAAAATTTAATATTCCAAAGGCGGCACCGGGCGCAAAAATTGCTTTTGTAATTGACGATGCCGGCCAGAGTGTTTCGAATCTTAAAAAATATACATCCCTTCCTTTTGATATTTCTGTTGCGGTTCTTCCGGGGCTTTCACATACAAAGGACTGTGCTTATGTAGTGCGCGCGGCAAAAAAAGAGTTGCTTCTTCACCAGCCCATGCAGGCAGAAAACCTTAATCTTGACCCGGGACCGTGTGCCATTAAGCCCGGCATGAGTACTTTTGAAATTGCGCAGATTGTAAAGACAAACCTTGATGAACTGGGGCCCGGCGTTAAGGGAATGAACAACCACGAAGGTTCGCTTATCACGGGCAATGTAATAAAGATAGGCGCTGTTCTGGATGTGGCAGCCGAGCGCGGAATTTATTTTCTTGACTCACGCACTACGGCCGCTAGTATGGCACGGCAGGCAGCACTCGAACGCGACATGAATATAAAAGAGCGCGATGTTTTTATAGATGACATTGTAAACCGCGACAAAATGCTTGAGCAGATTTACCGCGGAATTGGTATTGCAAATAAAAAGGGCAAGGTTATAATGATAGGTCATGTAGACAAGTCAGCGGGAATTCTTCCGCAGCTTTTGTCAGAGCTATATCCATATTTAAAGAAGAACGGCTACACGGTGACGGTTCCGTCCAGGTTGTGAGGTAATATAATGAAAGTATTGGGAATTGAAAGTTCGTGTGACGAAACGGCGTGCGCAATTGTAGAAGACGGAAAGCGCATTATAAGCAATGTTGTTGCCACACAGATTCCGTTTCATCAGATTTATAAGGGCGTTGTTCCCGAAATTGCCAGCAGAAAACATGCTGAATGGATTCTTCCTGTAGTAAGACAGGCTCTTAGCGAAGCCAAAATGACACTTTCTGAAGTAGATGCCATTGCCGCAACAAACAGGCCGGGACTTATGGGGTCGCTTCTTGTAGGTCTTACATTCGGAAAAACCCTCGCGTGGTCATGCAACAAGCCGTTTCTTGCGGTTAACCATATGCTTGGTCACATGTATGCTGCCCATCTCGAAAACGACATTTCCTATCCTTATCTGGGACTTCTTGTAAGCGGCGGTCACAGTATTATTGCAAAAGTTAACGGTTTTGATGATCTTGAAATACTCGGAACTACAATTGACGACAGTGTAGGTGAAGCGTTTGACAAGGTTGCAAAGTATTATGATCTGGGGTATCCCGGAGGAGTAATAATTGACGGTCTTGCAAAGAAAGGTGACAGCCACGCATATTCATTCCCTGTTCCAAAACTCGACAAGGGCGACCACCGTTACGATGTTTCGTTCAGCGGACTCAAGACGGCGGTAATCCATCAGTCGCAGATGTTTTTGAACAAAGGCTTTGAACCAAGTGTAGAAAACCTGGCCGCCTCGTTCCAGGAAACAGCATGCCGCACTCTTGTAGGAAGACTTATGCGCGCCGTTGAAGATACCGGTCTTAAAACAGTTGTTGCCGGCGGTGGTGTCGCGGCGAATTCACGCTTAAGGGCAATGCTTGCAGAACATACAGATCTTAACTGTATTTTCCCGCCGCTCAAACTTTGCGGTGACAACGGCGCTATGATTGCGGGTGTTGCGTACCACTTCCTTAAGAGAGGCGACCGCAGCGGCTGGAACACAACTGCATGTGCGCGCATTCCGCAGTTTAAGCGCGGTCTTGCAAATCTTGAAGCTTTCGGCCGCAGATAGGGCTGTGTAAAAAAAATGACTGTCCTCGAAGTTCCTGAAACTTCATGAAGGACAGCCATTTTTTTAGTTTTTTTCTGTATTAATTTACTGTTTCCAGAACGTATTCCCTTGTTCCGAGTCCAATTTTCTGGGCGTGGATGAGGGTTTCGTCCCAGACAGAATCTCTTGTTGAATCTTTCCAGAGGTCTCCGGTCATTTTTATTCCCTTTGCGCTGTGGTCTGTTATGCGCGTGTTCTGGAAGCGTGCGGCTTTCTGGCACATGTCGCTGCAGGCCTGGTCAAGTGCAACCGGGTCAAAACTTGCCGCCATTCCGATGTTTGGAATAAGGGGCGCATCGTTAAAGGCGTGGCAGTCGCACCACGGGCTTACGTCAAGAATCATGTTTATATGAAAACAGGGGCGGCCGTCACAGACAGCCATTGTGTATTCGGCCATCTTGCGGTCAAGGTCTTCATTTGCACTGGAATTGGGATTGTATATCGCGTCAAAGTTGCATGCACCGATACATCTTCCGCAGCCTTTGCACAAATCCTGGTTGATGAATGCTTTTTTTGAGTCAAACGAAATTGCGTCCGAACCGCATTCTTTTGCACACATTTTGCAACCGCGGCATGCATCCTGGTTTACTACAGGTTTGCCCGAATTGTGCTGGTCCATTTTTCCGGCACGGCTTCCGCATCCCATTCCTATGTTTTTGCATGTACCTCCGAACCCGGTTGCTTCGTGTCCCTTAAAGTGTGAAAGGCTTATGAAAACATCGGCGTCCATTATTGCGCGGCCTATGTGGGCTGTTTTGCAGTATTCACCGTTGCGTACAGGAACATCGACTTCATCTGTTCCCTTAAGACCGTCACCTATGATTACGGGACAGCCTGTTGTTATCTGAAGAAATCCGTGGCGTGCGGCAATGTCCAGATGGTCAACCGCGTTTTTGCGGCAGCCAGGGTAGAGTGTATTGCAGTCGGTCAAAAAAGGTTTTCCGCCAAGTTCTTTTACAAGATCTGCTACGGCGCGTGCATATTCCGGTCTTAAAAAAGAAAGGTTTCCGTCTTCGCCAAAGTGCATTTTTATTGCAGTAAGTTTGTTTTCAAAATCAATGTCTGCAATTCCGGCTTTGCGGCATAGTTTCTTGAGTTTTTCTGTAAGTCCGCCGTCTTTTGTAGTTCTGAAGTCAGTAAAAAAAACTTTAGAAGGTTCCATGATGTACATCCTTAAAATACATTCTATTAAAAAAGTCCTGAATTTTCAAGAAAACAGGTCAGCCAGTCCGAAAATTTTACATTGTATTCTTTGCTTTTTGTAAAACTTGCTCAATCGTTCAATTTTAAGGAATGATGATGAAATAAGGGAAAATAGGGGAAAATAGCGGAAATTAGAGGAAAATTTCCCTTGTTTAAAAAGAAAATTGCTTCTGCATGCGCGGGGATTATACTCTTTTTGTTTGAAATTTTTGGATATTAACGCTTGCATTGCAAAATATTGTATGTTATAATAAATTGTTATTTGCATTATAGGAAATGAGGGTTTACAATTAAAATATGCGCTTAAAAAAGAGAGTTGCGCTGCTTATAGACTATGTAGAGACTGAATATTCGCAGCGGCTGGTGAGAGGAACTTCAGATTATCTCAGTAAGCATAATGCCGAACTTGTTGTTTTTCCGTCAGGCACCATTAACGCCGTAAACTTTTCATACAATTACCAGTATCTTGCCGTTGCGTCGCATATTACCCCGCAGAATGTAGACGGAATTATTTTCATGACGGGTTCCCATCTTAACAATGTTACCCCTGAATACATGCATTCTTATTTAAAGTCTTTTGCGCCTGTTCCTGTTGTGAGTATAGGATATAAATTTGACGATATTCCTTCTGTAGTTTCTTCCTGTGCCGGAAGCATGTATGATCTTGTTTCGCATATAATCACCACACACGGTCGCAGAAAAATTGCGCTTATGGGAGTAGAAGGCAACTCGCAGGAAGTAAGCGACAGAAAATCTGCTTTTCTTAACACTTTAAAACAGTTCAGGGTGGAATTTGATCCTTCCCGTGAAATTTACGGTGGTTTTACTTACGACACGGCCCGTTCCGCACTGTGCTCCTATCTTAGTAAAAAAGGGCAGTTCGATTTTGACGCAATTGTGGCTCTTAATGACGAGATGGCCTTTGCGTGCCTGGACATTTTTAAGGAAAACGGAATTTCTGTTCCCGAAGACATTGTGGTTACCGGCTTTGATGATGAAATCCGCTCTTCTTACGTGACGCCGACACTTTCTACGGTAAACCAGAATGTTGAACAGCAGGCCTATTCCGCCGCGGAAATTCTTCTTAATATTATTGAAGGAAAAGATACGGTTCTTTCTGTAAGGGTTCCGTCAGAAGCGGTTTTCAGACAGTCCTGCGGCTGTGTTCCTCCGGGAGCACACGACTGTGAAGGAATTGATGTACGCGGAAAAACTGTTGTGGCCAATTCTGAGCTTAAGGTTTTTGACATTTCGCAGTGGTATGACAACAGAAACCAGTTTGTTCAGGTTATACAGCTTTTTTCTGACATTCAGGTAGATATTTCTATTGATGTACTCCGTTCGCGCATTAAATCTGATCTTTCGGGGTTTGGAATAAAGTCTGCAGCCGTGTGTCTTTTTTCGAGGCCGGTAGAAACTGACCGCTTTGAGTATTTTCCTCTCCCGCCGGGTGCAAATGTATTCTGCGCCTTTGACAAAGACAACTGTTTTTCGCTTACTGGTGATTCCATTACATTTGACCCGCGCAAAACTATGGTTCCAGAAGGAATTTTTGCTTCTCTCGACGGAATGTATGTCTGTTCGCTTTACAGGGCAAGGGTTCTTTACGGCTACATAATTTACAGACCCGGTTCTTACGATATTACGGTTTACAGCATGGTTTGCAAACTGCTTTCTTCCAGCATTGCAAGTGCGGTTTCTGTAAGTGTTGCAAGGCAGCGGCAGTCAAAACTCCAGAAGGAATACGATGCGGCTTGTGCTGTTTCTGTTACTGACGACATGACTGGTCTTTTGAACAGGCGCGGCTTTATGTCTCTGGGAACAAAGGCTCTGGAAAATGCATTTCTTTCTGGAACGAGCGGTCTGGTGCTTTTTGGAGACATGGACGGTCTTAAAAAGATAAATGACACTTACGGACATTCGGCCGGAGACCGTGCAATAAAGGCAGAGGCGCGCATTCTTAAGGAAGCATTCCGCTCGTCAGATATTTTGGGCCGTCTTGGCGGGGACGAATTTGCCATTATTGCTTCGGGACTGGGTGAAGAGCGCTTTCAGGAAATAAAGACAACTCTTGACAGCAAATGTGAAGAATACAACCGCACTTCGGGAGAGCCGTACGTTCTTTCGCTGAGCATGGGTTATTCCGTGTTCCACCCGATGATGCGCGAATATGATATAAAAATTCTTCTGGAACTTGCAGACGAAGCGCTGTACGAAGAAAAAAATCACAAAAAATCCCTCTGCCGGTAATTCGTTAATTGAACATTTCTTTAAATTATCTTGACAAGTGTATGACATTTTGACATAATTTGTCATAAAGAAAATGTGAGGCAGCCTGCGGGTTGTCCTGTGAGTTTCACTTTGCCTGAACAGTGCAGTCTGAAACTCGCGTTTATTCCCATATTTTATTTTGAGGTGAATGTTATGGCCAAGAAGTATGCTTTCTTATTTCCGGGACAGGGTGCACAGGCTCCTGGCATGATAAAGGATGTTGCAGACGCTTTTCCTGCAGCAAAAAAAGTTGTAGACGATGTTTCTGCAATTATCAATCTTGATATGGCAAAACTTTTGTGGGAATCAGATGCCGCAGAATTGAGCCGTTCTGACAACAGCCAGATTGCAATTACAACGGCATCCATAGCTTTGATGGCAGTCCTTAAGGAAAAGGGAATCGAACCTTCTGCCGCCATGGGATTCAGTCTTGGTGAATTCCCGGCACTTTATGCTGCAGGAGTTCTTTCTTTTGAAGATGTAATCAGTGTAGTACGCCGCCGCGGTCTTATTATGCAGGCAGTCTGTGAAGAAATTGCCGCAGAAAATGAAGGCCATGTTCCTGGAATGAGCGCAATAATCGGCCTTTCACCGGACAAAGTAAAAGAAATTGCAGCCGGAATAAAAGATGCCTATGCTGCAAACATGAATTCTGTAAAGCAGACAGTTATAAGCGGAACATTTGATGCACTTGCCGCAGCCGAAAAAGCCGCTACAGAAGCAGGTGCACGCCGCGCTATTCGCCTTAAGGTTGCAGGTCCTTTCCATAGCCCGCTTATGCAGAAGGCAGCCGTTGAGTTTGAAAAGGCCATTGCAGACGTTAAGTTTGCAGACCCGAAAATAAAGCTTTTCTCAAACGTTACAGGAAAAGAAGTTCTTAAGGGAGAAGATGCAAAGTCTTCTGCTGTTCTTCACCTTACACACCCGGTTCTCTGGACCGACGAAGAAAAGGTTTTGGGCAGCCTTATTACCGCTGACTCTGCAAATGAGTGGACAGTTCTTGAGCCGGGACCGGGAAAGGTTCTGTCTGGTCTCTGGCGCGATACTGAATTTGGTGAAAAATATGTTTGTGCCCCGGTAAATACGGTCGACTCCGTTAATGCCGCTGCACTTTGATTTTATTCTTTTTTTTCTATTGGGGGAAATATGTTGCTTGAGAATAAAAAAGCGCTGGTTACCGGTTCTTCACGCGGAATTGGAAGAAAAATAGCTGAGGCTTTCCTTTCAGAAGGTGCCGAAGTCTGGGGAATGTGTACACATGAGTCTGCCGGTAAAGCCGAACTTGAAAAACTTGCTGCAGACCACGGAACAAAATTCCATGAGTTCTATGCAGATGCAGGAAACGCAGAACAGCTTACTGCCGCAGTAAAGGGTGCACTTGCCGAAGCCGGCGGATTTGATGTTCTTGTAAATAACGCAGGAATTACACGCGATACACTTAGCTTCCGCATGAAGAAAGAAGACTGGGATTCTGTTCTTGCCGTTAACCTTACCTCGGCTTTCCTTGTATGCCAGATTGTAAGCAACGACATGATTCACAAAAAGACAGGCTCTATCATCAACATGGCTTCCATTGTCGGAATCCACGGCGGTGCAGGACAGGTAAACTATTCTGCAAGCAAGGGCGGTCTTATTGCATATTCAAAGTCTCTGGCAAAAGAAGTCGGTTCAAGAGGAGTGCGCGTAAACTGTATTGCACCGGGCTTTATTGACACAGACATGACAAAGGCCGTAAAAGAAGATATCCGCAAGAGCTGGGTAGAAGGAATTCCTCTCAAGCGTGCGGGAACTGCAGAAGATGTTGCAAACGCAGCACTTTTCCTTGCAAGCGGAATGAGCACTTACATTACAGGACAGGTAATCGGAGTTGACGGCGGCATGGGCTGCTGAGTTATAGATTTTTATAATAATTTTTTGGAGATATTTATGCGTAGAGTAGTAGTTACAGGAATGGGATGCGTTTCTCCAGTAGGAAACAGCGCAGACGAAACATGGGAAGCAATCAAGGCCGGAAAGAGCGGAATAGGACTTATTACACGCTATGACGCAACACCGTTCAAGGTAAAATATGCTGCAGAAGTAAAGGATTTTGATGCTTCAAAGTATATGGATCCGAAGGCCGCAAGAAAGATGGCTATGTTCTCAAAGCTTGCAGTTGCCGCAGCAAAAATGGCCCTTGACGATTCAAATCTTACAGACAACAAAGAAGTTCTTAACGATACAAGCATTTTCCTTGGAGTAGGAATCGGCGGTTTTGAAGTAACAGAAAGCAGCCTCAAGAGTTACTTTGAGTCAAACTTTACACGCATTCCCCCAATGACAATTCCTGAACTTATTCCGAACGAAGCTGCTGCAAACATAAGTATGACTTTCGGAATTCACGGTGCTACACATACAATTGCTACAGCATGTGCTTCGGGAACAGACGCTATCGGTGATGCACTTGATTCTATCCGCTGCGGAAGAAACGATGTTGTTCTTGCAGGCGGTGCAGAAAGTACACAGAACGGTTTCTCAAACCTTGGATTCGCTGTTCTTCAGGCACTGAGTTCAAAATGGGCAGACGATCCTACAAAATCAAGCCGCCCGTTCGACAAGCAGCGCGACGGTTTTGTTATGGGTGAAGGCTCTACAATTCTTGTTCTTGAAGAGTATGAGCATGCAAAGGCCCGCGGTGCAAAGATTTATGCAGAAGTTGCAGGTTACGGTGCTTCAAGCGACGGTTACCATCTTACAGCACCCAACCCCGACGGACTTATCGGTGCAAAGGCAATGACAGCCGCAATGAAAGATGCAGGAGTCAAGCCCGAAGATGTAACATATTACAACGCACACGGAACAAGTACACATCTTAACGACTCGGGCGAAACAAAGATGCTTCACATTGCATTCGGCGATGCTGCAAAGAAGCTGCACATTTCTTCTACAAAGAGCATGACAGGACACTGTCTCGGAAACGCAGGTTCACTTGAAGCATTCGTTTGCGTAAAGTCTATTCAGGAAGGATTCATTCCGCCTACAATCAACCTTGACGAGCCTGATGTAGAAGGCGGATGTGACCTTGACTACACACCCAACAAGGGAATTGATATGGACGTTAACGTTGCAATGAGCGGTAACTTTGGCTTCGGCGGCCACAACGGAATTCTTGTTTTCAAGAAGATCTGAGTCTGGCGGGGAGTCTGAATAAAAATGGCAGCATTTACTGATATTGAAACACTTTTGCCGCACAGAAAGCCGTTCCTTTTTGTTGACACAATTGAAAGCTACGACGACAATGGATGTGTCTGTACAAGAAAATTTACTGACGAAGACTTTTTCTTTAAGGGACATTTTCCGGAATATCCTGTTGTTCCCGGCGTTATTCTTATAGAAACAATGGCCCAGGGCGGCGGAGCAGCATTAAGCCTTCAGAAAAAGTTCGAAGAAGGAAGCCTTTTCTTTCTTGCAACTGTAGACAAGGTTAAGTTTCGCCACCAGGTTCGTCCCGGTGATACTGTACGCATGGAAGTTACCAATCTCAGGGCAACACCGCACATGGTAAAGCAGGCCGGAAAAGCTTATGTAGGAGAGACTCTCTGCGCAGAAGCCGAATGGATGTGCCTTGTAGGAAGCGCTGATTCAGCCAAATAATCAGAGAACTTAAACATCGTGAGTAAAAAAGAATTGGTCTTTCTTGAAGACTCTTTGTTTATTCGCGGGTTTTAGAAAAGCATTGGTTGTATTCTTAAAAATACAGCCGATGCTTTTTTTTGTGTACCTTGACCTAATTCATTTTAAAGTACATAATTTATTGTTATGAAAAAGGAACACAGAAAGGAAGAGCGTTTTTATGAATTTGGCCGTGTAGAGGCCGGGCAGATTTCTGTTCTTCCAGGTGTGCTTGATGATATAAGCGAAACCGGCTGCAAGGTTCATTTTACCAATCCGGTTGACGTTGACATGGAAAATGACTATACGCTTCTTATAAGGCTTGCACGTGGCAACTGCGGAAGGGGACTCAATCTTCTGGGACACCCGTGCTGGGTCAAATCTGACGGCAGCAAAACAGACATAGGCTTTAGTTTTCTGCGCTCGCCCGATACCCCGGAACTTATAAACTGCATAAACTGTTTCAAGTCTGACTCTGGCTCTGATGAAACAATAGCCGGGATGTTTGAATCGTCAGGTTCAGGTTTTGTTTATGCTCTCTGACCTTAAGGAAAAACAATGGGTGTTACTATAGAAAAAATTCCCGGCGCGGCTCTTCTTCCTTACACAGATATGAAGGAAATGATGCTTTCGGAACTTACGCGGCGTCTTGGTGTAACTTTGGACGGGCGCAATGACTACGGGGATCTTGTTTATTTAAAGAATTATGATTCAGACAAAATTCCGTACTGGTGCCGCACTGCTATGCTTGAACCGTCACTTGTACATTTTGACTCAATTGGTGAAGCAGCAAATGTTCTGCGCGGAATGCAGCGTTCGTGGGCTCCTTATACATTTACGTGTTTCAGGCGTGCAGCTTTTATTCAGGATAAGCTTCCCCGCGTGAACCTTAAGGCCAGGAATTTTCCTTTTGAAATACCTCGCGCTCCAATAGGCCTTTACACGCTTATTGACGACAAAACGATGATTGTTTCTGCAAAAACTTCAAGCTGTCTTCCTGCAGGTTCTCTTCTGTTTAACGAAGACCATGAAAATCCGCCGAGCAGAGCTTACCTTAAAATTCAGGAAGCGCTTTGTATGGCAAACCACTTCTTTGGTGCACAGCTTCCCGGTCCCGGACAGAAGTGTTTTGAAGCCGGTGCCTGTCCCGGTGGCTGGACGTGGGTTCTTGTCAATGCCGGCTCTTCGGTTTTTGCAGTTGACAGAAGCGAACTTGCTCCGTCACTTATGAAAAATCCGTTGGTTACGTTCAGGGCGCACGATGCCTTTACATATACCCCTAAAGAACTTGGTGAATTTGACTGGGTTTTAAGCGACGTTATCTGCTACCCGGAACGTCTTTTGGAATGGATTCACGTGTGGCTGGACAGCGGCAAAACAAAGCAGATGATCTGTACGATAAAGATGCAGGGCGAAATTGACTGGAACCTTGTGGCTGAATTCGAAAAAATTCCGTTCAGCAAAATCGTTCACCTTAATTACAACAAACACGAACTTACGTTTATTCATGTTGAACCAAAAAATTGAATTCAGCATGGTGAAATAATGCGCAGATTTTTTGAAAACTGACGGCTATTTGTCTTCTATGTCGCCCAGTCTGTAAGGTGTTGCCTGGTAAACGTAATAGTTGAGCCAGTTTGAATAGAAAAGGTGGGCTGTACTTCTCCAGCGCGAGAAAACGGCTTTCTGCGGATTGTTGTCGGTAAAATAATTGTAGGGAAGGGCTGCTGCAAGTCCTTTTTCTATGTCGCGTTTGTATTCCTGCGCAAGGGTGTCTGTGTCGTATTCAAGATGGCCGGTCATAAAAATTGAACGGTTGTCTGCTGATTTTGCGATTGTGACTCCGGTAACAGAAGAATTTGCCAGAAGCTTTAATTTTTTGTTGTTAAGTACGTCTTCTGGAAGAATTCTTGTGTATCTCGAAGTAGGAACAGGGAAAAAGTCATCGAATCCACGTAGAAGAGGCTCTGTTGAATCAAGAAGCTTTGAGTAGTAAATGCCCGAAAACTTGTCCCTTACCACGTGCTTGTTTATTCCGTACAGGTGGTAAAGACCTGCCATTGCTCCCCAGCAGATGTAAAGCGTGCAGAATACGTTCTTTTTTGCATAGTCCATGATTTTGCACAGTTCGTTCCAGTAGTCAACCTGCTCAAAAGGAATCTGCTCAACAGGTGCTCCTGTTATTATCATTCCGTCGAATTTCTGCGAGAGAATGTCTTCTGAATTTATATAGAATTTTTCAAGATGGGCGCTGCTTGTATTTTTTGAAACATGTCCTTTCATCTGAACAAGCGAAATGTCTATCTGCAGCGGCGTGTTTGACAGAAGCCTCAGAAGCTGGGTTTCGGTAACTTCTTTTGTTGGCATTAAGTTTACAATTGCTATTTTAAGGGGGCGTATGTCCTGTGAGGCAGCGCGTTCCTGCGTCATTACGAAGATGTTTTCGTTTTCCAGAGTGGATCTTGCTGGAAGGTCAGAGTCTATTTTTATAGGCACAGTGTTCCCCTTAAAAGTTTTGTATAGGAAGGCTCTAAAAATTGCAATTTTCAGAGACATTTTTTTAATGCGATGTTCTAAGTCGCGATATTATAGCAAATATAGCAAAAAAAACGGATATTTGCTATACTTGCAGAATATGGAAATGAGAATAGACCGCCGGGCCGCGGTAAAAAAACTTCGTACGCTGGTTCTTACTCCAAAGCATGAAGTGGGCCAGTTTCGCTCAAAATTAGAAAAGAAATTTACCTGCGACTTTGTTCCAAACGGAGCAGAACTTTCCGAAAGTATGATAGGCGGTGTTAAGTGCGATATTCTTGTTCCCCGTGCATTTTCTGCAAACAGAGTGTTGCTTTATGTTCACGGCGGTTCATTTTCCGGCGGTTCGCGTGAAAGCTGCAGGAGTTTCTGCACAGGACTTGCAGACAGTGTTTCTGCCAGGGCTGTTGTACCCGAGTTCAGGCTGCCACCGACACATCCGTTTCCTGCGGGAACAGAGGATGTAAGCGCTGTTTTCAATGCACTTGCAGATGAAAACTCCGGTACAGAAATTTTAATTGCGGCAGACGGCAGCGGGGCTTCTGTTGCGCTTGCATCCGTGCTTGGTCTGGACAGCGCCGCACGTTCGCGGATAAAAGGAATAATTCTTTTTTCACCGTGGCTGGATATTTCTGACAGCTATGACTTCGGTTCAAAAAAGGCGCGCGATGAAGTTATCTCAAGGGAAGATATACTTCATGCTGCAGATTTGTACACATACGCATCGAATGTAATGAACCCGCGTGTTTCCCCGCTCAAGGCAGACAAAGCCATGCTCGAAGGTTTTCCCGAAGTGTACATTCAGTGCGGTGAAAAGGAAATTCTTCTTTCACAGTCGCGTGACTTCTGCAGCCTTCTTATGGACAACGGAATAAACTGTGTGCTTGACGTATGGCCCGGTATGATGCATCTTTTTCAGATGGCAGACGAATATCTTATGGAATCGCATCTTGCCGTAGAAAGAATAGGCCGCTATGTAAACAGACGGCCCGAGGATGACGACGGTGGTGAAAGAGCTGCTGTTCTTAAAAAAAACAATATTGATGTAACAGAGTGAGGAATATATGGAGCTGCTTTCTCCTGCCGGAAATATCGATAAACTCAGATACTGCTATGCTTACGGTGCAGACGCGGCCTACATCGGCTTAAAAAACTTTTCGCTTCGTGTAAAGGCCGACAATTTTTACGAGGACGAATACAGTAAGGTTATTCAGCTTAAAAATGAATTTCCCGGACGCAGACTTCACTGTGCTCTGAATATTTCTTTCCATAACAACGAAATAGACCGCTTTATAAAAGATATTCCTTATTTTAAACAGTATCCAATAGACGCGTTTATTGTTCAGGATCTTGGAATCGTTCCCATTCTGCAAAAGCATTTCCCCAACGCACAGCTGCATCTTTCTACACAGGCCAGCTGCATGAACCGCGAAGCTGTAAAGATGTACAAATCGCTGGGATTTTCGCGCGTAGTCATGGGACGTGAAGCTTCTCTTTCTGAAATTGCAGAGATAAAAGATGCTGTTCCGGATATGGAAATTGAATGTTTTGTTCACGGTGCAATGTGTATTGCCTATGCCGGCCGCTGTCTTATGAGTGCCTATCTTAACGGACGCAGTGCCCAGGAAGGTTTTTGTTCGCATACATGCCGCTGGGACTATGATGTAATGGTAAAACCTTCCGAACTTGCACAGAGCGGTGCGCTTTATCTTCGCGAACACAAGAGACCTGACGAATATTTTCCTGTTTATGAAGGCGAAAACTTTACTGCAGTTCTGTCTTCAAAAGATTTGTGCATGATTGACCATCTGGCAGACCTTAAAAAAGCCGGTGTTGACAGTCTTAAGATTGAAGGCCGCATGAAAAGCGTTTATTACGTTGCCCTTATTACGCGCGCATACAGAAAGGCACTGGATGCCCTTGAAGGAAAAATTACGCAGAAAGAAGCAGAGCCTTTTGTTTCTGAACTGTACAAGGTAAGCCACAGACCTTTCGGAACAGGCTTTTACTACGGAAGGTCAGATGCAGATGTTACGGTAAGCGGTGCAACAGACAGTCCCTACCAGCTTTGTGCTGAACTTGGAAAACCCCTTTGCAAAGAAGAAGTGGATGCTGTTCTTAAAAAAGGAAAATTCCTTAGGGACTCAAGAAAAGCCGCATACGAAGCAATGTGCAAGGAAGCGCGGGCTGCCTTTGACAAACGCACGGCAGCGAATCCCGACAAATATCTTGAAGGAATTGAAGAGCGCGAAGGGTGGAAAATGTACCCGCTCAAAGCACTCAATATGATTCAAAAAGATTCAGAACTTGAAGTTGTTTCGCCTGACTGCGTGGCAAGAAAGCTCTGTTCAAAGGACTTTCTGCTGGTCAATCCAGAAAACGGTGAAACATACAACTGGGTTTGCGACGGTCACCCGTGCGTAATTTATACTGCAGAAGAAATTGCAAGTGCATCTCTTGTAAGAATAAAGGATGAAGGTTATGTTGAAGGCCGCTTCAGGGATAACGGCCGCTGAATGACTTTGGCTGGTGGAACAGTCTTTGAATTTTTTGAGAGGGAAAAATGGCTGAATTGGATCCAATAAATCTTGTTACTGATCCTGACGAATTAATTAATAATTTTTTCAGGGACTTTCCTGAAAGCTATACACAGCAGGAAGAACAGAAAATACGCGCTGCATGGAGTTTTCTTATAGAAAAAACCGGAAGTCTCAAACGCAAATGCGGTAAGCCCTATTGCCTGCATCCGATGAGGGTTGCCCGCGTTCTTGCCGAAAAAAATCTTGGCGCAGACTGCATCATCGCGGGTTTATTCCACAATATTCTGGAAGTAGATTCGGAGTGCCTTCCAGAAATAGAAGAAAAGTTCGGGAAGGATGTGTCTGTAATCTGCAGCGGTACGGCAAAAATCACCGGGCTTAAAATAAAGAGTTCTTCAATCCAGGAAGCAGACAATATTCGCAAAATGCTCTTTGCCATGGTCGATGACATAAGGGTGATTCTCGTAAAACTGGCCGACCGCCTTGACCGCATGAGAAATTTAAAGTCGGTAAGTCCCGAAGCACAGCGTGCAGTTGCAAAAGAAGTTATAGACATTTGGTGTCCGCTTGCAAGCCGTCTTGGTATGTCAGACGTAAAGAGCGAGATGGAAGATTTGAGCCTTAAGTATTCAAACCCGGCAGCATTCCAGCAGATTAAAACAATTGTTGCGCAAAAAAAAGCCGAGCGCGCAGAATATCTGGACAAGGCTGTAAAAAAGATTTATACGGCAACAGAAAAGGCAGGAATATCTGTTTCAATAACCAGTCGCGCCAAGCACTTTTATTCAATCTATCAGAAAATGAGAAAGCGCAACAAAGAGCCCGGCGAACTTTATGACCTTTTTGCGTTAAGAATTATCTGTCAGACAAACGCTGAATGCTACACGCTTATAGGAATTGTGCACGGCCTCTGGAAACCGATGGAAGGCAGGTTCAAGGACTATATTGCCATGCCAAAGGCGAACGGTTACCAGTCACTTCATACAACCGTAATGTGTGACGGAAAGCCGCTTGAAATCCAGATACGCACGCAGGAAATGCACAATGTTGCCGAACACGGTGTTGCGTCCCACTGGCTGTACAAAAAGGGAACAAACCGTGATCTTGTAAAGGCCGAAGACTTGAGTATCATAAACCAGCTCAGGGCTTTGAGAGACGAAGACTTAAGCAATGAAAGTTTCTTCAGTGAACTCAAAAATGATCTTCTGGGAGACTCGATTTATGTATTTACTCCGAAGGGCGACGTCAAGGAACTTCCGGCCGGAGCAAACGCAATTGACTTTGCATACGCGATTCATTCCGGAATAGGCGAAAAAGTTGTAGGGGCAAAGGCAGACGGAAAAATTATTCCTCTTACGGCACCGCTCAAGAACACGCAGATAATTGAAGTTCTCACCAACCCGCAGGCACACCCGACGCAGGCACAGTACAAGGCCGTAAAAACTTCCAAAGCAAGACAGAAGATACATTCGTGGCTTGCAGAAAACGACCCGACTTTTATTGACAAAGATGCAGTGGAACGGCGTGAGGCAGAAATTGCTGCAAATACGCTGCACTCAAAGCAGGTTGCAGAAAAACTGCGCGAAGAAAAAAAGAAGAAAAATGTTTCTCCAAAAACCGATTATACAGGCCGCGTTGTAATAGAAAACACGACAAACTTTCTTGTTACAATGGCACAGTGTTGCAAACCAAAGCCGGGGGATCCGATTGTGGGGTACATTTCGCGCAACAGGGGAATTACCGTTCATGCGGCAAACTGTCTTACATTTTTAAGGATTCCGGACATTGAAAAACGCTCTGTTCCTGTTGAATGGGACACAACTGAACGCAAAAAGTCAAAGAAAGAAACCGAACTGCGCGAACAGAACAAAGAAAAGTCCAAGCAGCGTCAGATAGAAATGAACAGGTTCAAAAAGCAGCGCTAGATTCTGCCAAAGACATCGCGCATCATTCCAGAAAGATCGTAAATTATGCGCGTGTCCTTAAAGCCTTCTTTTTTAAAGACAAGTTCTGCGTCCTGTGCGTTGTACTCGCCGGTTTCTATAAGAAGAATTCCGCCTGGGGCAAGATGGGATGCTGCCTGCGGTACAAGTCTTCTGACTATTCCAAGGCCGTCACTGCTTTTTTCTGCGGCGTCTCCGTCAAGTGCAAGTGAAGGTTCGCTGCGTCCGTCGGCAAGAAGGACTGGAACAAGTGCTTTTGGTATGTAAGGCGGATTGGACAGAATTACATTGAACCGGCCGGAAATATTTTCAAAAAGATCGCCGCGCACAAATGTTATTTTACTGAACGTTTCTTTTCCCAGAATATTGAGCGCATTTTTTTTTGCAATATCAAGCGCGGCTGTGCTTATGTCGGCTAGTGTAAACTCAAGACGTGTTCCGGCCGGCAGTCCCGGAACAAGACATTCCTTAAGGACAGAGATGCCTATGCACCCGCTTCCGGTACACATATCGCAGACTCTTACCGTACCGCCGTCTTTGAGTTTCGCGCGGACTATTCCGGCTGCTTCTTCTACAAGAACTTCGGTGTCAGGTTTTGGAATAAGAACGTCGGGTGTTACAAAGAAATCAATTCCGTAGAATTCTTTGTGTCCTGTAATGTAGGCAACCGGCAGTCCCTTTGCGCGTTTTTTTATTCCGCCAAAAAAAGAATCCTGCTGCTCTTGTGTAAGTTCATCGTCACGGTGAAAGAGAATGTAGGTTTTGTCTTTTTTAAGCACGCTTTCAAGAATGCAGTCGGTGTCCAAAACCGGGGTAGGGCTTTGCGCAAGAAGTTTTTGTCCTTCCTGTCTGGCCTGGTTTATATTCATCAGTTTTCGGAAAGTTCGCTTACGTCTTTGAACTGCTCTTCTTTTGCATATACGTTGAGCGCGTCAAGCATTTCGTCCATGTAGCCCATCATAAACTGGTCAAGTTTGTATATCGTAAAGTTTATGCGGTGGTCTGTAACTCTGTTCTGCGGAAAATTGTACGTGCGGATTCTTTCGCTTCTGTCACCGGAACCGACCATGTTTTTTCTTGCGGCCGAACGTTCTGCATTTTTCTTGCTTTCTTCGAGGTCAAAAAGTCTTGCCCTAAGAACGCGGAATGCCTTTGCCTTGTTTTTTATCTGGCTTTTTTCATCCTGCTGAATAACAACAAGTCCGGTGGGAATATGCGTAAGGCGAACGGCAGAGTCTGTTGTGTTAACGCACTGTCCTCCGGGGCCTCCCGCGCGCATTACGTCTACACGCACGTCTTCGGGTTTTATTACGATTTCTGTGTCTTCGGCTTCGGGAAGAACGGCTACGGTTATTGTACTTGTGTGGATTCTTCCCTGTGCTTCTGTAGAGGGAACGCGCTGTACTCTGTGAACGCCACCTTCCCAGCGGAGTGTTCCGTAAACAAATTTGCCGCTTATTGAAGTTACAATTTCTTTGAATCCGCCGACTTCTGTGGGCTGGCTGTTCATTACTTCGTACTTCCATCCTTTCATTTCTGCAAGGTGGCAGTACATTTCCCAGACATCCCTTACAAAAAGACTTGCTTCGTCACCGCCGACTCCGCCGCGTATTTCAAGAATAATATTTTTTTCATCAAGAGGATCAGGCGGAATGAGCTTGAGTTTTATCTGTTCTTCGAGTTTTGGCTTTTTTTCTTCAAGTTCCTTGAGTTCCTCACGGGCCAGCTCTTTCATGTCATGGTCGTCTTCTTCTGTTATGAGACGGGTGCTTTCTTCTATTCCCGAAAGTGTTTTTTTGTATTCGTCATAGAGAGCCATAAGTTCGCTCAAGTGCTGGTGTTCGCGCATTGTGTCTTTGTATTTGGTCTGGTCTTTTATAAGGTCAGGATCTGCAACCATTTCGGTTACTTCTGAATAGCGCTTTGAAAGGTCTTCGAGTTTCTTGATTAAATCCATAGTTCTTTTAGTTTACATTTTTTTTACATAAAATTCAACGTACTGCGGCATTACACGGCATTCGTGCACGTATATTTGCGTATTCTGAATCTTATGCGAAACTTAAGCATCTTTTGAAAAGAAATAAATCTAACGTAAAATTTACCCGTTTAACAGAAAATTTTACTATAATAACAGTAATTTTCCTGTGACGGGTTTATTATACTATTGTATTATAGAAGAGAATGTCGGTTTTCTAGAAAGAGGAATTATTTATGAAAAAATCAGCGGTTTTGTTTTTGGCTGTGTTTTTGTCAGCAGCAAATGTTTTTGCACAACCTGTTGCACTTGGAATAGAAGAAGCTGTCAGTAAAGCACTTGAAGAAAATGTTTCCGTAAAACGCGGAAGAATTTCTTTGGATTCGGCAGAACGCGCGGCAGGAACTTCGTGGAATTCAGTGAGCCCTACAATCAACGGAAGTGCAAGTGTTACAATGCCTTTGGACTCCGACAAAAATGCACTTTCACTTTCGGGGTCGGTAAAGGTAAATCTTGCTCCTTCAATTTACACTACTGTAAAAAACGCCTGCCTTAATTACGAAAAGCAGCAGATGACTTATGACGAAACTTTAAGAAGTGTTGAACTTGCGGTTAGAAAATCTTTCTATTCAATTTTGTACCAGGAAGAAAATGTAAAGCTCAAGCAAAAAAGTCTTGAGACTGCAAAGAGCCAGTACGAGTCAAACCTTTCAAAGTTTAACCGCGGCACTTTGTCAAAACTTGATGTTCTGAGTGCGCAGGTTACCTACCAGAATGAACAGCTTGAACTGGACACGCTCAAAACTTCTCTTGATAACGCGCTTGCAGAATTCAAACAGGTGATTGGTATTCCGCAGGACACGCAGATTGAACTTTCGGGAAGCTTTGACAGAATAATGGCTGTTACAGAAGTGGATGCTTCCGGCGTTACCCCTGAGTCTTACACAATTGCATCTTTTGAAAAGCAGCTCGAAATTGCGCAGAATGCAGTCAACGCTTCAAGGCTTGCCGCGTGGGGACCGTCGCTGAGTGCTTCCTACACATACAGCGCAACAAATGCAAACGGCGCAAAAGATGAAATTTCCTTTGACTCACCAGGAAGTATTTCTCTGGGTGCTTCAATTCCGCTTGACGGATTTTTGCCGTGGTCTTCGGGCGCGCAGTCAATTGCGTCAAAAAAAGATACTGTTGCCGACCTGGAAATCCAGCTTGAAAATGCACGTTCTGAATTCAGGGTGGACGCACAAACTTATATGAACAAAATTAACCAGTCGCTTGCAAACATGGAAATGCGCAGAAGTTCAATTGAGCTTTCCCAGTCTACTTACGATATGACGAGAGCTGCATATAATCATGGAACAAAAGATCTGCTTACACTCCAGACGTCACATGACAACCTGCTGGAGTCAAAACTAAATCTTCTTTCGGAAGCATACAATCTTGTGTGCGCCGTTCTTGATCTTGAAAATCTGCTTGGAGTTCCGTTCGGTACATTACTTGCTGAATAATTGTATAGATTTTTTTATAGGATGTGAAAAATGAAAATCAGAAAAAGCGTATTTGTTGTTGCAGTCTGTGCTGTTGTTCTTGCGGGAACATTTATCTATGTTAAGGTTGTCGGAAAATCCGGTTCCGATTTTAAAGGAATGAACGGCGGTCAGTCAGAAAGGACTGCTGTTACGGTCAGAACCCAGACAGCTCATCTTAACGCACTGCAGGATTATGTCCTTACAAACGGTGAAATCGAAAGCCGCAATTCTGTAGAAGTTTACCCCGACATTGGCGGAAAGATTGCAAAAGTTTATGTTTCGCTCGGCTCCCATGTAAAGAAGGGCGACGTAATTGCAGAAGTAGATCCTTCTGTTCCTGGTTCCCAGTTTACAAACAGTCCGGTTTATGCACCTATCTCGGGAACAATTTCTTCCACTCCGCTTGAAGTTGGAGCAAAGGTTTCTACTTCGACTGCGCTGACTGTAATAGGCGATGTAAAAAACCTTCAGATTACATCAAAGATTCCTGAACGCTATGTTGCTGCACTTAAAAAAGGCCTTCACGCAGATGTAACAGTAGAAGCTTACTCCGATACAGTGTTCAGCGCGAGCGTGGTTAACATTTCACCTGTTGTTGACCCCAAAAGCCGCACAAAAGAAATCATAATGGTCTTTGATGAAAAAGATGAAAGAATAAACGCAGGAATGTTTGCAAAAGTAAAGCTGAACACAATTCTTTACGAAGGTTATATTACTGTTCCCGAAAGTGCAGTTATTGAACTTGACGGAACAAATATTCTGTATGTTGCATCATCAGACGGAACAACAGTTTCAAAGCGCGAAGTAACACTGGGACATTCCGTAGACAATACGGTTCAGGTTCTTTCCGGAATAGAAGAAGGCGAGCGTGTTGTTGTAGAAGGAATAAGACTTCTTTACGACGGCGCTTTGATTAAAGATATTCAAAAGACGGAGGCAGAATAATGGTTAGTGAAAAGACTCTCCGGCACCCGATTCTTACGCTGATGGTTTTTATTCTTCTGGGCCTTACCGGAATATTTACCTTAAGCAGAACTTCGATCAGCCTTATGCCTGATGTTGACATGCCTTATCTTATGGTTATGGCTTCATATACAAACGCCGGCCCTGAGTCAGTAGAAAAATCAGTTACGACACCTATAGAAAATGCGCTTGTAAGTCTGAGCAATTTAAAGAATATTACTTCGAGTTCTTCTGAAGGACGTTGTGTTGTTTCGCTTGAATTCAACTACGGAACAGATTTGGACATTGCTACAAATGACGTGCGTGACAAACTTGACCGCGTTACAAGAAGTCTTCCCGACGATGTTACACCTACAATCATGAAAATGGACAGTAACAGTATGCCTATCATGCGCATTGCCGTCCGCGGAAACCGTTCTGTAGATGAACTTAAAAAAATTGCGGACGACAACATTGTAGATGTTCTTGAGCAGGCAAACGGTGTAGGTGAAGCAAATACAATGGGTGGCCGCGAACAGATTGTGCGCGTTGAACTTGACCAGAACAGACTTCAGGCTTACGGCCTTACTTTAAGCGGCGTTTCTTCTACCCTTGCCAAGCAGAATATAGAACTCGGCGGCGGAACAATTACTGAAGGAAAAACGGACTATTCAATCAGAACAACCGGCGAATATTCTGACATTGATGAAATAAGCAATACTGTTGTAAAAACAGTAAACGGCTATGATGTAAAACTTTCTGACATTGGACGCGCCTACATGGGGTACAAAGATGCATCCAGCATAGTTTACATAAACGGTCTTCCCGGTGTGTATGTTTCAATAACAAAGCAGTCCGGAGAAAACAGTGTTACTGTAGCCGATGCAGTTTACCAAAAAATTGACGAACTTGAACGCACTCTTCCCGAAGACATTTCTCTTGAAATAATCCGTGACGATACTGAAGGAATACGTGATACAATTGCAACGCTTTTGGACAGCGCCTGGCAGGGACTTGTACTTGCTGTAATTATACTTTACATATTCCTGTGTTCTTTCAAGACAACAATTATTATTGCAATTTCAATTCCGCTTTCAATTATCATAACACTTCTGTGCATGAACCTTGCCGGAATTACACTGAATATGATGACACTTACCGGACTTATTCTTGGTGTAGGAATGATTGTTGATGCGTCAATTGTTATGATAGACAACATTTATTCCTACCGCTCAAGGGGAGCCAAGCCAAAAACTGCCGCTATTCTTGGAAGCCAGGAAATGATAAGTTCCGTAATCTCGGGAAACCTTACGACAATCTGCGTATTTGTTCCTTTCCTTCTTTTTATGAAAGATCTTGGCTTTATGGGACAGATGTTCAAGGGCATTATTTTTACAATTGTTATTGCTCTCGTAAGCAGTCTTTTTGTTGCAATTTTTCTGGTTCCTGTTCTTGCTGGCCATTTTCTTCCGCTTACGAATAGAAGCGAAAAGCCGGTTAAAAACAAATTTCTTATTAAGCTCTACGGATTCTTTAATTCATGCCAGAGTGCAATTGACCGCGTTTACAGAAAAATTCTAAAAGCCGCCCTTAACCACAGGGCAGTAACCGTTATCGTATGTGCAACGGCACTTATTGCAAGTTTTATGCTTATTCCGACTATGCGCATTAACATGATGCCGGGTGGACACGATGACAGCGTTACCGTAAAAATGACTCTTCCTGTCGGAACAACGCTTGATGAAACTACAGCAGTTGTAAAACAGTTCCAGCATATTATCGAGTCCGAAATTGAAGGTTACAAAACTCTTATTACAACAGTCGGTTCGGGCGGAAGAAGCGGTTCGTCTTACAGCGGCTCCATTCAGATTCAGCTTCCCGAAAGTGACAAACAGATAGACAATGATGTTACAATTCAGAATAAGCTCAGAAAACATTTTGCCGACTTTACCGATGTAACATTCTCGTTTGGACAGGGAATGGGCAGACAGATGACAGGAGCCGATCTTGACATTGCAATCCGTTCTTCCAGTCTGGACAATGCACTTGAGGTTGCAAAAAAAGTGTCTGACGTAATGAGCAGCATTCCTGACATAGGCGAACCTTCCATAGACACAAACGAAGGACTTCCGCAGGTAGAAATAGAAATAGACCGCCAGCGTGCCTACAACTTTGGCGTTAACGTTTACACTGTTGCAAATGAAATAAACGCCAGTATAGAAGGAACTGCCAGCACAGTTTACAGACAGGACGGCGAAGATTATACTGTATACGTAATGTTGCGTCCCGAAGACAGAAGTAACGTAATTGACCTTGAACAGATTTATGTATCCGGAACAAACGGTCTTGTAAGCGTTGCGAACTTTGCAAAAGTAGTCAAGGGGCTTGGACCTGTAACAATCTCTCATGAAAACCGCACAAGAATTGTTCACGTAACTGCAAACATTATTTCTGAAAAGAATGCAAATGTTGTGGAAGATATGATTAAAGACGGAATTGCAGAATCGTTTGTAATTCCCGAAGGCGTAACGGTAAGTTATGAAGGCTCATGGCAGGACATGCAAAGTCAGGCAAAGACATATCTTCTGATTATCGTTATGGCAATTATTCTGGTATTCGGAGTAATGGCTGCAACTTACGAAAGCTTTAAGGCTCCGATAATCAACCTTACAACCATTCCGTTCCTGATTATAGGTGTCGTTGCAATTTACAAGTTTACAAACCAGCCTATCTCGATGATGAGTGCAATCGGTCTTATTATGCTTGTCGGAATAGTCGTTAACAACGGAATTATTCTTGTTGACTACACAAACCTTCTGGTTGACCGCGGAATGAAGAAAAAGGAAGCATGTCTTGAAGCAGGATGCAGCCGTTTGCGCCCGGTTCTCATGACAACTCTTACGACAATTCTTGGAATGATTCCAATGTGCTTTGCCACAAGCGGAAGTGCCGGAATGGTTCAGCCGATTGGTGTTGCCGTAGTAGGAGGACTTACGAGTTCTACATTTGTTACTCTGTTCTTTATTCCTGTTTTGTATTCACTTTTCATGAAGGAAAAAAAGACAGAAAAAAGCGGAGTAGTAGTTGAAATTCCGGCTGATATTTTAGGGAGAAAAAATGTACAGGATTGAAATAATTTCGAATAAATCGGTAGAAGAAGAAATAACGGGTGCACTTGAAGAAAACCTGCCGCACATTCTTTATACAACTGTTCCGCTTGTTTACGGACGTGGCGGTGATGACAGAAAGCTTGGAACCACTACATGGCCCGAAACAAATTTTGTTCTTGTAAGCTACATAGAGGACAGCGAACTTCCTGTTGCAAAGGCTGTAATTGCCAGTGTCAAAAAAAAGTTCAAGAGCGAGGGAATAAAAATGTTCGCGGTTAGGGCCGAAGAACTTTAGAGCATGCTTTTAGTCTGCAAAAGGGTGGCGTCTTTAAGATAGGCGCCATTTTTTATAATAAGAATAATCTGCCCGAAGACAGATTATTCTTATTCACATTCTTTTGTGAATTTCTTCCTGACAAAGACTGTCGCATATTTCGTTGTATTTTATTCCGGCATGTCCTTTGACCCATTTCCATTCTACAGAAAGCGAGTTGAATAAACTGTCCAGTTCTTCCCAAAGATCTTTGTTAAGAACACTCTTTTTGGCGGCAGTTTTCCAGCCGTTTTTTTTCCAGTTTTTTATCCACGAAGTAATTCCGTTTTTAACATACTGACTGTCAGAGTAGACGCAAACCGGGCGGCATTTTAATTCGGGACTGTCGCATACTGCCCTTAAAGCACTTATTGCCGCTGTAAGTTCCATTCTGTTGTTTGTAGTGGGCGATTCCCCTCCAGAAAGAGTTGTTTCTTTTGTACCGTCAAGAATTACGCATCCCCAGCCGCCCGGCCCCGGGTTTCCGCTGCAACCACCGTCTGTATAAATTACAATTTCATTATTTGTGATATTTTCCATTCAGACAGTATAGAATAAATCTGCTTAAAAAAAAAGAGACTGCCCTTACAGACAGCCTCGATTTTGTAATCTAATTTTTTGAATTAGAGAGCAACTTTTACACCGGCACCGGCAACGTTTGTTGTAGTGTCGCCGGCTTTTTTGAATGTGTAGAATACGCTTACTGTTGCCTTTGGTACGCTTATCCAGAGGGCTGGTGTTACAGTAAAGCTTACATCTTCTCCTTCTGCTGTTGGAACTGTAATGTAGCTTTCTGCAGAAACTGCAAATGTGTCGTCAATTCCAAACATTGCGTGCGGGTTGAATTCAAATACCGGGTCGTCACCGCCGAGTCTTTCGTATGCAAGAAGTCCTGCGCTGAAAGAATCTGTGAATGAATATCCGATGTCTTCTACAAAGTCAAGAGTAGAGTCTTTTACCCACTTTACTTCGAATGCTGCAGAAAGATCTTCTACAGCAGAAATTCCTACATAACCAAAAGCTTCACCGCTGAACTTGTATCCGCCTGCTACAGCAAAACCGTCTGCAGAATACTTTGCGTTGAGTGTAAGATCACCAACGTCTGCATAAGTTCCGTCCAAAAGGAATGTTGACTGGATTGCAAGTCCTTCTACAGGAAGAACAACAAGACCAATTCCCTTGTTGCCAGAGAAGTCATATCCTTCCCAACCGTCAGAACCTGTGTATGAGTCTGTAAGAATACCTGCTTCTGCAACTACAAGTCCGTCAAAAAGTTTTGCATAACCCATTGCCCACTTTACGTTATCTTCGCTGAAGTAAGCACCTGTTGCGGCATTCTGGAAGCGGAATGTTACTCCTGCACTGCCTGAATCATAAGCGATGTTAAGGCGAAGTCTGTCTCCACCGCCGTAGTAGTTTCCTTCTGCATATTTAGCTTCTGCCTTAGATGCATCTGAGTCAAGATTGAATGCAGCTCCTGTACGGAAGTAACCGCCAAAAGAAAGACCTTCTGCAGAAACGGCTGACATTCCAAAAACCAATGCGACAGCTGCAATTGTTCCCTTTAAATTCATTTTCATAAGTTTACTCCTTGCCTGTGCCTGTTTGCACTGCGGTTCTAATACTAGTAATATTGTTTTTTTTATGCAAATGGTGGGTTAATGCTGCTTTTGGTATGCTAATTTGTTTTTATATATGAAAATAAAGAGATGTGTCTGTTAATATTTAAGATTATTTCAATAAAAAAAACTTGTAAAAAACGGAAATAAATTAAAATCAGTGTGAATGTTTTCACAAAAAAATATCTGTCCCAAAAGAATGAGACAGACATTTTTATTCTTAATTCAAAAACTCGGTTTCCCAGGCTGTGTATTTGTCACACTCAAGAATTGCCCTTGCGTTTGCCAGTCGGTCAGCGGTTGGGGAATCTACACCTTCAAGTCTGTACGGAATGCCCATTTTCTGGTATTTCATTATGCCCAGAGTGTGGTAGGGAAGGACTTCCACGCGCTTTACGTTATTGAGTGTACGGATAAAGTCCCTTGTTCTCTCAAGCACACCGTCATCGTCGGTAATTCCCGGAACAAGTACGTGCCTTATCCATATAGGCTTGTTTGTGTCGGAAAGATAGAGGAACATTTCCTTTATGTTCTTTCCTGTATGCCCGGTAAGTTCAACATGGGATTCTTCGTCGATATGCTTTATGTCAACAAGAAGAAGATCTGTGTATTTCATAAGTTCCTGGAACTTTTCAAACCAGGGGCCTTCTGCTGTAAACGGTCCGCCGGACGTGTCTATGCATGTGTTTACACTATTCTGCTTTGCCTTTTTAAACAGATCCAAAACAAAATCAATCTGGGAAAGAGGCTCACCCCCAGAAACAGTAATACCGCCAATATTTTTCCAATACGGGCGGTATCTGAGGGCTTTTGCAAGCATCTCGTCAGAAGTAAAGCGCTCTCCGTCTTCCATTTTCCAGGTGTCGGGATTATGGCAGTACTTGCATCGGAGCGGGCAGCCGGAAACAAATATAATGAATCTGACTCCGGGCCCGTCTACGGAACCGAATGATTCCGTAGAGTGAATGTAACCATACACAGACTGTCCTGATGTTTCAGAACTGTCTGTCATATGTTTCCTTACAGGCTGGCGTGGCAAGTTCTTGAAATAACGTCGTCCTGCTGTTCCTTGGTAAGGTTAATGAACTTAACTGCATAACCTGAAACACGGATTGTGAAGTTAGCATACTCAGGCTTTTCAGGGTGAGCCTGTGCATCAAGAAGTTTTTCTACTCCGAATACGTTTACGTTAAGGTGGTGTGCACCCTGTTCGAAGTATCCGTCAAGAACAGTTACCAGTTTGTCTGCGCGCTCTTCATCTGTGTGTCCCAGTGCACCCGGGTTGATTGTCTGGGTGTTAGAGATACCGTCAAGAGCATACTCGTACGGAACCTTTGCAACAGAGTTGAGTGAAGCAAGAAGTCCGTTCTTTTCTGCGCCGTAAGATGGGTTTGCTCCCGGTGAGAATGGCTCGCCGGCTGCACGTCCGTCAGGAAGAGCACCTGTTGCCTTACCGTATACAACGTTTGATGTAATTGTAAGGATAGATGTTGTAGGTTCAGAATTGCGGTATGTGTGGTGCTTCTTGATCTTTGCCATAAAGGTCTTGAGCAGCCAGATTGCGATGTCGTCTGCACGGTCATCGTCGTTACCATAGCGCGGGAAGTCACCTTCAATCTTGAAGTCCTTTACGAGACCCTTTGTGGGGCCTTCTGCAGTTTCGCGGATTGCTGTAACCTTTGCATACTTAATGGCAGAGAGTGAGTCAACAACGTGGCTGAATCCTGCAATACCTGTAGCAAATGTGCGGCGAACGTCTGTGTCAATAAGAGAAAGCTCTGCTGCCTCGTAGAAGTACTTGTCGTGCATGTAGTGAATAAGGTTAAGTGTATTCACGTAGATGTCTGCAAGCCATTCAAGGTAGAGATCATACTTTGCCATAACTTCGTCATAGTTAAGAACATCGGCTGTGATAGGTGCATAAGCCGGTCCAACCTGCATACCCGGAACAAGACCTTCGTCCTTACCGCCGTTGAGCGCGTAAAGAAGAGCCTTTGCAAGGTTTGCGCGTGCTCCGAAGAACTGCATTTCCTTTCCAGTCTGTGTTGCAGAAACGCAGCAGCAGATAGAGTAGTCATCGCCCCAGATTGGACGCATAACATCGTCGTTTTCGTACTGGATTGAACTTGTTGCTACAGAAATGTATGCAGCGTACTTGCGGAAGTTGATTGGAAGTCTCTTTGAATAGAGAACTGTAAGGTTTGGCTCCGGTGAAGGACCCATGTTCTCAAGAGTGTGCAGGAAGCGGAAGTCGTTCTTTGTTACCATTGAGCGTCCGTCCTGTCCAAGACCTGCTACTTCGAGAGTTGCCCAAACCGGGTCTCCTGAGAAGAGCTGGTTGTATGAAGTGATGCGTGCAAACTTTACCATGCGGAACTTCATAACAATGTGGTCTACGAGTTCCTGAGCCTGTGATTCGTTAAGAATTCCGGCCTTAAGGTCACGCTCGATGTAGATGTCGAGGAATGTAGAAATACGTCCTACAGACATAGCTGCACCGTTCTGTGTCTTGATAGCAGCCAGGTAGCCGAAGTAAAGCCACTGGAATGCTTCGCGTGCGTTCTTTGCAGGCTTTGAAATGTCGAATCCGTAAGAAGCGGCCATTTCTTTCATCTGTACAAGAGCCTTAATCTGGTCAGCAACTTCTTCACGAAGACGAATAACGTCATCTGTCATAGTTCCGTCGCCGATGTTGGCAAGGTCGTACTTCTTCTGTGAGATAAGGTAGTCAATACCATAAAGAGCGATACGGCGGTAGTCTCCTACGATGCGTCCGCGTCCGTATGTATCGGGCAAACCTGTAAGAATGTGAGCCTTGCGTGCTGCACGAATCTCTGGTGTGTAAGCATCAAAAACACCCTGGTTGTGTGTCTTGTGATACTCTGTAAAAATCTTGTGGAGCTCAGGATTGGGCTTGTAGCCGTACTGTTCGCAGGCTTCTTCTGCCATCTTGATTCCGCCGTAAGGCATGAAAGCTCTCTTGAGAGGCTTGTCTGTCTGAAGTCCGACAACAGCTTCGAGTCCCTTGAGATCCTCTGAGATGTATCCGGGCTTATGTGACGTGATGCCAGATACAATGTCTGTATCCATGTCGAGAACTCCGCCCTTCTTGCGTTCCTCGGCCTGAAGTTCCTGAAGCTTGCCCCAAAGCTTGTTTGTAGCTTCGGTTGGACCTGCCAGGAAACTCTTGTCTCCGTCATAAGGTGTGTAGTTGTTCTGAATGAAGTCGCGAACATTTACTTCTTCGCGCCACAGTCTTCCTTCAAATCCGTTCCATTCTTCTTTCTGGACCATTTTGCAACCTCTTTGATATAAATTAGTTTAAGTAACGATATTAAATGACCTCTTTAACTATAAACCATTCAAATAAAACTTTCAACCAGTTTTTATAAAAAATACTATAATTAGCGTTTTTTTACAAATTTTTATTTATTTTACGCTAATTATGGAAGAAAGAAATCAAACAAAAGAATTGGAAATTTTATGAATAAAAACTACAAAAACCTATTGACATAGTAGGTTTAATATTTTAATATATACTTATAACCTATAGATTAAGTAGGAAAATAAAAACGCCAGGAGGATTTATGGCAGACATTAAAGAAAGCGCATTGGAACTTATCGGAAACACACCTATATTAAAGCTGAATAATTACGTAAAGAAGTCAGGAATTGAAGGTGCTGTTATTCTTGCCAAACTTGAATATCTGAATCCGGCGGGAAGCGTAAAAGACAGAATTGCGCTCAGAATGATTGAAGATGCAGAAAAGAGCGGAGTACTTAAACCTGGCGCTACAATTATTGAACCGACTTCGGGAAATACCGGAATAGGCATTGCGAGTGTTGCTGCTGCAAAGGGATACAAGGCAATCCTTACTTTGCCCGAAACAATGAGTGTAGAAAGACGCAATCTTCTTAAGGCCTACGGTGCCGAACTTGTTCTTACTGACGGAACAAAGGGAATGAAGGGAGCAATTGCAAAGGCCGAAGAACTTCACAATTCAATTCCGGGTTCTGTTATTCTTGGACAGTTTGTTAATCCTTCAAACCCCAAGGCACACCGCGAGACAACAGGTCCCGAAATCTGGAAGCAGACAGACGGCAAAGTAGATATTTTTGTAGCCGGAGTCGGTACAGGCGGAACAATCAGCGGAATAGGCGGATACCTTAAGGAAAAGAACCCTGCTGTAAAGATTGTTGCTGTTGAACCTGCTACAAGCCCTGTCCTTTCAAAGGGAGTTGCCGGTCCTCATAAAATTCAGGGAATCGGAGCGGGATTTGTTCCTGATACACTGGATACAAAGATTTATGATGAGATAATTCCTATAGAAAATGAAGATGCATTTGCAGAAGGAAAAATATTTGCACGTTCTGAAGGAATTCTTGTAGGAATATCTTCGGGTGCTGCACTCAAGGCTGCAAAAATTCTTGCTGCACGTCCGGAAAACAAGGGAAAGACAATTGTTGCTCTTCTTCCTGATTCCGGCGACCGCTATCTTTCTACAGCACTCTTTGCAGAGTAAGATTTGCAAAATAAACGCATATATATAGAAGAAAGTTGATTGATTTGTAACAAACAGGCTGTTCCTTAAGGTATGTCCTTTTGGAACAGCCTGTTTGTTTTATAGACGTGTGCGCTTACGCGTATTAATTGAATTCAATATACAAAAGATCTAGACAGTTATTCAAGAAATTTTTTATAGTCAACATTAAGTGCTTTTCCCAGTTTTTTTGCCATAATTAAACCAATGGGTCTTCTGTTGTTTTCCATTGCACTGATTGCAGTATATTTTGTTCCTACTTTTTCTGCAAGCTGAACAAGAGTAAGTCCTTCTCTTTCACGATAGGCTGCCAAAACAAGTCCAGGGGTTCTTTCTGCCCTTATTTCTTTTGCCAGATCAGATTCATCCCAGTCAATATATTCTTCATCTGTATCATCTTCACGAATTATTGCTTTTGGATATGCTTTTAATATGGCTTCTTTTATAAGAGGAATTCCCCTTCCGCTGAGAGTTGCATTAATATGGCGCGTTTTCTCTACTACCTGCATAAGTTACCTCCACTAAATAGGCATCTGCCTTTTTATCATAATACCAGCAAGCAACATAACTGTAATTTAAATGACAGTGATATTTGTTTTTTCCCAAGTCACTGAAGTTTTTCCATTCTGTTCGAATAGGACCTTTTTCTTCTATATCTGAAATTAAATCACTAAGCAGCAACCTGACAGTAGGCGGAGCTTTTTTTATCTGTTTGGTCCCCTGCTTATTGATTAATACGCGGAATTTAACTCTCATGCTTCTAATGTAACATAATTGTTACATCGGGTCAAGTTTATTTTCAAAGTATGTATTTTAAGAACGGCGGAGATAGCGCCGTTCTTAAAAACTTCAGTTGTTGCACAACTGCCTTATTTACATGTGCGCTTACGCGCACTAATTGAACTCAATCGCAAGTTGAAACTTGCTCAATCGTTCAATTTCAAAGTATGTCATCTGCGGCGGAGGTGAGGGTGTAGCCTGCGGTTGAATAAGTCAGATACCCCTTTGCGACACAACCTTCCAGTGCGGGAAGTGCGTTTTTTATTCCGGATGAAGAATCTGCAATCTGTTCTTTTGTGAGTGTTTTTATCTGTTTTTTCTTAAAAAATTCCAGAACTGATTTTTCGCATTTTGTTGGCATGTACATTTTTTTTATTTTGCGGCAAATGCCTGTAAAAGTGAGAGTACGGCTGATTTTTGGTCTTCGGTACATTTATGGAGCATTCGTGAAATCTGCTGGGTTTTGTCGGGTGTTGTGCAGTCGGGATTCCGGCCGGTGACAAGGTATTCAACTGTGACGCCGAGTGCTTTTGCAATTTTTACAGCATAGTCTGCCGGCGGAATAGATTCGCGCTTGCTCAGATAATTTTCTATTGATCGGTTTGAGATTTCTGTTTTTAGAGATAGTTCTTTAATAGTTATATCCTGATATTCAAGTTCGTCTTTTAAATTTTCTCTAAAGTTGTTGGACATAAGTCTATAATACGTCAATTGAGGTTTTTTATTATTGACAATACGCAACCATTTATGTTTTGGAGAGAAGCTGTGCAGCGAACCTCGCTTTTATTAAGTTATGAAGATATTTCTCTGGTCAATAACAGCGACGTGGAGCAGATGTTCAATTTTCTTAGGACACCGGCCGGAGGAGCATGGTGCGAAAGCGATATTATTGTAACTTCCTGCCCAAAATGGAGCGACCTTGCTGGAATTTTGCGACGGATTTCTGAAAATAGCGACTTTCTTCTATTATATTGCTCACTAAAGGGCGGTGATGTACGCAACAGCTGTGGCGTTTGTCTTGGCCCCGGCGGGGATCTTGTTCCTGAAATTAAGTTTGAAAACTGGTGTGAGCGACAGATAAATATATTTGACTTTTGTTCAAAAAAAATGACCGATGATGAAGCCGGTTTACTGTATGAAGAAAGTGGCAAAGTTCTGAACGCCAAAGATTGCGATTATGTGGCGCATATGTTTGAACACAATCTTGCTTTTGAACCTGGACGACAGGTAAGTGTTTTTGCATGTGAAGATAAAAAATGTACATGCGGCAAACCTTTACACTGACGAAGCCTTACAAAACATTTGATTGAGGCTGCAGAGAATTTTTATTCGCAGGACAAACTTAGCGGAACTGACCCTTTTATGTTAAAGCGAGCTGCAAAACTTGCTGCAGGAAATATTGCAATTGAAACAGGGGCAGAGCAGCGTGTCGTTGTGGAAGAAAAATACTTGGCGATAAAGGAATTAAAGCGGTTAAGAAGATGTTGGGGAGAGTAAAATGAAGATAGGAATCCTTACTTTTTGGTGGAGTGAAGACAATTACGGGCAGCCGCTTCAGGCTTATGCTTTGCAGAGGTATTTGCGGGATGCCGGGCATGATGTTTTTTTGATTAGATATAATTATGAAAATGATTTGGGCAGAACAAATTTCTTTGTTAGAATTCTGAAAGCTTTGAATCCGATTATTTTATTTAAATTTTTTGTTCAAAAGAAAAGAATTACAGATTCAAAAAAAAGAAAATGAATTACATTCAAGACATTTTTGTGAATTCAGAAAAAATTATTTTAAATTCTCAGATAAAGCATATTCAAATTTCGAAGAATTGAAATCAAATCCGCCTGAAGCAGATGCTTATATTGTTGGAAGTGATCAAGTCTGGAATTTTGGAAACGGTAATTTACGTATTTTTAAAAATGTAATTCATTCATATTTTCTGGATTTTGGAAAGTCTGAAACAAAACGAATTTCATATGCTGCCAGTTGGGGACGAAATAAATTCTTAGGGAATGAAAAGAGTGAAATACAAAAACTTCTTAAAAATTTTGATTTTATTAGTGTACGAGAAAAAAATGGAATCAATCTTTGTAAGCAGATTGGTTGTAATGACGTAAAATGGGTGTGCGATCCGACACTGCTTTTAAATGCTGAAATTTACAGAACTATTTATAAAGAAGAGAAGATTCAAACTCCTTCAAAACCTTATATTCTTTTTTATTATTTAGAAAATGGTGGAAGGTTTGATAAAAAAGCAATTTGGAATTTTGCCCAGAAGAATAATCTGGATGTTCAATATGTTACAGGAAATGCCTGTATTGATAATTACTCAAAAAATTTTGCAACTGTTCCTGAATGGCTTTGCCTTGTGGATAACGCAGAATATATTGTTACAAACAGTTTTCATTGCTGTGTATTCAGTATTTTGTTTGAAAAGAAATTTGCAGCAATTAAATTAAATGGCTTAAACATCGGAATGAATTCCAGACTTGAAAGTTTATTTGAAATGACAGGATGCGGTGAAAGATATATTACAGATACTGATTTTAAAATTCTTGATAAATCTTATTCAGTTGATAAAGATTTTACTTTGAAAAAAGAATCAGAAAGGTTTTTAAAATTAGCTTTGATAGATAATAATCATAAATAAAAGGAGGAAATGCATTAGAAAAGTTTGTTGACAACAGAAAACTGGGATGTTATATTAAGTATAGAGTTTTTTTTGGAGGTAAATATGTATCAGACTGTAAACGCCTATTACAATGGAACAAATATTGTTCTTGATGAAGATGTTTCATTACGTCAGGGGCAAAAAGTTATGGTTACGATTCTTTCTCCGGAACAAAAAACTCGTAGGGCTGTTGACTGGGATTCTTACGTGGTAAAATCAGACCGCGGACAGAATGTTGAAAAATATATGAAAGAAATGCGTGCTGATGACAGAGTTTAACAAAGTTTTTTTTGACACCGCACCTTTTATATACTATTTGGAAAGGAATGAATTCTTTTTTGACAAAGTAAAATCATTTTTTCAAGAATGTTATCGGAAGCAAATTGAATTTGTTACATCAACTATTATTGTTGAGGAATATTGTGTATATCCCTACAGAAATATGGATCTTGAACAAGTTTATCGCTTTGAGAAATTTTTGAATGATCTGAATTTTACAGTTCTTGACATTACGAATGAAATTGCGCATCAAGCTGCAAAAATCAGAGCGGATTTCAAGGATTTCAAAGCAATGGATTCTTTTCAATTGTCTTGTGCAGTTTGCAGCAGTTGCGACTTGTATTTTGGCAATGATAAACAGTTACTCTAGTTCAGTAAGATTCCAGTAATTACAATAGACCAGTTATAATTTCTTACCTGTTTATTAAACACAACAAACTTTTTCGTAGTGCAAAAACACTATGGAAAATCAAATTTCAGAACAATATCAAATAACTCCAAAAATCTCATGCATTGTTCCTGTTTACAATGTTGAAAAATATCTGCGCCGTTGCGTTGATTCTATACTTAATCAAACATTTACTGACTTTGAATTGATTTTAGTTGACGACGGAAGCCCTGATAATTCTCCTGCTATTTGTTATGAGTATGCTGTAAAAGACAGTCGAATAAAAGTGATTCATAAAGTAAACGGCGGTGTTAGTTCTGCGCGTAACGTCGGGCTGGATGTGGCTAAAGGTGAGTGGATTTGTTTTGTAGATAGTGATGACTTGATTGAAGCGGATTATATGCAAAAAATGTATGAAGCTGCGATTAATAATAATTCTGATTTTATTATGTGCGGAATACAGCAAATTGCTGGATATGAAACTCTTAAAAATAATTATAAAAAGAAAATAAAAAAAAAATACAGTTTGTAAAAATCGACGTGAATTTCTTCAAAAAATTATTCGCTTACGCTCAAGACTGGAGAATGCTGTAGTACTGCATTCTCCAGTCAATAAACTTTTCTGTGCTAGTTTATTGAACGGAATTAGATTTAGAGAAGATTTGCTTGTCTGTGAGGATTATGTATTTAATCTTCATTATTTTTATCAAATTAAAAGTGCAGTATTTTTGTATGATGAACTCTATGTTTATTTATTGAATACTTCTTCTGCTACTCATAATTTCAAAAGCAAGTATATTGAAGATATATTATTTGCTTTAAGTGAAATTAAAAACTTTTATGACAAAAATCATTTGAATCATCATTCGTATAATATTTATAGAAATTCCGTTTTTTATCAGTGTCTTGTTAATTATATATCAGAATATGTAAATAAATTGGAGTAAATTCAATGATTTCTATGGAATGGATGAATTTGTTTGGGCTTTACAGTTGTGCACGATATGCAGTACGAAGGAAAACGATTATACAGTTGGGAAAGAATTTCCCAACTGTATAATCGTTTATGGCATCTCTAAAAACTCGGTAAACTGGGTTTTTAGAGACAATTTTATTTTGTAACTCTTAGTTCAAGTATGCGCGGGCTTTGTGATTGTTCGCAGATGAGCTTTACATTCATTATGGCTGTTCTTCGTGACTTAGCCTTTTCTTTGATGATTTTTGCGGGAACTTCAATCTGTGTGTCGGTTAGTTTTTCACCGTCTGTTCCGGCCAGAGTTACTGAAGAAAGTTCTGTGTCGTCAATATATACTTTTATTGTTCCTGCATCTTTACCGTATGTTGTAAGAACAATTTTATTTTTGTTTGTACTGTCGAATTTCATTCTGTAAGAAATGAATCCTTCACCTGACATAATCTTTCTGTAACTGCGGTCAACTTCTGGGATATATCCCATTTCTGTTGCTTCGTTTTTGAAACGGTGTTCAACTTCACTTTGCTGGCGGCCGGGTTCAACGAAGTCAACGGTTATGCTTTCGTATTTCGCTTCACGCTCGTCTTCTGCGGGGTTTGATGCATTGAAGTAAACGGAATAGCGTGTGTGGTGAATGTCGTAGAAAGACTTTAATGTGTATGAAGTTCCGTTTTCTGCGGCAGATTCTTTTGTTGCAAAAGTCAGGTTTTCTTTGTCCAAAACTTCTATCCAGTCCTGCGGTGCAAGCGGGTCGGCGGTGATGGCAGAAATTTTCTGTGCCGGAGAGTTCATGTACACAAGCTGGTTGTCTACGGTGTCGTTGGGCATTGCACGTTTTCCCATGTCTGCGGCAAGAACGAGTGGTCCGTAAAGTATGCTGAAGTTTCCGCTTCTGTCCCTTGTTCTTCTTGTGTGAAGGTTCATTGGAAGATTTACGGAATAAGTTTCGCCTGCGCTTATTTTTTCAGACTTGAGTTCGTAGCCGTCAGCGGTTCTTGCATCTTCTGTCCATAACGGTGTGCGTATTTTTAATGAACGCGGATTTTTCCCTTCAGAAAGAATTTTTATCTGCGCACTTTGTTCATACGGAAATTTTGTTTCGATGGCAATTTTCCATCCGTCTTCTGTAGTAATTGCAGACGGAATAAACAGATTTATGTAAATTGTTCCGTCGTAGTCTTTTGCAATAAAGCGGTTGTATCGTGCAGGATTTTCCATTCCGGTTCCGGTGCAGCACCAGAATGCATTTTCAAAACTTCCGTATACTTTATAGAAGCCGGGCAGAGTAGAAACAAAATATGTTTTTGCTCCGGTGACCGGTTCCTGTGAGGCAAGTATGTGATTGTAAAGTGCAGTTTCGTAATAATCGGCTGCGTCTGCGTTTTTGTTCCACCTGAAAATATATTCAGAAAGTTCAAGCATGTTGTAAGTGTTGCATGTTTCGCAGGTGTCGCGTCCGAGTATTTCCTGGTATTCAGGGCCAAAGTGTTCGCCTATTGAATTTCCCCCGATAGCATAACTTCTTTTTTTTGTTACAGTGTCAAAAAAGAATTCTACGGCTGTGCGGTATTCCGTTTTGCCTGTGAGTTCGTATAGTTTTGCAAGACCTATGAATTTTGGTATCTGAGTGTTTGCATGAAAGCCCTGCAGTCTGTCTGACTGTTTCATTGCCGGTTTTACAATTTCCTGGTGAATGAAACGTTCTGCCATTTTGAGATATTTTTCATCTTTTGTAATACCATATAAGTCAGCAAAGACTTTGCACATTCCGCCGTGTTCGCAGGTGAGCATTTTCTGAAACTGTTCTTCTGTCATATTGGCTGTTCCGTTTACTGCCCAGTCTGCCATTTTTTTTACGATTTCAAGAGCGTCTTTGTTTTGTGTAAGAGTGTATGCGTCAATGAGTCCTGCGTAAATTTTATGGACAGAATACCACGGTACCCAGTATTTTGCCAGGCTGAACCTATCAACTTCAAAATTTCCTGTAAACGCTGTGTCAAAGGGAACAGAAGGAACTCCGCCGATGTAGCCGTCTGCGCACTGTATTTCCTTAAGTTCGGAAACAACGTAGTCCAGTTTTTCTTTTGCCTGCGCATTTCCTGTAGAATTAACAAAAGCAGAAAGTGCAGACATGTAGTGTCCAAGACTGTGTCCCTGAATCTGCATGCTTTCCCAACCACCGTAAGTTGCTGCCTTAGGTCTTTTTCCTGCGGCGATTCTGCACGGGGCAAGAAGTCTGTCTGGATCGAGCCTTAAAACATATTCAAGACCTGTCTTCTGCGATTTCTGGAATAATGAATTTTCTTCAAGAACCGTTTTCTGTGCGCTCATACAGGCTTCTCCTAAAAATAAAAATACTGCTGTTAAAATAATTGACTTTCTCATACACATATTTTATTTTGGAATGTGTAATTTTTGTAGATACAAAATACAGAGAATGTGTGCGGAATTCCGACTTTTTTACTCTGTTTCTATTCGCGTAAAGAGGTTTTATGAATTACTTTCATTTTTCGCATGTGGACAAAACTGTTCCGTCTGTGTGCGGCTGTGCAATGCTTAACCCCGGCTGGTCCCACATGAGCCGCACTCTTGAAAACGATACCGTACTCATTATCGGAAAGAAAAACCGTGCTTCAATTACCTGCTGCGGACTTGAACTCGAAGTAAAACCCGGTCGCATGATTCTTCTTCCTGCCGGAGAGTTTCATTTTGGAACGCGTAAGATTCAGTCTCCTGCATCTTATTACTGGTTTCATTTCTGCCAGTGTGAAAATGTAAGCGGACAAAAGCGTTTTTATGCGCCCCACCTTATGGAAGAAAAAGAAGCACTTACAATTCTGAGCAGTCCTGCAATTGCCTATGAAAGACTTTGTGATTCAATAATTCTTCCGCAGAGCCTGGACCTTAAAAATACTTCTTCTGTAACGCGCATGTGTTCGGATATTCTTTGCGAATACCAGAAGCCTTCTTTTTCTTCACTTGTGTACCGCATTAAACTGATTAATCTTCTTCTTAAACTGAGTGGCGAGTGTTTCAATGAGGATCAGCCCTTCCAGAAATCCGGCGGAACCCCGTCTATTGTAAGACAGCTTATTGTAATGATGGAAGATGAACTTTCAAATGCAGATGCGTCAGTTAAATTTTTTGCAGACAGAATGAATGTCAATGCAGACTATCTTGGGCGAATCTTCAAGAACGCGATGCATATTCCGGTCGGACAGTATATTGCAAGAAGAAGGGTTGAACTTGCCTGTACAAGACTACGCGAAAGTTCTGACAGAATTGATGACATTTTTGTCCAGTGCGGTTTTGGTTCACGCCGCCAGTTCTATGAAGAATTTTCGCGCATTACAGGAAAGAAACCGCGCCTTTACCGCGATGAATGTGCCTTTATGGGAATCAATTCTCTGTAGAAAAAGTCTCCTCTTCGGATGAAGCAACTTCGAGTGCTGCCGAAGCCAGATCTGAATTCAGTTTGTAGCGTGCAGCTTTTTCCTTTGTTGTTCCGGGAAGCCCCAGCGACATGCGTTCTTCTTGTTTCTTTTTTTCCTGTTCTTCAAAAAGAATTTTTGCATGCATCAGAATATCGCTTGCAATGTCTGCCCTTACGTGAAGGGACTGTGCAACCTGTGCTTCATCAGAAAGTGCAAGTTTTTTGAGCGTACCGAAAGTTTTCATAAGAATTTTATCGCGTTCTTTTCCGATGTGCGGAAGTTTAAGGAACGGCGTTACTGTATTTTCTTTTGTTCTGAGCTGCTGGTTGCGGCTTGTTGCAAAGCGGTGTGTTTCGTCGCGCACACGCTGCAGAAGCCTGAGAGCATCACTTCTTTTGGGAAGACAGACCGGTTCGCTTTTTCCGGGACGGTAAATTTCTTCATCACGTTTTGCAAGACCCGCTATCGGTATTTCAAGTCCGAGCGCAGAAATTATTCCGTGTACGGCATTTACCTGGCCTATACCGCCGTCTATTAAAATAAGGTCTGGCAGTTCCTTTCCTTCGTTTACAAGACGCGTGTATCTTCTGGACGCAGCCTCGCGCATTGAAGCAAAGTCGTCAATTATTCCGTCTGTAGTTTTGAGTCTGAAATATCTGTAATTTTTTTTGTCCGGGTTTCCGTTCAGAAAACTGATTAAACTTGCGACAGGAAATTTTCCGCCTATGTGTGCTATATCAAAACCTTCTATGCGCACTGGAAGTTTTGGCAGTTCAAGTATTTCCTGAAGTTCCCGCATTGCAGGAAAGTCACCGCGTTCCCTCATAAGGCGGATTATATCTTCGTGTGCATTTTCTTTTGCCATATTCAGTGCAGCCCGGTGAAGTGCAAGTCCTGTTCCGCTTTGGCCGCGTTCCTTTGTAGTATTTTCCATATCTTCCGCAGTGTTTTCTGCTGCTTCGGGAACAGAAATTATCTGTATGAGCGTTCCGTATTTTTCTTCCATCCAGCGGCAGATGTTTTCTGTAATGTCATTTTCAGTAACATAAATCTTTGGCGGAATTTCATTTTTGTCAGTATAGTATGCGCCCATGAATTCAGCACAGAGTTCGGAATCTTCATTAAGACTGGACGTTCTGTAGTTGTCGCGGCCCAGAAGTTTTCCGCCGCGCATCTGCATGACTGTAAACGAAATGAGTTCTCCTTCGCGCCAGTATGCTATGTAGTCGCGGTCATCAGAGTCAAAGCCTTCTACAATATTCTGGTTCTGCATTATGCTAAGCGCTTTGAGTCCGTCCCTGAGCCGTGCTGCCTTTTCAAAGTTCATGTCCTGCGCTGCTTTTTTCATTTCGGCTTCAATTTTTTTTGATGTTTCTTCGCCTTTACCCTCAAGTAGGGACTGTATTTCTTCGATATATTCTATATAGGTGGGTTCGCAGCCTTTATCTTTGCACGGTGCCAGACATCTTCCGATGTGATAGTACATGCACGGCGAGGCAGCGCTCATTTTTCGGCAGTGCCTGAGCGGGTATATCTCGTACAGCGTTTCCAGAAAAGTTTCAAGAGCATTGGAATCGGGGTAGGGTCCAAAGTAAACCGAACCGTCCTTTACAATGTTCCGTGTCTTTATGAGCCGCGGGAATTTTTCTCTGGTAAGCTTGAGCGACGGGTAGGATTTTCCGTCCTTAAGACAAATGTTGTAACGCGGGCTGTACTTTTTTATGAGGTTGTTTTCCAGAAGAAAAGCTTCGTATTCATTGCCTGTCGTTGTGTATTCTATGCTGGCTGCGTTTGCTATAAGAAGACGAGTCTTTATGTCCTTATTTCCGCTAAAGTAGGATGAAAGCCGGTTTCTGAGGTTTTTTGCCTTGCCTACATAGATGACTGTTCCCGACGGATTGCGCCACATATAGACACCGCTTTGTGAAGGAGCTCTGAGTGCAGTATTGTGCAGCGTCTCGTAAAATGGGAGTTTGTTTTTTGAATCGGAATTACCGGAGTTACTCATATGCGTGTCAACAATAGTATAAAATATGTTTCAGTAATTATAGCATTTTTTGCGCTGTTTTTAAATCCCGCCGGAACACAGGAACGTAAAATTATTCTTGGCGGTAAAGCCGGCTGGCCCGAACTTTCCGTGCAGGATGGAATTGTTTCGGGAACAGGGCGCTTTGGTTACGAAAGCAGGCAGCTTGACACAAACGGCCGGCGACTTGGTCTGGACACAGACATGCTTCTGGACTTCGAGGGCAGCAGTGTAACTGACCGTGCAGAAAACTACAGCGTGGACTCGGACTCTTCTGTCATTTCACAGAATGCGGCTATGGGAAAGAGCGGCCGTCTATTCCGAGGTACAGGCGGAATCCGTCTTCGCGGCAACAGCAGTTCAGTCTTCGGAAAAAGCGGAACAACAGGTCCTTTCACGATTGAATTCTGGCTCAATCCTTTTATTGCAGAAAACGGTGAAATTGTTTTTTCGTGGCGTTCTTCAAGAACAGTTGCAGGTTATCCTCTTTACCAGTTTATTTCTGCTTCGTTTTTTAACAACACTCTTGTATGGACTTTTTCAAATGTTTTTGACGGTTATACAAAAAATGACGGTGCCGTAACACTTTCTGGATATAAAGCTGTAGTTCCCGAAAAATGGTCACATCATTCAATAAGCTACAATGACGAAAACGGCTGCCTCGAATACTGGGTGGACGGTTCGCTTGAATCCCTTGTTTATGTAACATCAAACGGGCGTGAAGCAGGCGGTTCCGTTCATTCAATGATACTCGGTGTTGTGGCAGACGTTGAAATATGCCCCGAATTTACAGGTCTCGCAGATGACTTTAACCTTGTGCGCTCTGCCGTTTCTGAAGACGACGGAAGTCTTCTCTGCGACATCTACGGAACCGAAGGCGGCCGTCTTGAAACAATGCCTATAATGGTTTCAAAGGGTGCAGCATTAAAAAGAGTAGACGCGGTAACAACCGTTCCAGAACAGACAGACATTCTTTTTTATGTAAGAAGCGGGGACAATTTTTTTAACTGGACACGGAGCGAGCCTGAATGGATTGCAGTAAATCCGGGCGAAGAAATTGCTGATGTAAAGGGATTGTATTTTCAGGTGGCTGCAGAACTTCTTCCAGACGGAGCCGGAACAAAAACGCCGTCACTTACCCAGCTTGAACTCACATTTGACGAGGTGCCTTCTCCGCTTGCGCCGTTTACGGTAATTGCAACTCCGGGTGACGGTGAAGTAACACTCAGCTGGTCGTATTCCGTAGACAACACTGCGGGCGGATATTACGTATATTACGGGGAGCGTCCGGGGGAATACCTTGGCAGAACTGCAGCAGAAGGCCGCTCACCAATCAGGGCAGGAAACAGTTCGTCCTTTACCGTAAGCGGTCTTAGGAACGGAAAGATATATTATTTTGCGGTTGCATCTTATTCAAAAATTGACGACAGAATAACAGGGGAACTTTCAAAAGAAGTGTTTGCCCGGCCGCAGAAAAAAACAGAAAAATCAGTCAGACAGAGGTAATTATGGATGTACTAAAATCACAGAACGGAATCATTTTGGAGCGGGCTGAATCAGCTGTTCTTTCCAGGGACTATGACCTTGCTGCAAGACTGTACAAGGGGCTTTTAAGAACTGACCCGCAGAACAAGGACCTTCTTGTAAAACTGGGAAACATATACGTAAAAAGCGGTGACGACAAAAGTGCCCTTCCTTATTTCAAGGAAATTGTGCGGACCGATCCCGAAAATATTTCAGCTCTCAATAACCTCGGTGCAATTTACAGAAGGCTCGGAATGTACGATGAGTCAATTGCGGTTTTGGAACAGGCCGTTATTGCAGACGAGTCAAATATGCAGGTTTTCTACAATCTGGGCTTTACGTACAAACTCATGGGTCGTTACGATGATGCGCTCCAGTGTTTCAATACTGTAGTTGAGGCCAATCCTGATGATGTACTTGCATACAATCACATCGGTTCAATTTATGCGCTCAAAAACCAGAATAAAGAAGCAGTTCTTTCCTATCAGCGCGGTTTGAAGATAGACCCCAACCATCCTGTACTTCACCTGAATCTTGCAGAAAGCTATCAAAAACTTGGGGAATATGAAAGGGCTTCAGTTGAATATGAATCGGCGCTCAGGGCAAAACCGGGCTGGCTTGATGCAATAGACGGATACGCCGATCTTCTTCTCAAGCGCAACAAAACAAAGGCTGCAGGCGACATTGTAAGGCATGCAATAATCATAGACCCGCAGAATTCTTCCATGCACACAAAACTCGGCGATGTACTCAGAAAGCAGAGTGAATATGACGGTGCCGAATCAGAATACAACGAAGCGCTCAGAATTGATCCCGATAACACAAAGGCAATGTCAGGACTTGCAGATACTTTTGAAAGTACGGAGCGCGCAGATGAAGCCGTCTCCGAAATGGAAAAAGTAGAAACGCTGCATCCCGAAGACAAAAATATGCTGCGCCGTTTTTCACGCATACTTCTTACGGCAAACAGACTGAATGCAGCCAGCCAGAAAATAAAAAAACTGTGGGATGAAAATCCAAAAGATCTGCATGCTCTCAATCTTCTTGGCCAGTACTATATATGTAAGGGTGAAGACTCAAAGGCACTCGGCTGCTTTAAAAAAATCCATGCAATAAATCCTGCCGCCACTGAATTTTACCGCGACGGTGGAAAGCGTTACAGTCAGACAGGCAATTATTCAAAGGCAGAAGAATTCCTTCAGAAATTTTTGAACCAGAATCCCGAAGACTTTGAAGGAAACAGAATGCTCGCCGAGACATACGAAAAGTCCGGCCGGTTAAGTGATGCTCTCGCAATTTACAGAAAACTCGATGTGCTTGACGGTGACAATCTTGCAGCAAAGCAGGGAACAGACCGCGTAAGTGCAAAGATTCTAGGAACGGCCGCACCTGTTGCAGCAAAACCTGCAGACGACTTTGAGTTTGACGAATTCTCTTCTGCAGATGAAGACATAAACCCTGACTTTGACTCTCCCGTAGAAACAGAAGCCGTCGGTGATGACACAATTCCCGAAGCAGAATTTCCTGACATTGAAGAAGATACTCTTGAGCCTCTTTCAAAAGAAGAAGAAAATGCAGATGTATTTGAAAAAGATTTGGATGAAGAAGACGAAGCATTTGAACCGCAGGAAAATGATTCAATGGAAGATCTTGCCCGCGATGATTCAGACCCGGATGATTTTTTCAGCGACAATCCGTTTGCATATTCAGCTGATAATGCTTCAAGCCCCAAAGAAGAAGAAATGGAAACTCAGTTTTTGCCCGAAGAAATCGAAACCGAAGACGAAAAGAAAAGTGCAGTTCCTGAATGCGCACCGCAACCAGTGGCTGAACCCAAACCCGAACCAAAACCTTCTGCACTGCAACTGAAAGACGAAGATATTCCTGCGGCCAACTTTGAAGATGAAGAAGAAAGCGAAGAAGTTCCCGAAGCCCAATTCATTGAAGAAGAAGCCCCCGTCGAAGAAGAGACGTCTGAAAGTGTGCCGCAGTGTGAAGAAGAAATTCTTCCCGAACCTGCAGAACTTCCCGAATACGAAGACGATGACTTTACAGAAGAAGAAGTGTCAGAAGACACTCTGGCAGAAAAACCGCAGACTTGTGCCGCAGAAGTGCAGCCGGCCGCGCCAAATCTTATTCCGCAGGATCTTATAGATGAGACCGCGCGCACATTTGAAAGTCTTGCAGAAGCGATGACCGACGAACTCATAGCGCAGAAATTTGGACTTGCCGCAAGCCTCTTTAAAAAATTGCGCGCTCTTATCGAGTATCTGCCGGCAGAACAGAAAGATGAGTTTTTGCAGAGCAATACAAGACTTCAGCTCGATTACATTATATCCCGTCTGTCAGGGCGGCGCGGCCTTCTTGCGGCCGCAGATATTCTCAGAAAGAAAAATAAAATTTCAGAAACAGAAGGCAGCGTAACAGACAGCGGCCGTGCGCTCCTTGTTTCTGTTCTGGGCAATTCACTTAAACTCGTAAGAAACCTTCCCGACCGCAACATGGCCGGAGCGCTTTCAGAAAAGATAGAAGATATTCTTGAAAGGCTCCGTTAAATTCTGATAATACGCGACGATGTGAGACATTCGTTTCCGTCGTCGCAAATCAGAATATCATTTTCAAGTCTTGTTCCGCCAAGTGAAGGATCGTAAAGTCCCGGTTCAAGGGTGACAATGTTTCCTGAAACAAATGTTTCTTTAGAATCTGCCCTGAGACTTACGTAAGGATGTTCGTGAATTTCAAGTCCTGTTCCGTGGCCAAGACTGTGCGGCATTTCCCTTCCTTTTTCTGCAAAAATTTCTTTTGCCTTAAGTGCGGCATCTAGAATCGGCTTTCCGGGGCTGTACAGTTTTAAGCATTCAGCCGCGGCTTTTTCTACAAGGGAAAGAAGTTCATTCTGGCCTTCAGAAAGTTTTCCCCTTGCCACAGTGATAGTGCAGTCACTTGCGTAACCTTCAAAACAAACGCCATAGTCAAGTATAGAAAGACCTTCAGTTCCCCATCTGCCGGCAGTGTAACCGGGAAAGGCGTGAATTGCAAAACTTCTTTCAGGACCGGCTGCAAGCGTGTCAAAGCTGGTCTTTTCGCATCCCATTTCGCGGAGCGCGCGTTCAATGTAAAGTGCAACATCTGTTTCTTCAGAAAATTTTCCTGACCGCACATTTTCTTCTATTATACCTGTCATTACGTCGGTAATTGCGCATGCTTTTTTTGTACATGCAATTTCGTATGCATCTTTTACTGCGCGCATTTTTATTACAAAGTCGTGGACAGAATTTTCAGAACATACAAACTGGGTATCAGGAAGTTCTGCAGAAAGTTTAAGAAAACTTATGTGGCTTGTTTCGGGTGGAATGCAGACTTTTGTTTTTCTGTCGCCGCAGTGTTTTGCAAGAACCGCTTTTATAGCATTTGCATAATTGCGCCCGTAGTCTGAATAAGCGCATATTTCATCTGCACGGGCCTTTTGTTCTGCAAGGTTTATGTCCCACGGAACAAGTGTTGCGGTTTTATCTTCTGCCAGAACAAGAAGTGCGTCTCCCGGATGTCCGCAAAGATATCTTACTGCCGGGTCTCGTTTTTCTTCAAAGTCGCTGAATACTGCCGCGCCGATATTGTGTTCAGCCATAAAAGAGAAAACTTTGTTTCTTCTTTCGCTGTATATTTTTTCAAAATCTGCGCCTTCAATTATCGAATCAAATTTAGTTTTCATTTTTACTTCCATTAACATTTGCTGCTTTTGTCTTATTTCTTATCTTTGCAACAAGCAAACCAAGAATGGAATCTTTTGTCAAAGCCATGAGTGCAATTCCGACAGCAGCAAAAACAATTGCCGTAACCACAACAGGAATTCCGTTTGAAATAATTCTTCCCTTTCCGGTACACAGTGTCTGTAAGGGCGAACGCAGTAAAAGTATCGGAACAGACGACACAGCCGAAAGAACTGCAATTTTTATGCTGTACAAAAGTGTTGACTTTACGACTCCCGCTACATCTACAGAAGGACTGCGCTTAAGGAAAACAAACAGCATGACGGTGTTTACAAGACTTGCCGCCGTAAGTGCAAGCGCAATTCCCCTTCCGCCCATGGGACCTGTAAGAACTGCCGCAAGTATTACGTTAACGGCAAAATTTATGAGTCCTGCAATGGTCGGGCTCTTTGTATCCTGCTGTGCGTAGAATGCCGGCGATACAATTCTGTTTACTGCAATAAAGAAAAGTCCCGCAATGTGGAACGAAAATACACCCATTGTCATTGCAATTGAATTTTCATCGAATTTTCCACCTGCAAAAACAAGTGTAATTATGTCGCGTCCCATTATGAGCGAATAGAATGTAATCGGAATTGCAATAAGTGCCATAATTTTAACAGCCTGTGTAAGCATGGAATTGAATTTGTTCCATTCAGCGCGTTTTGCAAATCCTGTAAGGTCTGGAAGAATAACTGTTCCTATAGTTACCGCGCATATTCCGAGTATTAGTTCCTGAAGCCGCAGCGAATACTGAAGGCTTGAAACAACACCTTCTCCTGCGCGCGTTGCCAGTGCAGAAGATACAATGTCGTTTATCTGGTAGCCGGCCATTCCTATAATTGTAGGTCCTACAAGGGCAATTACTTTTCTTGTTCCGGGGTTAGAAAATGCTTTTGGAAGTGAAGCAAATGTTACCTTCCAGTTATTCTTCAAAACAAACGGAAGCTGGAACAAAGCCTGAACAGCACCGCCTGTTATTACACCGATTGCCATTGCGCGTGCAGGGTTTGCCGTGTGCGGGGCAAGAATGTATGTAGCAGCAATTACTATTGAATTGAAAAGAATTGGCGTAAATCCTGAAGGCGAAAATATTTTCATTCCGTTGAGAATGCCCTGAAAAAATGCCGCTATTGAAATTACGACCAGGTAAGGGAACATTATTCTTGTAAGAACAATTGCTTCTGACATTGAAGAGGCATCTTCTGTTCCGTAAAAAATACGCAGTATTGCCGGAGCAAAAATCATTCCCACAGAAACAAAGGCAACCGTTAAAAATGTTACCAGTGTAAATGTTGCGCTTACAAAGTCCTGTGCCGTTTTTTTTGCATCTTCTGTGGAACAGTCTTCTATATAGCCTCTGAAAGTCGGAATAAATGCAACCGAAATTGAATTTTCTGCAAAAAGCCTTCTGAACAGGTTTGGAATCATGAATGCTATTCCGAATGCATCCGAATATGCTGAAGTTCCAAGAAAGCGTGCCTTTGTCATTTCACGCACAAGACCCAGTATTCTTGAAAATAGTGTCAGTACCGACAGCGACAGACCCTTTGCAAGAAGGGATGAACTTTTACCGTTTTTCATTCAGATAGAATAATACTGTTTGCCTTATTAGACAAGAAGTGTAAAATAAATTGAATAATTCAATTAATTCAGGCAAAACAGGCCAAAATTACCCCGGAAAAGACCTTGAATGAGCTGTAAAGAGTCCGTTCTTGCCTAAATACTATTTTCCGTATAAAATATATCGTTGAGATACTTTTTTTATTGCTTAAAGCGTTTTATATTAAGGAATTCAGAAGGTTTTATATGGAAGATATTACAAATAGTGGAGCAGAAAGTACTTTGGAAGGAGCAGTTTTCAAGCCTCTTGCAAAGCCACTGCGCATGGGAATAGACGTAGGTTCTACGACAGTAAAGGTTGTTATTCTTGGCGATAACGACGAACTTTTGTACGGGGCATACGAAAGACATCGTGCAGATATACGCAATACGATTATTCAGGTTGTAAACAAAGCCTTTGATACGATAGAAAAAGAGCTTCCTTTGGGCGAAGAACAGACTGTTACCGTAAAAGTAACCGGTTCGGGCGGACTTTCTGTTTCGCAGTGGCTGAACATTCCTTTTATCCAGGAAGTTGTAGCCGCAACGACAGCCGTAAGAAAAATTATTCCGCAGACAGACGTTGTTATTGAACTTGGCGGTGAAGACGCCAAAATCACATACTTCAAAGGCGGTGTAGAGCAGCGCATGAACGGTACCTGCGCAGGCGGAACGGGCGCTTTTATTGACCAGATGGCGGCCCTTCTTGAAACAGATGCATCCGGCCTTAACGAACTGGCCCGGGGAGCGGGAACAATTTATCCTATTGCCGCGCGCTGCGGTGTTTTTGCAAAGACAGACGTACAGCCGCTTATAAATGAAGGAGCCCGCCGTGAAGATATAGCGGCATCTATTTTCCAGGCCGTTGTTTCGCAGACAATTTCAGGTCTTGCTTGCGGTAAGCCAATCCGCGGAAACGTGGCTTTTCTTGGAGGACCGCTGCACTTTCTTGACCAGCTTAGGGAACGCTTTGCAATAACACTCAAACTTACCCCGGAACAGACAATTGTTCCTGACAACAGCCAGCTTTTTGTCGCAAGCGGTGCCGCATATTCCGCAGAACGTTCAGTAAAATGCTCTGATCCTTCTTCACAGGGAGCAAAATTCCCTACAATAAAGGAATTCCGCGAGAGTTTAAAGAATCTTGTCGGTGCCGAAATGCAGGAAGTCCAGAGGTTGGAGCCGCTTTTTACTTCACAGGAAGAACTTGACGAGTTCAATGAGCGCCATTCAAAAGAAAAGGCACTTACCGGGGATCTTGCTACTGCAAAAGGTCCTGTATTTCTTGGACTGGACGCCGGTTCTACAACAACAAAGGCTGTTCTTACAGACACCGAAGGACGCATTCTGTGGCGTTTTTACGATGTAAATGCAGGAAACCCGGTGGAACTTGCCGTAAAGGTACTCAAAAGCCTTTACAAAATCCTGCCCAAGGACTGCTACATTGCACGTTCTGTTTCTACAGGTTACGGCGAAGCTCTTTTCCAGGCGGCCCTCGGAGTAGATGCCGGTGAAGTCGAAACAATTACCCATTACCGTGCCGCAGATTTCTTTGTTCCTGGGGTTGAATTCCTTCTGGACATCGGCGGACAGGACATGAAGTGCCTCAGAATGAAGGACGGCGCAATTATTTCAATTCAGCTTAACGAAGCATGTTCTGCCGGCTGCGGAAGCTTTTTGGACAACTTTGCAAGAACAATGGGAATGGACGTAAGGGAATTCTCAAAGATTGCGCTTCTTGCCAAAAAACCTGTTGACCTTGGAACGCGCTGTACTGTCTTTATGAACAGCCGAGTAAAACAGGCCCAGAAGGAAGGTGCCGAAGTTGCAGATATTTCTGCCGGACTTTCCTATTCAGTAATTAAAAATGCACTTTTCAAGGTAATAAAACTGCGCAAGGCAAGCGATATAGGCAAAAAAGTCGTTGTTCAGGGCGGTACATTCAACAATGATGCTGTTCTGCGTGCTTTTGAAAAAATTGCCGGTGTTAACGTTTACCGTCCTGATGTTGCAGGCCTTATGGGCGCGTACGGTTCGGCACTTATTGCACAGGATCAGTGGGAAGATTTGAGGCGCCCCAAGCCCGATGACCCCGACCAGACGCCAAAGTTTGTAAAGAGTTCCATTGCAACTCTTGAACAGCTGGACTCATTCCGCGTAGAACTTGATCTGAGACGCTGCGGAAAATGTTCAAATAACTGTCTTCTTACAATAAATACCTTTATTACCGGCGGCTCTTCTGAAGAAGGCTCAAAAGACGCTGACGGCAGAACCGTAAGAAAATTCATTACGGGAAACAGATGTGAACGCGGTGCCGAACTTGAATCAGAAAAAGGTTCAAATGTTGTTGACGCCAGCAACAAGGCAGACAAATCCGGTGACTATGACGACGGAAAAAATCTGCCCAACCTTTTTGAGTGGAAGTACAAGAGGCTTTTCCACTACGTTCCGCTCAAGAGCGAAGATGCTCCGATGGGTGATGTAGGAATTCCGCGTGTACTCAACATGTACGAAAACTACCCGCTTTGGTTTACTTTCTTTACAAAACTGGGCTTCAGGGTAAGGCTTTCACCGCGTTCGAGCCGTGCAGTTTACGAAAAGGGGCTTGAAACAATTCCGTCAGAGTCGGTATGCTATCCTGGAAAAATTTCGCACGGACATGTCGAAAGCCTTCTAAAACAGGGTGTAAAATTTATTTTCTATCCGTGCGCACCTTATGAAATAACCGAAGATTCCGGGGCAGGAAACCATTACAACTGTCCTATCGTAACGAGTTACCCCGAAGTTCTGCGCAATAATGTCGATGAACTCAGACAGTCTGATTCTGTTTTGTTTATGAACCCGTTCCTTCCTATTTATGACAAAAAGCGTCTTGGCGAGCGTCTGTACGAAGAAATGGGTGAAAAATTCCACATTTCAAAGCAGAAAATAGAAGAAGCCGTAGATGCAGCCTGGGCAGAACAGGAAAAATTCCGCCGTGACGTAAGGGAAAAGGGTGAGGAAGCCCTTGAAGAAGTTATACGCCGCGGTGCAAATGGAATTGTTCTTGCAGGACGCCCGTATCATCTTGACCCCGAAATTAACCACGGAATTCCCGAAATGATCAACGGACTGGGAATGGCTGTCTTTACAGAAGATTCAGTTGCCCATCTTGGAAGCATTGAACGTCCTCTGCGCATAATGGACCAGTGGACTTACCACAACAGGCTTTACCGTGCAGCTTCCTTTACAAGCGGAATGCCGAATCTTGAACTTGTTCAGCTTACTTCTTTCGGCTGCGGACTCGATGCCGTTACTGCAGACCAGGTGGACGAAATCCTCAAGTCAAAGAGCCGCATGTATACGCTCATAAAGATAGATGAAGGAAGCAATCTTGGTGCCGTAAGAATCAGAATCCGTTCCCTTATTGCCGCTGTTAAGGCCCGTGAACGCAACCACCGCAAGTTCGCTGTAAAGAGTGCGGCCTACAAGCGTCAGGTGTTTACAAAAGAAATGAGAACTTCGTACACGATTCTTGCACCTCAGATGAGTCCCATTCACTTCAGGCTGTTGCAGAAAGGATTTGCCTATTCAGGGTACAATTTTGTTATTCTTGACGCAGTGGATCCCGCCGCAGTTGAAACAGGACTCAAGTATGTAAACAACGATGCATGTTACCCGTCAATACTTGTTGCAGGCCAGATGATTTCGGCCCTTCAGAGCGGAAAATACGATTTGAATAAAACTAGTCTTCTTATTACACAGACCGGCGGCGGCTGCAGGGCCACAAACTACATTGGTTTTATACGGCGTGCGCTTAATGACGCGGGACTTTCACAGGTACCGGTTATTTCAATGAGTGCGCAGGGCTTTGAAAAGAACCCCGGCTTTACGTATTCATTCCCAATGCTTCACAGAATGCTTCATGCAGTTATGCTCGGCGACCTTCTTATGCGTGTTCTTTACAGGACAAGACCTTACGAAGCTGTTCCGGGAAGTGCAAATGCCCTTTACGAAAAGTGGAACGGCCGCTGCGAAATTGCGCTCAAGTCCCTTTCAAACCGAACTTACCACAAGCTCATAAAGGGAATTGTGCATGATTTTGACAACCTGCCGCTTGTTCCAGTCAAAAAACCTCGTGTTGGTGTTGTAGGTGAAATTCTTGTAAAATTCCACCCGACTGCAAACAACCAGATTGTCGAAACTATTGAGCGCGAAGGTGCAGAGTGCGTAATGCCGGATCTGGCAGACTTTCTGTTCTATACATTCAGTACGGGAATTTTCAGACACCGCGAACTTGCATTCCCAAAGAAAACAGAGCGTAACGCAAAGCTCTTTGTGTGGTTTTTGGAATTGTACAGGAAGTATATGAAAAAGACACTCAAAAAGAGCCATCGCTTTGACGCGCCTACAATTATTTACGATCTCATGAAGGGCGTTGACGATATAGTTCAGATAGGAAACATTACCGGTGAAGGATGGTTCCTTACTGCAGAAATGGTTGAACTCATACATTCGGGCTGCCCGAGCATTGCCTGTGTACAGCCGTTTGCCTGTCTTCCAAACCACGTAACCGGAAAAGGCATGATCAAGGAACTGCGCCGCCGTTACCCGCAGGCAAATATTTCTGCTATTGACTATGATCCGGGTTCAAGCGAAGTAAACCAGATTAACCGTCTAAAACTTTTGCTCAGCAATGCTCCCATAGGAAATCATCCTGACGAAGAAAGCGACGGAATGATTCATTCTCCAGACGGAAAGGTTGTAAAACCCGAAATTGCCTATGCAGAAGGCGGTGCAGGTTTCACAGACCCCGAGCCGGTTAAAGAAAGCGATATTCCTGTTGCTTCGGACATAAACTAGGCAGAGGAGGCTGGCGTTGCTGAAAAAGCTTGCTGCGTATGCATTTATTTCTGTATTTGCTGTTTTGCCGTTTTTTGCGGAATACAACAGAGCCGGAATTCCTGATTCTGCAGAAATAAGATCGGGAATAACAGATGCCTGGCTTGAGGCACCCGTTTCGTCCCTTAAGTCAAAGCCGTCCGAACTCAAGGAAAATTCTGCCGGTACCGTGTTCCAGATAAGAATGGAAGAACGCATGGACTCAATTGCCGTTATTGTGGCACCGCGTTCTTTTATTGACGTTGACATTATAGAAGATGGAAAAGTTTCTGATTCTGTAAGGGCCGCTGTTTATCCTGAATGTTCTCCTGGTAGCTGGGTTCTCTATAGAAACAAAAAAAACGGTGAGCCGCAGAAAATACGCTGGTACTTCAATACAGACAGCGACGTTTACGTTCAGTTTGAAGAATCACAGAACCGTACTGTTGCGCAGTTGGTTGTCTGCGGACTTTATGCTGCACATTCTGTTCCCGTCGGTATTGAATTCACAAGACTCTATTCAGCTTCGTTTGCCGATGTTCTGAGGTGGACAAAAACTTCTCTGCCCTGGGAAAAAGTTTCTGTACTTACGGGGCAGTACCATGAAATTATACAGATGGCGCAGGTAATCCGCGAAAATATTCCGCTGTTTGATTATACAGAAGATGTCTGTTACGATAGCGACGGTACACGCAAATTTATTACTACCGGAAAAAAATATACTGTTCCCGACAAGGACGGAAACCCCGTTGAACCTCCTGAAAACGGACGCATTACTGTTGGCGGCGCGGGATTCCTTAAATGGATTGCAGACGGAATTGTAAAGCCTCTTTCGGGTTCTGCACTTAAACTTGAAGGACTTGCAGCTCCTACGGTTTTGTTCAGCGAACTTGGAAAAAACGGTGTTATCTCGCAGGAATGGAATCTTACTCTTGCACTGGACTGGACGCGAAATCTTGCTTCACAAATTTATTCAGTGCGTGCGGGAAAAGATTATGTTTTTTCTGAATGCGGTGTTGATGTAGAAGAAAACTTTTTTTCGGGAGCGGTAGATGATTCTGCTTCTGCAAAACGGTATCATTATGTTCCTGATTCTGGTTATCCCCCGCAGTCACTTAAGGCGCTTTTGTACGTGCTTTCTGTACGGGATCCGGGGTGGTTTTATCTTGCCGCAATAAGGCAGCAGTCTTCCATTAAACCCGATGAACTTGTCTTTAACGGATGTGCCGCGCTGTTCCCTTATTTTGATGATGCCGGAAAATTCAAGTGCGCTGTCTTTATGAACGGCGGCGAAGTTCCACTTGAAAAATTTATTTCTGACAACAGCAGTTCTTTTATCCATCTGGAAAGGGTCCGCGCTACGGACTATTTTTTTCCTGTGAATTAATGCGGGGAGATTTTTAAATTGAAAAAAATATTTTCTTTAATAATTTTTTGTGCTTCATGTTCATTTTTGTTTTCTGCAGAAACACTTACCGACTCTTCTTTGTTCGGTGAGATTCAGTCTGCGTATTCAAGCGGTGCATATCCGGGAACAGTGGAATTCTCTGTTCAAATGGAAAAAAACTTTCCGCTTTCCCTGCTCATTCCAAGAACGCTTTTGCTTAAGGGAAAAAGTTTTTATCATCTGGCAAGATATTCCGAAGCAGCAGAAACTCTGGAAAAAGCAGGTGAACTTGCCGGAGACGATTCAGAAACTGCAGCAGAGTCACTTTATTGGAAAGGAAGATCTGAGTTTGCACTTGCCGACTATTCCAAAGCTGCATCTTCTTTTTATGAAGTCTGTTTCCGGTATTCAGAAAAAAATCTTCCGAACAGTGTGCGCACATTTTACAATATGTCTGTTTTGTATGCAGGAAAATCTTTTTACCGCCTGAATGAATTTGCAAAGGCTGTTCCGCTTTTTGAAAAAGTTATTTCCGGCGGGAATGAATACGGATTTTCTGAGTATGGCGATACCTGCGTTATGCTTTTTGACTGCTATTCAAAAACAGAAAATTACACACGCGCAATAGAAGTGTATGAAAATTTTCCTAAAACAGAAAGCCGTTCAGAAATTGAATCAAAGATTTCACTTTGCGCAGGAGATTCCTATGCAATGCTCGGTATGTATAAAAAAGCCTATGACTGTTATGCCGCTGTTCTTCTTGGTGAAGATTCTGCGCTTGCGGCCGAAGCGCTGCAGAAGGCTTACGGAATTGCAAGTTCCCATAAAAAAGAAGTAGGCCGCGACCCCGGTGCAGTTCTTGAAAGTGCACGCGATACGCTTTTTGAATACGATTCACTTCTTGCAGAATTCTGGACCAGACTAGGAACAGATGCTTTTGCTGACGGGGACTTTAAAAAAGCGGCATCTTATTTTGATAATGCTGAATCTGACGGTGCAGCGGGTGATGTGCTTGCTGTTGTCGGTCTTTACAGAAGTCGCATGAAGGGTGCAGACAAACGGGCAGTACTGGAATCTTATTTTTCAAAATCGCAGATCGGAAAAGAAAGCGTCTATTATGCAGATTACGAAACTTCCCTTGCAGAATGTATCGCTTATGAAAAAGAATGGACACAGTCGCTGCTTCATGCAAAGAATGCACTTTCTTCAATGGCGGCTCCGGCTTACAAAAATAATCTTTATGAAAGTGCTTCTTACTGGTTTGCATTTTCTTCTTTAATACTGGGCGACTCAAAGGGAGCTCTTGCAGCTTTGGAAAGGGAAGAGTCACGCAAAAGCCCGGAATCTGTTCTTTTGTATGCAAGACTTCTTTATTCCGCAGGCAAAAAAAATGAAAGCCTTGAACAGTTTAAAAAACTTGATGCAATGAATTTTCTTGACAAGGATTCATCTGCCGACTATGCAAAGGTTTTGTTTTCATGCGGTTACATGAAAGCGGCACTCAGACAGTCTTTGTTTTCAAACACACCCGACGGTTGGTACATGACGGCTCTTTCTTCATTCAATTTGGCAGACTGGCGTACTTCTGAAAAATATTTTTCAAAATATATTGAAAGCGGTGCAAAAGAAAATGTTCCCTATGCACTTTTTTACTGCGGATACAGCCGCTACAAACTGGGCGAAAATCTTTCTGCATACAAAATGCTTTCTGAATTTACAGGCCGCTATTCTGATCACCCTCTTGCGTGGAATGCAAATATGGTTGCAGCAAATGTTGCGGCTGCCAATTCAAATTATGATGAAGCGGCACGCCATGCAGAAAATGCACTCAATCTTTCTAACAGCGATGAAGAAAAACAGAATGCGTATGTTTTATGCGCTTCGGTTTATTCAGATGCGCGCCGTTATGATGACGCAATTCGTGTTCTTTCGGAACCTGCAAAAAAGAATGATGACTTTGGAATACGTTCACGCTACCAGATTGCCCAGCTTTATGCAACCTCTGGAAATCTTTCTGAAAGCGACGCTCTGTTTGCAAAAATCCAGAATGATTCTTCTGCCGGAAACTTTGCAGACGAAGCTTCGTACAGGCGTGGAGAACTTTATTATTCAGCAAAAGAATATGCGTCTGCAATAAGCCGTTTTTCAGAATATCAAAAAAAGTTTCCGCGCGGAAAATTTCTTGATGCGGCAGTTTACTATATCGCAGACAGTTACGCACAGCAGGGACGCTATGAAATGGCCGAACTTCAGTACAGGACACTTATTTCTGAAATGCCTGAAAGTTCTTTCATTTACAGTTCGCGCAAAAATCTCATGAACATTTACCGTACTACGCAGAATTACAAAGCCGCACTTGAACAGTCAAATATCCTTCTTGGAAACTTTCCTGAAGAATCTGCAAAAGACGGAATTTATAATGAAAGAAAAGAACTTTCGCTTCTTGCATCCGGAATAAAAGAAGATGCTTTGAGACTTGAAAATGAATACAAGTCTGCAGGAGGAAGTTCAACGCGCGAAGGACGCATTAATGGAACTGCACTTGCCGAATATCTTTGGAGTCAGGACAATAAAAAAGATGACGCGGCTGTTCTTGCAGAAGAACTTTATTCAATTCAGTCCAAAAAAAGCAATGAGGCTTCTGAATTTGAATGGGCCGCAAAAACAGGAATGATTGTTGCTTCACACAGGCGTTCTCAGAATGACAGTGAGTCTGCGGCAAATGTATATCTTTCTGTTTCACGGTATGCAAGAATGAGCGGTAATGACGAAGATGCCGGACGTGCTTTGTACGGTGCTGCAGAAGCTTTCAGTGCTGCAGGAAAAGAAGCCGATGCTTCACTTACTGCAGAAAATCTTTTGAAACTTTATCCCGACGGACCTTATGCACAAAGTGTCCGCGTGTTTTTGAAATAGAAATAATTGTGAGGTTTATATGAACTGTGATATAAGAAAAAAAACGGCGGCCTGTATTTTTGCTGCATTCTGCTTTTCTGCTTTCTGCCAGAACAACAGTGCTCTTTCAGAAGACGAGCAGATTATTCTTCCAGAAGTTACAACGACAGTTTCTGGAGATTCACTTTCTGCAGGAAAAGATGCGCTTCCCGATTTTTCAAAAATAATTCCAGCTGCCCCTTCAGGAAAAGATGTCCTTCCAAAACTTCCGGGTCTTGCATCAGTGACTGCCGAAGAAGAACCAGTTGCAGATCTTGGAGAAGATTCTGTCCGTTCAGTATATGCGCAGGGACTTATAGGCTGCGGATTTCCTGGATACTTCAAAGGGGATTTTTCAATTTACAAAAGTTCAGGCGATGAACCTTTTATGCTTAAATTTCTGCACGAAAGCGAAAACGGTTACGGACTTAATTCTGCAGGCGACGGTTATTTTGATGCGAACACCGCGCTTTTCGGTGAAAAGACACTTTCCTTTGACAAAATTACTCTGGATCTGGATGCCGGTTATGAAACACTCTCATACGGCCTTCAGGGAAAAAGTCCGTTCTTTTATGATTTGAACCAGCGTTATTTTTCTACAGACAACAAGTTTACCTGGAAAATTGGTCACGGTTTCGGACTTGATTTTAAACTGGCAGGCTCATTTTACAGCCGCTATGCAGGTGTTCCTGATATAGAAATTGCAACAGAAAAACTTCCTGTACGTTCGGAATCTGCTGATGTATTTTACCTCAATCCTGGTGTACGCTTTTTCTGGCAGGGAAAAAATTTTTCGGCAGGTTTAAGCGCTGCGTATGATTTTGAGTCGGCATTCGGTGAAAGTAATTATTCTTCGCAGTCAGTTAACCGCGGAGTTTTTGTTCTTGATGCTGACTGGAAAAATTCTTTTCTTTCAGCAGGTGCTGGCGGCGGTGTAGTAGTCGGAACTTCCATCGGTGAAAATTCCGTTGTTCCGGTTTTTGACATTTCATTTGGCGCAAAATGGATGACATCTCTTTCAAAAAGGCCGCTTGAACTGTCTTTGGCAGGCGGAATAAAATCTTCACATTCAACTTACGCACAGTCCGATCGTGAATATGCATATTCTGCAGCAGACTCTCTGGACTCTGAAACTACGGACTGGTTTGCAGACTTCAAGGCGGCAGTTCCCGTAAGTTCAGTTTTAAATCTTGATCTTCTTGCACAATTCAAAAAGACTGCTTTCGGAAACGGGGAACGTGAAGCAGATTATTCTTCTGAGTCTGAATGGGGACTTTATTCTTTTGAAAAAAACGAGCGCACTCTTTTTACGACAGGTGCCTCTCTTTCCTATGTCTGGAAAATCTTTAACTTCAGCGCAGGATGGAATTCGCACTGGATGCATGTTCCGTCAAACGAATATGCCAATTCTGTAAAAGCAGACATTTCGTTCCAGTCCCAGAACGGAATATGGGGATTTTCTGCTGCGCTCGAAGAATTCCTTGGCGAAGGAAGCGATGTTGTTCCGGTTATCGGCGGAACAGTTTTCTACAAGATTCATGATTCAATCAGACTTACTGCAGAACTGGATGATCTTGTAAAACTTTTTGCCGGGGATGACAGAACATACTTTGGAAATAAATATATTAAAAATTCTGGAAGCGCAAATATTTCTGTACGCTTCTTCTTTTAATAAAGATAGAATCTGAAAATTGTAATTTTTAGAGATGTCATAAAATCTGAAATTAAAAAATTAGAATGGGGGTAAATATGTTTCAGACAATAAAAAACGGCGGAATCCTTATGGTTCCGATTATTATGTGTGGTCTTGCTTCTCTTTTTATTATTATAGAAAGACTTTACTATTTTATAAATGTAAAAAAGCGCGACCAGAAATTCGAAGAAGATATTTGCGGTGCACTAGATAAGCGTGATTATTCTGCTGCAGAAAGTGCCTGTATTCTTGCAGACACACCCTGCGCCGATGTTGTAAGAACAGCTCTTTCTTACCGCAACCTTAATGAGGCTGACTTAAAAGAAGCTGTTCAGACAAAGATGGACTCTGTTGTTCCGAAGTTTGAGCATCTTCTTACTGCCCTCGGAACAATAGGAAATATTTCGACTCTGCTCGGTCTTTTGGGAACAGTTACCGGCAACATAAAAGCGTTCGGTGTTCTTGGAAACGGAGGCTCCATGGGCGATCCTGCACTTCTGGCAAACGCAATTGCAGAAGCTCTTGTTACAACTGTCGGCGGTCTTACCGTTTCAATTCCGTCCATTATTTTTCACAATTATTTCAATTCGCAGGTGAATCATAAAATCAGGGACATGGAATCTCTTGTAACAAAAGTTATATTCAAGCTTACCGGAAAAGCTCCGGTTTAAGGAAAAGTGCATGCGTGTATCAAAAAGAAATACCGTGTCTTCGGGAATAGATTTATCCCCGATGCTGGATGTAATTTTTCAGCTTATTTTATTTTTTCTTGTGTCCACAACTTTTGCGATGCTTCCAGGAATAAGTCTTAATCTTCCGCAGAGTTCAACTGCGCAGAGTTCTGATGCCGGTGGAATTACGATTACTGTAGAAGAAAGCGGTTCAATGTGGCTTAACGACGCACAGGTTGACTTCAAGGGACTTGTTTCCGGACTGAATGCATTTGACACCGGTGAAAAAAAGCGTGAAGAGTTTCCCGTTATGGTTTCTGCCGATGACAAGGTTACTAACGGTACAATTGTAAAAGTGTTTGATGCCTTAAGACAGTGCGGATTCAGTTCCGTGAGTCTCAGAACATCTGTAAAAAATGACAGGTAAAAATGACAAATAATTTGGAAAGAAAAAGCTGTATTTTTTCGGCAGCCGCAAGTGCAGTCTGTTTTATACTCATGCTTGTGATTTTTGCCTTTGTAAAATTCGAGCCGCCGGTAAAATACAAAACAATACAGATTCAGCTTGCGTCCCCGTCAGCCGTTGTTAAAAAAACTGAACCCCAGAAAAAAACGGTTCCCGCTGTAAAAGAAAATACCGCTCCAAAAAAAGAAACTGCGCCTCAAAAAGATGCAGCTCCAAAAAAGGAAAATGCAGTAAAAAAAGAAAATACACCCAAACCTTCCGCCGTGCAAAAAAAGAGTGCTGAAGTTCCGACAAAAAAAGTGGCTCCTGCTCCTGTAAAAAAACAGGAAGTTTCCGAACCAAAGATCAGAAAAAGTGTGGAAGAACTTATGGCAGAACAGAATGTCGGCCAGACAAAAAAGGCACAGTGGGACGAAAGTATGTTTGACGATTCTGCGGAATGGGAAAGTTCGTCTTCATCATCTTCGCAGTCTTCTTCTGCAGACACTCTCTCCTCTTCACTGGAAGGAACAGCTGCTTCTGCTTCATCCGGCGCATCTGATTCGGTAAGTGCAACTTCAAGAAAAGACAGATCTTCTTCTGTTTCTGATTCCACAGCTTCTGCTTTGTCTGACATTGCAGATACAGAATACTCAATGTCTGTTTCTGACAGTGCAAAAAGTACAACTTCAATGCAGTCTTCAAAAACAGACGGCAGGGTTTCAATAATGCTTGCAAACGGAAAAATGCGTGAACTTATTTCACCAAAAAATCCTGTTCTGGATATTTCTCCTGAAAACGCAATGCTTGTCGACTCGTCACGAACTGTAAGAATTACATTTACTGTTCTTGCAGACGGAAGTGTTCCGCTCGGTGAAATTGAAATAAGACCTTCATCACTTCTTCCGCCCAAAATACAGGATGAAATTAAAAACCAGCTTCGTTTCTGGATTTTCTCAAGTGATCCTTCTGGAACTTCCGGCCGTGCATCCTTTGATTATACGCTTGAGATTAGATGAATTTTCCTGTATAATAAAAGAATGTTTGAGGGGATAAAAGCCGTAGCATTCGATATTGATGGAACTCTGTATCCTTCGTGGGCTCTTTACGTGCGCATGCCTGGATACTTCCTGCGTCACATTTCGTTTTATTTAAAATACAACAGGGTAAGAAAGCAGCTTCACAAAACCGCGCCGCTCGCTGACTTTTACGAGTACCAGGCACGGCTTTTCGGTTTTGTCAGTTCAAAGCCGGCTGATGAATCAAAAAAGATCATCAGGCAGATATGCTATGACGGACTCAAGCCTTTTTTTACAAAGATAAAGCCTTTTGCACATGTATATGACTGCGTGCTTGCAATGAAAAACGCAGGTCTTAAAATAGGAATTCTTTCTGATTTTCCGCCGGAACAGAAGGGCGACATCTGGGGAATACGCAGTTTGTGCGACGTATGCATAGGTTCGGAAGAGTCCGGTGCGCTCAAGCCTTCAATTTATCCGTTTGGAATTCTTTCAAAAAAACTGGGGGTTGCTCCGTCCGAAATTCTGTACGTGGGCAATAGTCACAAATATGATGTTCTTGGTGCAAATAAAGCCGGAATGAAAAGTGCATGTATTCAGACCGGTTTCAGAAAATTGTTCGGAATAAAAATTCCTGATGCCGATATTTCGTTCAAAAATTATCGCCAGTTGCAGGATATTGTGCTAAAATAAAAGTGGGTAGGAAATAAAGTGATAGAAGTAGTATTCGGAATAATAGCAGCCGCATTTGTGTCGGCAGTAGTGTCTCTTGTTATCAGAAAAATTGACCGGAATGAGAATTCCATGGAAAACATAAAACGCTATGCAAATCTTCGCAAAAATGATTTTGAAGCGTATTTTAAAGACGAAAAAGACAAACTCAAGCTTCTTGCTTCAGATCTTGATGCCAAAAATATTCAGGCAAAGGCAGCTGTAAAGCGTCTTCAGATGCAGTATGAAGACTTTGAAAAAAACTCTGCCGATCTTGAAAAACCTGTTGCAGCAGTTCGCGATATCGGTGAAAAAATTCATTCTTACGACACTCTTGTTTCTAACCTTATGCAGATGACGTCTGCGGTCGAAGAAAATCTCAGAAAAATCAAGGCAGAGGCCGGTATAGTAGAAAAACTTGGTCAGAAACTTGACACCGTAAAAAAATCTGTTGACGAAACAGAAAAACGCATTCCCGAAGTAGTGCGCCAGTTTTCTTCAAAAAATGCCGAACAGCTTAAGGCCATCGGATCCGATCTTCTGGAACGCTATGAGAAGAGGGCAGGCGAACTTGATTCTTCTACAAAAGAGTCCCTGAATCGTGCCGCTTCAATTATGAAAAAAATTGATTCTGATATAAATGATGCCTACGACAAGGCTGCAGAAAAAGCGCAGAAAATAGAAGACGAAGCCTTTGCAAAACTCAATGAACGTTCAGAAGCAAGGGTTTCGTTATGCATGGAAGAACTGAATTCGCAGACAAAACAGCTTGCCGCTCTGGTTGATTCCAAAAGTGAAGATTTTAGAAATACCATTATGGAAAAAACATCTTCGCTCGATGATGAGTTCCAGCTTAAGGCAGACGAACTTTCACGCAAACTTTCCGAAATGTCAGATGATTTTGAAAACCGTCTTCTTTCACTTGATACAAAACTTTCAGAAAACTCGGAAGCCCTTGACGGCCGCATTACTTCAAAAATTGAGTCCCTTGAACAGTCCGTGGAAGAGCAGATTTCTTCTATAGAGAAGGATGTTGACTCAAGAATTTCTGTATTCAATTCACGCTTTGACGACTTTAGTACAAAAATTTCTTCTGACATGGAAGGTGAAACAGGCCGTGCCGAATCAGAAATGAAAGCAAAGGTTAATTCACTCGTCCAGCTTTTCAATGAAAAAACAACTGCCCTTGATGCAAAACTCAAGCAGACAGTCAGCGGCCTTGATGCTGAACTGAACAAGTCTTCTGACAGTCTAGGTGCGGCAATGAAAACAAAAATTGCAAAACTTGACTCAGAGATTAAGGAAAAGACAGCTGCACTTGAGTCTGTAATGAAGCAGAAACTTTCGGAACTCAATGCAAAGGCAGCCGCAATTACTTCTGATGTAGATGCCCGCTCCGAAAGCCTTACTTCCCAAACACAGCAGCGCCTCGAAGAAATAAAGGCACAGCTGGACTCTTCACTTGAAGAAATAAAGGCTGTATCAGAGTCCCTTTCAGAACAGAGTTCGGGCAATTCAGAACAGCTCAAAAAAGTTCAGTCGGCCATTGACAGCCAGTCAGACGAAATCAAAAGCCGCTTTGAATCTTTGTATGCAGATGCCCTTCAGAAAGCTTCAGATGATGAAACTGCAGCCTATGAAAAATTTTCTGCAATAAGTGAAGCAAATCTTGCAAAGTACAAATCCGAAGTCCAGCTTCATGTAGATGGAATGCAGGACGGCGTTACAAAGGCTCTTCAGGAACTAGAACAGAAATCCGAGTCAATCAGGGCTGGTGTGGAATCTGATATTTCTGAAATTGAACAGAAGCTTTCTTCTGCACAGGAACTTTCTTCCAAAACTGCAGAAAAAATAGAAGCACAGGCAAACGCAAGCGCACAGAAACTTTCTGAGTTTGACAAGTCAATTTCCGGTGCAATGTCGGCAATGTCTGCAGAATATGATGTACGCCAGACAAAGTATCTTGCGCAGATAGACAAGCAGCTTGAGTCTTACAAAAAAGAAATGGAATACCGTTTCAAGAAACTCAATACTGCTGGAACAGATGTAGACAAGCTTGAATCTTCGCTCAGAAAACTTATGGAACAGAGCCAGAAAAAAGTTCTTGGCGACTTTGAAAAATTCTCACAGTCAACCGTCAGGCATCAGAGTGATTTTGAGACAACGCTGTTTGCAAAATATGAAAAACTCAAAACCGAACTCGACGGCCTTCAGACTGCACTTGATGATATAAAGAAAAAAGCGGTTGCCAACATGAGTTCCAAGGCAAAAATATTCGAAGACACATTCTCGTCTGATCTTACAAAAAGACAGAATGCAGTTCAGGAGCAGCTTTCCGAGTGGAAAAATAAATTTGACAGCCAGCTTGTGGTCTTTACCGATGAATATGAAGACAAACGCCGTAAGATGGAACTTGGTTATGAAGAGTCATTGAAAAAGCGCATTGCCGACATTCAGGCAAAAACTGTGGAGCAGGAAAAGAAATTCCAGACTGCACTTCAGTCGGGACAGGCTACAATCCAGGATCAGATTAACGGCGTTAACCAGAAACTCCATGATTTTATTGAACAGTACCGGCAGGAACTCAAAACCACTTCAGAAAAGGCAGATGAATACCTTAAACAGGAAACAGATGCTTATAACGCGCGTGTAAACGAGCAGCTCGAAAAGAACATGGCAGACCTTGATGCAAAGATTGAATCGTTCAAGAATTCGCTTTCCGGAAAACAGGATACCCAGACTGCGACAATTGATGCCGCCATGCAGGAATTCAACACATGGAAAAAACGTATACAGGCCCAGTTTGATGATTCTGCAAGACAGTACGATGAGCAGCTCAGGGCGGCCGCTTCCGAAAACGATGTGCGTGTAGCAGAGCTTAAGAAAGAAATGTCTGATGTAGCAGGCAAAGCATCTGAAGTTCTTGACGGATACGAAAAACGCAGTCAGGAAGTTTTGTCCGAACTTCAGGCAAAGTACGATGAGCTTCTTTCTTCTACAGAAAAATATGTTTCGGGTCAGACCGCAGAGACAGAAAAACTAATAAAAGATCTCAAAAAAGAAGTAAAGGATACTTCAGAAGACTACAAAAAGTCCCACAGAAATATCGTCGAGCGCCTTAACGAAGACACAAATACAATTCAGCTTAAGATGGACGAAATAAGAAAGGGAATTGCAAAGTTTACAGCCGAGTCTGGAATTTTTGACAAAGCCGGCATGATGAAAAAGCAGCTAGAAGATTCAATTGTTGTGCTTAAAAAAGAGATGGATGATGTAAGGTCCTTTGGTTCCAGAATTGAAGACCTTAACACAAGAATTTCACAGCTCGACAAACTGGGGTCAGATGTTAACAAAAGACTTGATGCGTACGGTTCTGAAAGAAGCCGCCTTGATGAAATTGACGCAAAGTTCCAGACACTTAGCGCTCTTTCTTCAAGTGTAGACAAGAAAATCCAGGATCTTACCACGACAAGCGACAATCTTCTTAACATGCATGCCAGCGTCAGAAAGTATCAGGAAAGCCTTGCTGATGTCCAGACAAAATTTGACCGCATAGAAAACAAGGGAACAACTATAGACCGTGTTGCAGATGAAGTAGACCAGTCCTTTGAAAATATCAAGGAACTCGAAAGCCGTCTTGAAGTCTGTTCTAAAAGGGTTCAGGCTCTTCCAGATGAAATTTCTGACGTGCGTTCAAGTATAGACAAGCTTATGAGTTCTACCGGAAAAATCAATGATGCCGTAGACAAGCTTTCGTCACTTCAGAAAATAATTGATGATACCGACAAGCGCATTGACAAAATCAATACTGCCCGAAACGGAATTGCAGGAACAGAAGAGCGTCTTCAGAAACTTGCCTCAGGTGCCGATGCACAGATGAAACTTTTGCATGATATAGTCAAGGCTGATGTTTCAAAGACACCGCTTACTTCGGGGACATCCGGCGGAATTACACAGCAGGTGCGTGAAAATATTATAAAGTTAAAGAGGGAAAACTGGACACTTGCCGAGATAGCAAGATCGCTTAATCTTACCGAAAGTGAAGTGTCCCTTATTCTTGAACTTGGCGCATAAGCAGACAGGTGCAGTAGGTTTTTACGGCGTTTTCCGAGCCTACTGCATCGAGTTTTTCATTCGTCTTTGCTTTTACGAAAACCCTGGAAGTTTCGGTTTCAAGAATTTCTGCAATTGATGCGATTATTTTTTGTCTCCATGGAAGAATTTTTGGCTTTTCAATTTCTATTACACAGTCCAGGTTATTGAGTGACCATCCGGCTTTTTTTACATCAGTCCAGATTTGCTTGAGAAGAAAGCGTGAATCTGCATCTTTCCATTTTTTTTCTTCCGGCGGAAAATATGAGCCTATGTCACCGAGCCCTGAAGCTCCAAGGAGTGCGTCGGCAATTGCATGAAGAAGTGCGTCTCCGTCTGAATGGCCCAGTTCTCCTTTTGCTGCAGGAATTTCTATTCCGCCAAGAAAAAGTTTTCTGTTTTCTGACAGGGCATGAAGATCGGTTCCCAGTCCGATTCTTATTGTGGTGTTTACCATTTTTCTGTTTTTTTCCAAATCTTCTGCGTATGTTATTTTATAATTGCAGCGGTCGCCTTCGACTACGTGCACACTTCTTTTTCCGTTAAGTTCCGGGTATGCATCCCATATTTCTGTGTCATCGGTATATTCTTTTTGTGTAAGGGATGCAGCTTTGTGGCATTCCAGAAGAGGGTAAAGCTCAAAGGCCTGCGGTGTCTGTACTGCAACAATCATTTTTCTTTGCAGGTGACGGGCGATTGTGCCGTTTTCTGAGATTTCTTTCTGCGTATCAACTGCTGCAATTGCGGGAACTGCAGCTCCGTACAGAAGTGCAGCACTGATTGTATCCTGAATGATTTTTTCAGTAACAAAAGGCCGTGCTGCATCGTGTATGAGAACAACCGGCTTTTCTTCCTTTAAGGGCACACACCGGGCGGCGGCAGTCAGTGCATTGAAAACAGATTCCTGACGGGTTTTGCCGCCATTAACAAAAAGAAGTTTTGTATTTTTAAGTAGTGTCGGCATTCTTTCATCAGCAAACAGTGCTTCCCGTGCATCCTTTTCGCCGCCCTCAGGAACAGTAACAATAAGCATAGAAAAAAAAGCCGCCGTTAGAAAAGAGGCGGCGGCCTTTGAAAGAACTGTGCCGCCGTTCAACTTAAGGTATTCTTTCTTTTTACCTGTACCCATCCTTGTGGAAGAGCCGGCAGCAGTAAGTATAATAATTTTATCTGTCAAAGCGTCAGTCTTCGTCATCGTCCATGTCGTCGCCGTCTGAATCGTCTTCTTCGTCATCGCCGCTGTCTTTGCTGTCGAGTTCGCTTCCGAATTCGTCATCATCTTCGTCTTCATCTTCTGTAAAGACAGGCTTTTTTTCACTCTTAAGACCAAGCGGTTCAAGTTTTGCATGAAGCATTACTTCGACTTCTTTTGAAGTTATTCCGAGTGCTTCGGCAATTTCATCTTCAAGAAGTTTTTTTGCATTGTCATAAAGCTTGCGTTCAAGAATAGGAAGTTCCTTGACTTTTGAACGGTGGTACAGACAGCGTACAATTGCTGCAATATCTTCGATTGTACCTTTTTTAAGAAGTTCAAGGTTCATCTGGTAACGCAACTTCCAGTCAGAAGTAGGAGGCTCAAAGTCTTCTCCTATAAGGTCCAGTGACTTCTGTGCTTCTTCTGCAGAAACAATAGGTCTGATACCCAGATTGGCTGCTTTGTCTACCGGAACCATGACATACATGTCCGAGACATCGAGATAAATCTTATAGTAATAAGTCATCTCGCCGTTGAATTCTTTCTTGAAAATTTCAGTGATTTTACCGACACCCTGGCTAGGGTAAACTATTTTTTGGTTCACTGTAAAATCGGTCTTTGGTTTTGACATAGGGATATTATAGCATAAAAAACCATTTGTTTCAATTGAAATGGTCAGCAGTAAATTTGTTTGTGCGCGGGAACAGAAAATTACTGTTCCCGCGTAAAACTATTTTGCGGGGAAAAGCTTTTTGAAGTCAACGAGTACAAGTGAAGAATCTCTTGCGCTGTCTATGTCAGTAAGCTTGTTGATGTTTCTGTAGAAGTTAATAAGAGGCTCTGTCTGCTCTCTGTAAACTTCAAGTCTGTGAGTGATTGACTCAAGCTTGTCATCATCACGGGTGTAGAGTTCGCCACCGCATTTGTCGCAGATTCCTTCTGTCTTTGGCGGAAGGAACTTTACGTTGTAGTTCTGACCGCAACTTTTGCATACACGGCGGTTGCTTAGGCGTGCAATGATAAGGTCATTGTTTACTTCAAAATTTACAACCTGAACATCAGGGCAAATCTTTTCCAAAGCTTCTGCCTGCGGAATAGTGCGGGGGAATCCGTCAAGAATAAATCCTTTTTTGCAGTCATCTTTCTTGAGTCTTTCATCTACAAGTTCGCATGTAATCTCATCGCTTACAAGTCCGCCGGCATCAATGATAGCCTTTACTTTTACTCCGAGCGGTGTCTGGTTTTTGATGGCAGCTCTGAAAATATCACCTGTAGAAATGTGCGGAATTCCGTATTCTTCTGCAACCTGTGCAGCAAGTGTTCCTTTACCGGCTCCCGGTGGTCCGAGAAAAATAAAATTCATTTTTTTAATCCTCCAGAAAATATAGGGAAACTTCAAAAACTTTTATTTAAGAAAGCACCCGTATTCTATTTTACAACGAATTCAGCGAATCCTCAAGAGAAAGTTTATGCCTTTGTAATTTTAAAGATAACATTCCGTGTTTTCCATGAAAAAAGTGTGTCTTTTGCGGCAGCTTTCAGAAGTTCTGCTACTTTTGCTGCATTTTGGGCACCGATTTCATGTGCAACTGCTGCTCCGTAAGAAGATTCTGTTGTGTTGAACCAGCGCTTTATTTCGTTTTCAGATATTCTGCGTTTTTCTGTAATTACAGTGCTTTTGTATGAGCACGCAAGACTGTGTTTTGCAAAAACTTCGGCTGCCGTTTCTTCGTTCCAGTTAAAAAGAGGATTTGCCGGGTTTGAAAAGAAATCAGATTCAGCCTTTTCCATTTTATTCAGAATCTGCGCTGTCTGCTCGTCAAACTTTTTTTGTTCAAGCAAAAGTTCGCTTATGTGCTGACCTGCGCACGGAATTCGCTGTGAGAGAATGATTTGTGCATTTTTTGAAAGAAGTGCGGGCGTATCTTTGTTAAGTGTGTCATCTTGGCCAAAAGCTATGTCGCGGTTTGGATTTTCTGTTTCCGAAAAGGTTTTGTCTATTGCCTCTGCAAAATTCTGTATGTCTTCCACAGAGGAAATAATGTCTCTGAAGAAAATTCTGTCAAATACAATGTCACCAAAACTGCGTGAAGACTTCAAAAACCTGTTCTTTGAGAAAAACAGAGTGGAATTATCAGGCTCAATAAGTGCAAGCTGCGGTTTATCGAGTTCTGCAAGCGTTTTTGAATACTGAATGAGCGTGTCAAAACCGTTTTTTGTACGGCAGAGTCCGCATGTAAGTCCTTCGGGGGCTTTTCTTGTTATGTCAAAAAGTAAAAGTGCATCATCTGCATTCCAGATAAGTGAGCGGTGGTGCCTTAAAATACCGGCAGTTTCTTCCATATCGTTTCTTATTTGAAGAAGTGTCTGCGCCCTGTTGGAGTCAAGCCTTGCCTTCCATGAACGGTCGGCTCTGTCCAGAACTGCATTTTTTGTTCCGTCAGCCGGGCTGAACGTAAGATTTTCTTCTTTTTGTGCAGGTAAGTTAAAATGTTCGTTCATCCACCATTGCGAGACAGGGTTTACTTTTGCACCGCTTATTCCCTGGTTTTCAAGAATTGCCGAAATCTGAAGTTCGCGTCTGGAAAGTACTTCTGATTTTATTTTGTTTTCGTAACCCTGGTCAGACGGATTGTAAAAGACTTTTCCTACAAGGGCATCGGGAAGATACTGCTGGGCAACCCAGTGGTCCCTGTAAGCATGCGGGTACATATAGCCGGCTCCGTGTCCAAAACCTTCTGCATCGCGGCTGGAATCCTTGAGGTGGTTGGGAACATCTGCGTCTTCCTTTTCTACGGAATGAAGCGCGTCAAAAAAAGCCATGGAACTGTTTGATTTTGGTGCCGTTGCCAGGTAAAGGGCTGCGTGTGCCAGAAAATACCGTCCTTCAGGCATTCCTACACGGTCAAAGGCTGCCGCACAACTTTCTACAACTTCTATTGCATGCGGGTCTGCAAGTCCTGTATCTTCACAGGCACTTATAAGCATTCTTCTGAAAATAAAGTCCGGGTCTTCGCCTGCTTTTACCATTCTTGCAAGCCAGTAACAGGCAGCATCGGGGTCTCTTCCGCGCAGGCTTTTTATAAATGCAGAAATTATGTCGTAGTGGTAGTCGCCGTCGCGGTCGTAAAGGACTACTTTCTTTTGAATGGATTCTTCTGCAGTTTCGCGGCTTATGTAAATTGTACTTCCGTAGGACGGAACAGGAGGTGTTGCCGAAGGATTCCATTTTTCAGGGGTAGTTTCGACGGCGAGTTCCAGTGCGTTAAGGAGCGAACGGGCATCACCGTTGGCGGTTTCTACAAGATGTTCCAGCGCACCTTCTTCGAACTGTACTTTCCAGTGTCCGTAACCGCGTTCTGTGTCGTCAAGAGCCTGGTGCGCGGCGTGCATAAGGTCGTCTTTTGTGAGCGGCTTAAGCTGAAAAACGCGGCTTCTGCTTACAAGGGCTTTGTTTACTTCAAAAAACGGGTTTTCGGTAGTTGCGCCTATGAGAATTATTGTTCCGTTTTCTACCCACGGAAGAAGGGCGTCCTGCTGGCTTTTGTTCCAGCGGTGAACTTCATCTACAAAGAGAATTGTCTTTCTGGAATACATGTTCTTCTGGGTTTCTGCTTCAGAGATTGATTTTCTGATGTCTGCAACACCGGTAAGAACAGCATTGAGTGTTATGAAATTGGACTGCGTGTGATTTGCTATTACACGGGCAAGAGTTGTCTTTCCTGTTCCAGGCGGTCCGTAAAAAATAACGGAAGTAAGCTGGTCTGCCGCAATTGCCCTTCTGAGAAGCCTTCCTTTGCCTACAATATGATCCTGTCCGATGTATTCGTCCAGTGTTCTTGGTCTCATCCTTGCGGCAAGAGGTTCATGCGAAAATTGACGTTCGTCAAAGAGATCCGGCATTTAAAATCAGTTTCCGCCTGATGAAGTGTCTGATGTTCCGTCCCTGTTCCATTTATGGCGTGACGGGTAGTAGGCGTAAAGTCCTGTTTCAGAGAATGTGTCTGAACTTCCCCTTATGGAACCGTAAATTGTAGAAGCAGCGTATTCGTCTGTTCCGTTTTCGTCAGAAGCGGTGTCTTCCTGTTTTGAAGGGTCAAGGACAAATACTTTGAATACGTATTCTGAAATTATCGAGTCACCGTTGCTGCTGAAGTCAGAAGAAGATGACTCTGGTGTTCCGTCGGTAGCGATATATACGCGGCCGAGTCCTGATGATGTTCCCAAAAGAAGTGCATTGGCTGCAGGCGCAATTGAAAGTATGCTTCCGGCTCCAAGGTCATTTGATGTATAAGTGGTGAATTTTCCGCCATTAAAAGACTTGCCAAAGTGGAGTGTTGCGCTTCCCGAAAGGTTTGCCGAACTTGTGTATGCAGATGATGTTGCACTTGTGGAATAGTAGATGCCTTTTTCTGTAGAAGCAAGTGCATGGTAGTTTGCAAAAAAGTCTGTTCCGCTGTAGGTTGTAGTAGAACATACTGTGCTCATGTCTGTTTCTGCGGTAATTGCGTCCGGAGTGGCTGTTCCGTTGAGTTTGTAGCCTTCGGTAACCATTGTCGGAGTTTCTGTTCCGTTGAGTCTGTAAATTGTGTATGCGCTTTTTTCTTTGCTGTATACATTTACATAGGCTTTTCTTTCTGATTCTGCATAAGCCTGATTATCAAAGATAACGCGTATGGCGCTGTACGGGTCTTTGCTGGTTGTGCCTGTTATAATAGAGGACAAATACACTTCTCTCCAGTCTGTTCCGTCAGAAGGATCTTTGTCTGTGGTTGCAAAAAGATGTATTTCGTCAACAAGCTGGTCGCCGTCGCTGGTGTCTTCTTTCCACATGTATGTAAGTGCATAAAGTGTGGTGCTGTCAGAAGCCAGGTACATGGTAAGAGCCGGGACTTCATAGCCGTCATTGCTTTCTGTAAGGGGAAGGGTTGCGCGGTCCCACTGTCCGTTCAGTTCTCCTGTTTTTGCGGATGACTTGCCGGTTTTGTAGTAAACGCGACCGTTTGACAGGTAAATGTAGTCGCCGAATCTGGTAAATGACATAACGTCACCGTTGATTCCCAGTTTTTCAAGGGCAACTTCTTCATTGATTTTTTCAAAAATAGGGTCGTGACAGGAGTTCATAGAAAGAACTGCACACGAACAGACTGCTACTGAAAGTATTTTTACAAGCGTTTTTCCGAATGTCTTTTTCATATAAATTGTTCCGTTATGCAAAATTAGAAGTAATAGCGTGCCACGATGGAAGTGGTAAGAAACTGTCCGTAGAAGTTTTCCCTGCTGCTGTCGTAAAGTTTGTTAAACTGCGGCATAAACATGTACGCAACTTCAAGTCCCAGTGACCAGCCGCTGGTAAGCCTGTAGTGAACACCTGCTTCGGGCTTAAGGATAAGTCCGGGAAAGTAATTGTAGTTGCTGTACGATTCCCACGCAAAACCGACGTTCATGCTTATGGGAAATTCGAATTTTCCGGCTGTGGGCTGGAAAGTAAACGATGCCAGGAAAGGTACATAATTGAGTACACGGCTTCCTATTGTTACGTTAAAGCCGAATCCTATGTCTACACCAACTGCAAAAAGGCTGTTCAGAAAATAGTGGTATCCGAGCGAGCCTATTCCGCCTATGCTAAGCTGGTGCCTGTCTTTCATAAACAGGCTGGGAAAGTCCGGAAAGTTAAGCGGGAATGACGGTGCAAGTGAAATGCGTATATTCTGGTCACCTTCCTGAATCATATCTGCGTTAAAAACCTGAATATCCTGTTCTTCTTCTGTGGTATCGTTCTGGGCTGCAATTGGTGCCAGGCAAAGAATCATCATGCAGGCAAGAGCCGGAAGTCTTTTCATAAGTCCTCACTTTATTAAAACACGCGCTATGGCAATTTATTTGAAAATTTTGTACAATTCCCAATTATAGTTAAATTGCTGTGTTTTTTCAACCTATAAAAAACTTATTCAACGGAAGGTTACATTATGAGCGCTATTGTGATTGACGGAAAAGCTGTTGCCGAAGAAGTGAAGGCAGATGTTGCAAAAAAAGTGGAAGGACTTAAGTCGCGCGGAATTGTTCCGTGTCTGGCCGTTATTCTTGTTGGGGAAAATCCTGCAAGTGTAAGTTATGTTACAGGTAAGCGCAAGGCTCTGGCTGCAGCCGGAATGGCCGACAAAAGTGTTCTTCTTCCCGAAACAGCTACGGAACAGCAGGTTCTGGATTTGATTCATGAGCTTAACGAAGATTCTTCTGTACACGGAATACTTGTTCAGCTTCCTCTTCCGAAGCATATTGATGAAAAAAAGGTAACAAACGCAATTTCTCCCGAAAAAGATGTTGACGGATTCCACCCGGTTAACGTAGGAAAACTTCTTTCAGGTGAAAAAGGATTTCTTCCTTGTACACCGCACGGAATTGCAGTTCTTCTTAAAAAAGCGGGTGTTGCGACAGACGGTGCAAATGCGGTTGTTATAGGCCGCAGTAATATTGTAGGAAAACCTATGGCTCTTCTTCTTTTGCGCCGTGAATACAACGCGACTGTTACTGTCTGCCATACCGGTACAAAAAATCTTGCAGAGTATACAAAAAAGGCTGATATTCTTATTGTCGCTTCAGGCCATCCGCATACGGTAACTGCAGATATGGTAAAAAGCGGTGCTGCAGTAATTGACGTCGGTGTTAACCGCATTCCCGATTCTTCAAAAAAATCCGGGTTCAGGCTGATTGGCGACGTTGACTATGACAGCGTAAAGGAAGTTGCCGGTTATATTACACCTGTTCCGGGAGGAGTAGGACCCATGACAATTGCAATGCTTATTTACAATACGCTTGAAGCAGCAGAAAATATTTCTTTGGCTGAAGGAAAATAATTTGATAGATTTACAGAGTACACCTGACACAAGGGAAATTCCGCTTGAAAAAGTCGGTGTACGAAAACTAAAATATCCTGTTAGCGTTTTGGACAAAAAAAACGGAACGCAGATGACTACGGCAAGCGTGGACCTTTATGTTAATCTTCCGCATGATTACAAGGGAACACACATGTCCAGATTTATTGACATATTCCACAGGCACTACAGAAATCTTGGAATGAGGCAGTTTCTTGTCATGCTGTCAGAAATCCGTGAATCGCTTTCTGCGGAACGTGCATTCGGTTCAATGAAGTTTCCGTTTTTTATGGAAAAGAGCGCGCCGGTTTCCCGCGAAAAGAGCATCATGTGTTATACTTGCACTTACGAGGGAGATGTTGCCTTTGATTCTGTTACGAAAAAAAATACAGAAGATTTCCGCCTTAAGATAGAAGTTCCGGTTACGACTGTCTGTCCGTGTTCAAAGGCAATAAGTGAATATGGTGCACACAACCAGCGCGGAATTGTTACGGTTACTCTTTCAAACAAGAGTCTTTTTTGGATTGAAGATGTAATTGAAGCCATAGAATCTTCTGCTTCGAGCGGGCTTTACAGTCTTCTTAAGCGCAGTGATGAAAAATATGTTACCGAACATGCCTATGACAATCCGCGTTTTGTAGAAGATGTTGTACGCGAAGTTTACATTGCTCTCAAAAATTTTAAGGGAAGTGAAAAACCATTTTCCTGGTTCAAGGTTGAATGTGAAAATTTTGAAAGCATTCACAATCACAATGCCTATGCCTGCACTGAATATAACGGCTCAATTTAATACTGAATTTTTAAGGGAAGGAAAATGACTTATTTTTTTGAAACATACGGATGCGAGATGAATCTTTCTGAGTCTGCCGCTGTTGAGCAGATTTTTATTTCACGCGGATGGAAAAAAGCAGAAGATGTTCAGCTTGCGGATGTCGTTGTAATAAACACATGTTCTGTTCGCGCCACTGCAGAAACGCGCATCTTTGGAAGACTTGGTTTTTACAGCGGACTAAAAGCCGTGCGCCATATGGAACCGAATGCAAAGACACGCAGCATGGAAACAGCAGCAGAGTATGTCAAAAAAAATGGTCCGGTTACCCTTACCGTAATTGTTATGGGATGCATGGCCGAACGTCTATTGAAATCTTTGCAGAAAGAATGGCCTGTCGTTGATTATGTTGTGGGAACTTATGCAAAAAATAAATTCGGTGACATAATTACTGCAGTAGAAGAAGGAAGAAAACCTTTTGAAATTGACGATTCCCCTGTTTATACTTTTGCAGAAACTTCTTATGAAGAAGGTGCCTTTTCTGCTTTTGTTCCGATTATGCACGGATGCAATAATTTCTGTTCGTACTGCATTGTTCCCTATGTAAGGGGTCGCGAAGTTTCAAGACCGCTGGATCAGATTCTGCACGAACTTGATATTCTTTCTGCGAGGGGAGTAAAAGAAATTACACTTCTTGGACAAAATGTAAATTCTTACCGCGGCGAAGACGGACTCAATTTTCCGGGACTTCTTAAAAAAATCGGCGCGTACATTGATGAAAAAAAATCGAGCATAGAATGGATAAGGTTTGAGTCAAGCAATCCAAAAGATTTTTCTGATGAACTTATTCAGGAAATTGTTTCCAACAGACATGTCTGTACGGGTCTTCACGTTGCTGTTCAGCATGGTTCAACAAAAATTCTTAAGGCAATGAATCGCCGCTACACCAGAGAAGATTATCTTGTTCTTGTAAATAAAATAAAAGCGGCTGTTCCCGATGCTGCCCTTACTACAGATATTATGCTGGGATTTCCCGGAGAGAGCGATGAAGATTTTGAAGAAGTGCTTTCACTTATGAAAGAAGTTCAGTATGAGTCTGCATTCATGTACTATTACAATCCGCGAGAAGGAACACCGGCTGCTGTTATGGAAGACCAGATTCCGGTGGAAGTAAAAAAAGCGCGCCTTCAGAAAGTTATAGATACCCAGCTTAAAATTACTTCGTCTGTTATGAGCCGCTATGTAGGTCGAACAGAAAAAGTTCTTGCAGATATAATCAGCCGCGACAACCCAAAAGAACTTCTTGCAAAAACAGAACGCAATGAAAGAGTCGCCTTTGAAGCACCTGCATCACTTATAGGAAAATTTGTCACGGTAAAAATAGAAAATCTTAACGGCAACACCTTCCGCGGAACACTTGTGGAATAGAATAGATTAGATTAGAAAACAAAGGGGGCTGTCTCAAAAGTACGAGACAGCCCCTTGTTTTTATTCCGCGTAGACTTTAAGAATGTTTTCGAGTTTCTGACGGCCTATGATTCTGAAGAAACTGGCGAGTCTTGGACCCTGGTCTTTTCCTATAAGAGCGTGGTAAAGCGCGTGGAACAAAAGTTTTGAGTCCTGTCCTGCGTTTGTTGCTACATCATAGATTTTCTGTGCAAGTTCTTTGTCTTCTGTAATTGAGTCCATTACAGGAAGAACATCTGTGTAAACGGTCTTGAGCATTCCGTATTCAGGTGCTGTCAAGTCCGTCGCTTTTGTTCCGCCCTGAGTGAGCGCAAACCTGAAGTTTTCGGGAGCACATTCTGTTACCCAGAACCATGCGCATTCACATCTGCGGCGAAGAGTTTCCCTCTGTTCGGGTTTTACATCCTTGAGCGAATCAATTACCGCGTCTACATTGCCTTCGTAAATGCACAGAAGTGTCGTAAGCTGACGCAGACCAATCTGGTACGGCATAACCTTTGGCATTCCGCATTCAATCTGTGAAAGCTCGTAAATTCTCTTTTCTTTAAGGAAGAATTCTTCGCTCTTTGGTTTGTCTATTCCCCATGCAATTCTTTCTGTCTTGTCGTAGTCTTCGTAGATTTTAAGAACGTCAAGATCAAAGCTGATTGCAAATTCTGTATTCGGTCTTGTTCCTGCAAATATGTAGCGCAGAACTTCGGGCTGGTAAACCAAAAGTGCATCTACGAGAGAAATAACCTTTCCCTTTGAAGATGACATTTTTCCGGGAATTCCCTTGAGGTTTACAAAGTCGTATCTGAATGTAACAGGTGCGTCCCAGCCGTATATTTTTTTGCTTACAAGTTTTGCAGTGTCGTAACTTCCGCCCGGACTTATATGGTCTTTTCCGCCCGGCTCAAATACGACTTTTTCTTCATTCCATCTCATTGGCCAGTCTACACGCCAGCCAAGCTTGAATTCCTTTGATGTGCGCAGGTCTCCGTGTTCTTCGTGGCCGCAACTGGTGCACTTGTAAGTAACACCGTATTCACCGTCGTAGTCAAGAATTTCTGTTGTGTCCTTGTTGCATTTGCAGCAGAATGCCGAAATAGGCCAGTAAACGTCTTCTGCCTTCATTTTGTGCTGCTCGTCGCGGTATTCATTAAGGCATTCTTTTATGAGCTGGCGGTTCTGAAGGGCTTTTTTCATTCCCTCTGTGTAGCGGTTTGCTCTGTATCTGCTTGCCTGGTAAAGAAATTCAGGATAAATTCCTACGCGCGGCAGTTCTTTTTCTATGTCTACTTCGTGGTGGCGTGCATAGTTTTCATCACGGCCGAATGTGTCGGGAACCATTGTGATAGGGTAGCGCAGGTATTTTTCGAGTTCTTCGGGATGAGGCATGTTTGCCGGAACTTTTCTGAATACATCATAGTCGTCCCAGGAGTAAATGAATCTTACATTCTTGCCCCTGTCTTTAAGAGCGCGTACTATAAGATCTACAGTGATTATTTCGCGGAAGTTTCCAATGTGTACTGTTCCGCTCGGAGTGATTCCGCTGGCGCATGTATAAAGCGGAAGGTCACCTTTTTCTTTTATTATTTTTGCCGCCTGCTGGTCAGCCCAGTGGCAAAGTTCGTTTGTGCTGCGGTTTGTTCCGCTTGAATTCTCATTGCTCATAATTGATATATTATAGTGATTAATTTTGTTTCTTTCAATCGCCTGATGCAAGAGCGCTATAAGAGCTGACTGTTGTCTGGAACCTGGTTGTGGCGGGGAGTGCGCGCTTATTCAAAAACCGGGTAGCATTCAAAGCCTGCGTTTTTGAGTTTTTGTCCCATTGTTCCTTCTGCATTTTCATCTACTACGACAGCGTAATAGGTTGTTCCCGATTTTCTTTTTTCGGGAACAGAATATGCGTCAAAGCCCTTTTCCTTGAGTCTTTGTATGCTGGCATTTGCATTTTCTTCTTCTTTGTAAAATCCAAGCTGCTGTTTTTTTGCCTTTGCGGATTCTGCAGTTGTGGCAGAAGCATCTGCAGAAGAAGCAGAAGTTTTTATTTCTGACTTTTTGTCTGTAGCCGGAATAGTCTGTGCTGCTGTATTGCGCGGAACAAAATACCAGAACGGAACACTCATTATCTGCGCGTTGCCTTCTGTAATTGCAGTTTCCGGACTTGAAGGATATTTTGCCCTGAGTTCTGCCGAATATTCAGCGTCAGACGTAAGGTACCAGAGCGTCAGAAGAACTGCAGGCTTTACATCTTTCATTGATTCCATCGCGGAATAAGCCTTCAAAAGCGAAACTGAATCCTGCGTTTCCTGCACAGAAGTGGCTTTGCAAAGTGAACTCCATACAGAATAAAGATTTACGTATGCAAGAATTGTTTTGTTTTTTGAAGAACGAACCGCACTGTTAAGATAAGAGTCTGCTGTTTCCCAGTCACCGGAACAAAGGCTTGTCCTTACTGCATTTATGACAAGCTGTTCAGAAGAGACTTTGGGCATTCCGGCAGCGTCTGCTGCAGCAATTCCCGCGGCTTTTGCATAGGATTTGCAGGCGTCAGAATAGAGACCGAGCTGTTCCTGCATTGTGCCTGTAAAGTAAAGGATTGAGCGCTTGTCTGCCGGTGTTGCCGCACTGTCCAGACTGTTTTTCAAGAAGATTACAGCGTCCTGTACTGATTCCTGCGAAAGACTTTCTTCTTTGATTGAAGCGGCTGTCTTTTTTGTATTCTGTGCGTAAAGGCATGCCGGAACAAGGATTGCGGCAATTAAGGCAGCGCATGTTTTTTTCATTCTGATTTTGTCTCCGAAAGAGGCTCTTCTTCTTTTACTGCAGGGATTTTTGTTTCTGGAGTTTTTTCCTTCTTTTTGTCACGTGAATCTTTTTTTGATTTGAGCGAAGACTTCATGAATGTAAAAGGAATTGTGACGATAACTCCGGCAAGAAAAGCACCCAGAAGAGCCGCAAATACCGGAATATTTGAAAAGTTATGGAAGAACCATATTGTACAGGTATTTTCTATATTGAATCCTGTAAGAACTGCAACAAGCACAACCAGCAGCAGGATTCCAATCATTTTAACAGGCATACACCACCTCTCAGGGAAGAAAATTAGTATAGATGAAGTTCCATGGGGGCTTTATCTATACTTCCATTATATCCCAACTAAAATGCTCTTGTACAGATGTCACCGGGACTTGCAGAGGCGGCTTTTTGCAATTGACTCAGTTTCCCATGCAGATTCCGCCAGTCTTGAAAACTTACAGTTGTTGATTACAAACAAGTTTGCCTGTATAATGCCGTTGTATAATAAAATGGAGAATAAAATGGAAGAAAATAAGGTTTTGGAACAGGAAATGCCTCTTGCCGAGCGTTTCAGTAAAAAAGTTATACTCAAGGTTGCAAAAATTGTTAAGGTTGAACAGCATCCCGGCGGAAGTCTTCTATATATTCTTACCCTCAACACGGGTGATGAAGAAGAAAGGCAGATTGTAAGTTCAATTGTTCCGTTCTATAAGGCAGAAGAACTTTTGAACAAAAATATTGTTATTGTTTACAATCTCAAGCCGGCCAACTTCCGCGGAGTACGCAGCAACGGAATGCTTCTTGCGGCATCGGACCCTTCTTCTGACGATGAGCACGAGACATGCGAGGTTCTGTTTGCACCGCAGTTTGAAGCCGGAACAATCCTTGAGCCCGAAGGATATTCTGTTCCTGAAGAAAAGCTTTGTTACGTAAAGGCAGACAAATTCTTTGACATGCCGCTTTATACAAAAGACGGATTCGTTGAAATTGACGGAAAGAAAATAGGCGCCGGCGGACAGTATCTTACTGCAAGCGTCTATAAAAACGGCAATGTAGGCTGATTTTGCGCGGAAAGAAAATTTTTAAAGAAAACTTAAATTACTGGAGAATTATATTTAGGGTACAACTATAGATGCAACTTTGAAAATGCGATGTTCCACGTCGTTATATTATAGAAATGTGGAACATCGCATTTTTAGACACATAGAAAGCCCCCCTCTTTACTTTTTTTTAACACTGTAGTAATATTTTTTCCATTACTGGTGTCCATAGTAAAGAGGCAATACCCGTTCCCATACCGAACACGGAAGTCAAGCTCTTTTACGCCGATGATACTGCGAAAGCGGGAAAGTAGGTAGATGCCGGTTTTTTTTATTTTAAACAGCCTGTTGTGTAAAACAATGCTCTTTGTGTTACCTCTTTTACACCGTTACGCCGTCTATGGTAGACTAAACTTCATGACGGGGGTATAATATAAGGCTATGGGTGTAAAAACTGAAAAGAAAACATCTGCGGGCGTAAAAAAGACCGCTTCCAAGTCAGGTTCAAAAAAAGATTCCGTAAAAACGGTATCTTCAAAAACAACAAAGACAGTTGCTGCAAAAAAAGCCGGGACTTCAACAAAAACAACAGCAAAAAAGAGTGTGGCAAAGGTAACTGCCAAAACGGCTGCAAAGACAAAAACAGTATCAAAAGTTGTACCTAAAGCCGAATCAAAAGCGGCTGCCGTTAAGACAAAGACAGAGCCAAAAACAGCGGCAGCTCCTGTTTCTGCAAAAAAAGTTCCAGAACAGAAAAAAGTTTCTGTTGCAAAAACTGTAAAAACTTACGATGAAAGCCAGGTAATTCATCTTGATGCACTTGAACACATCCGTTTAAGAAGCGGAATGTACATAGGCCGCCTTGGTGACGGAACAAACCAGAATGATGGAATTTATGTTCTTCTTAAGGAAGTTATAGATAATTCAATTGACGAATACATTATGGGCTTCGGTTCAAGAATAGATATCGAAGTAAAGGACAACCGCGTTAAGGTAAGGGACTTTGGACGCGGAATTCCTTTGGGTAAAGTAGTTGACTGTGTAAGCCAGATCAATACAGGTGCAAAATACAACGACGATGTCTTTCAGTTTTCTGTCGGAATGAACGGAGTCGGAACAAAAGCCGTTAACGCTTTGTCCTCTTATTTCAGGGTTGTTTCGGTACGTGACGGTCAGTGTGCCGAAGCGGTTTTTGAAAAAGGAAAACTTGTATCCCAGAAACAGGGAACACTCAAGCAGAAGACCCACAACGGAACTTATTTTGAATTTGTTCCCGATACAGATGTTTTCGGAAAATACGATTATAATATGGAATTCGTTGAGCGCCGTATCTGGAACTACGCCTATCTGAATTCTGGTCTTACACTTTATCTGAACGGAACAGCGTACAAAAGTGACAACGGACTTTTGGATCTTCTTGCAAAAGAAATTGACACTGAATGCCTTTACCCGATAGGAAGTTATTCCAGCGACCATCTTAAGTTTGCATTTACACATTCAAACGCTTATGGTGAAAATTATTTTTCTTTTGTTAACGGCCAGTATACTGCAGACGGCGGAACCCACTTAAGCGCATTTAAGGAAGGCTTTGTAAAGGGAATAAACGACTTTTACGGAACAAGCTACAAGAGCGAAGATATACGTGAAGGAATTACCGCTGCAGTTCTTGTAAAGGTAAAGGATCCTGTTTTTGAAAGCCAGACAAAAAACAAGCTGGGCAATACAGACATACGCCAGTGGATTATGGGAGAAACCCAGAGCGGGCTTGACGACTGGCTTCACCACAATCCTGAAGCTGCAAAAAAAATCCAGGAAAAGATTCAGGCAAATGAAAAACTGCGCACCGAACTTAGTGCCGTTAAAAAAGAAGCAAAAGAAGCTGCACGCAAAATAAGCATCCGCATTCCAAAACTCAAGGACTGCCGCTATCATGTACAGGACGGTCCCAAAGGCGAAGAAAGCATGATTTTTATTACGGAAGGAAACTCTGCTTCCGGAACAATGACGCACTCGCGCAATGCAGATTACCAGGCAATATTCAGTCTGCGCGGAAAGCCCGAAAACATGTACGGCAAAAAACAGAGCGAAATCTACAAAAATGACGAACTTTACCAGCTTATGATGGCTTTGGGAATTGAGCAGGATGTAGGAAACCTCAAGTATTCAAAGATTGTAATTGCAACCGATGCCGATAACGACGGTTTTCATATACGCAATCTTGTTATGACATTTTTCCTCGGATACTTTGAAGAACTTGTAACGTCGGGCCGCGTTTATATTCTTGAAACCCCGCTGTTCCGCGTGCGCAATAAAAAAGAAAATGTCTACTGCTATTCCGAAGAAGAACGCGATAAGGCCCAGTCAAGACTCGGTGCTTCCTGCGAAACTACACGATTCAAGGGACTGGGAGAAATAAGCCCCGGTGAATTCAAGGATTTTATTGCACCCGAAACAATCCATCTTACTCCGGTAGAAATAAGCCAGCTTAAGATGGTTCCCAAACTTCTAGGTTTTTATATGGGAAAGAATACTCCCGAGCGCCGCTCTTTTATAGAAAAGCATCTGCTTGGTAATGCCGACATTGACGCTTAGTTTTTAAGCTGTAATTTAATAGGAAGATAAATGGCTTTTGTAAAGAATCTTTTTGACAAGAATTTTATTGAATATGCAAGCTACGTAATCAGGGACAGGGCTATTCCTGATCTTGAAGACGGACTCAAGCCTGTTCAGCGTAGAATAATGCACACTCTTTTTACCATCGACGACGGAAGAATGCACAAAGTTGCAAGCGTTGTCGGTGACTGCATGAAATTCCACCCGCACGGCGATGCTTCTATCGGAGGCGCACTTGTAGTTCTTGCAAACAAGGGAATTTTTATTGCGCGTCAGGGAAACTTTGGAAATATGTACACCGGAGATGAAGCTTCTGCAACACGTTATATTGAATGTTGTGTTCACCCGATTGCAAAGAAATTTCTGTACAATCCAGACATAACGGAATATATTCCAAGCTATGACGGCCGCAATAAAGAGCCCGTCGTTTTTAGGGCAAAAATTCCTGTCGTGCTTGTAGGCGGTGCTGAAGGAATTGCAGTCGGAATGTCTACAAAAATTCTTCCGTATAATTTTAAGGAAGTTATAGATGCAGAAATAAAAGCTCTCCGGGGCGAAGATTTTGAAATATTCCCCGATGTTCCGACGGGCGGTCTTATTGATGTTTCAAACTACAATGACGGCAACGGAAAAATTATCACGCGTGCAAAGTTTGACATGAGTGATGAAAAGCGCATTGTCATTACCGAACTTCCTGTAGATACAACTTCAAAAGATCTTCTTGACTCAATTGATTCTGCATACAAGGCAGGAAAAATAAAAATCAGTTCCGTAGAAGATTTTACAACCGATCACTGTAATATCGAAATAAAACTTCCGCGCGGTGTTTATGCAAAGGATGTAGAAAAAGCCCTTTATGCTTACACTGCCTGCGAAAAGTCCATTTCGTGCCAGATGCTTGTAATCAAAGACAACATGCCTGTTGCAATGACGGCCACCGAAGTAATTAAATATTACGCAAAAAAACTTACGGCAATCATAAAAGACGAACTTGAATTTGAGCGTGCATCATTAACAGAGGAACTTCATGCAAGAACACTTGAGCGCATTTTTATTGAAGAGCGCATCTATAAAAAAATAGAAATGATGAAAACTGCGGAATCGGTTAACCGCGCTGTCAAGGAAGGATTTGTTCCGTTCAAGAACGAGCTGGTGCACGAGGTAAGCGATGACGATGTTGACCGCCTTCTGAAAATTCCAATCCGCCGCATTTCACTTTTTGATATTAACAAAAACAAGGATCAGGTTGCGGCTATAAATGCACGACTTAAGGAAATTACAAGAAGACTCAAGCATCTTACTGACTGTGCTGTTGAATATCTTGACTCGGTTCTTGAAGAAATGAAAAATTATACTGCTCTTGATCCAAAAAAAGATCCGCGTGCCGTTGACCCGAAGCTTATGGAGCGCCAGACGACAATCACTTCGTTCAGCGCCGTAAATGCAAAGGAAATTGTAAAACGCGACATTCCGTTAAGATACGATGACAAGGGCTATCTGGGAACTTCTGTTTCTGCAGGAAAAGAACTTATTAAAGTTACACCCTATGACAGAATTCTTATTGTACGCAAATCAGGAATCTGGAGTGTCTGTGATGTTCCTGACAAGCTTTTTGTAGACACAGGTATGTGGTTCTGTAATTATGCAGACAAGGATGTTATAGGAAAAATTCTGTTTACAATAATTTACCGCGACCCCAAAACAAAATTCTGTTTTATAAAAAGATGCAGAATCGCCGGCTGGATTATGAACAGGGATTACAGTTTTGTACCCGACGGAATGGAAGTACTTCATGTTGACTCGCGCGATAAATTCAAGTTTACAATGCGTTTTGTCAAAAAGCCGCGCATTAAAATTTCAGAGCAGGAATACAAAGCGTCGTCTTATGAAGAAAAAGGACTTAAGGCAAACGGTGTCAGATTGGAATCCCGCGAGGTTGAATCTGTTTCTGTAGAGCCGTCTGACAATAACGGACAGGGAACACTTTTTTAGTCTATGGCAGAAAAATTAAAAAAGCCTGAATACAGGCGCATGTATGGTGTTTTGAAAGAAAATCTTGCAAGGAATTTCGGCAAAGGTTTTTTTGCAGTTTTTCTTTTTGAAATTCTTCAGATTGTTTTTTTGAGTCTTGAAGTTGTGCTTTTGTCCGGACCTGCCTCGTCTGTTTTTTTTCCTGACAATTCCGGGGCACCGGGTATTGGCGGAATAGTACTTCTGGCAGCGCTTCTTTTTGTGGCGCAGTGTTTTGTAGGCGTACTTACATTCGGACTTATTTCTTATGTTACCGAACTTGTTCTAAATAAAAAAGCAGGGCTGGCCGATTTGTTCTGCGGTTTTTTTGAAAAGACGGGCCGTGTTTGGCAGGGCGCTGCTTTGCATGCACTCATTTATCTTGTTGCTGCGGGAATTCTTGCACTTATTGCATTCCTTAATTCAAGTTTGATTGCATCAGTTATGGAAGATATTTCTGCAGGAAAGACGGACTCTCTTTTTAAGCTTGCCGGTATAGGAAGTGTTATTTTTATTTTTATTCTGATTGTCCTTGAAATTCCTTTTCTGTTTGCATGGAATATTATACGCGAAGATTCTTCTGTTACAGTTTCTGCAGCATTCAAAAAAAGTTTTTCTCTTATGATACGAAACTATTTTCATTTTGCAGGATACATAATTTTTGTAAATTTAAAGAATCTTGCAATTATTGCTGTAATTTATGCACTTACATTTTTTGTTCCGCAGAAAGTTTTTAAAGCTGTTCCTGTAATTATGGCATTGATGAATTTTTATCTGTTCGTTCAGCAGTATACTGTTCTGATGAAAATTTATTTTGCTCTTCCTGTTTATTATTATTCACTTCTGAGCATTAACGGGTTTATTCCGCAGAAACAGAACCTTAAACAACAGAATCTTCTTCCTGGTGACACTGCACAATGAATGTTCTGCTTGAATACTGTCGCACTGAACTTACAATAAAAAATTCACGTTTCATTGCGGAATGTTTTCCTGTAGAAACCCAGGCTCAGGCGCGCAGTCTTCTTCATGATGCAAAGCAAAAGTATTTTGACGCGACACATGTTGTGCATGCTTTTATTACAGGGCATAACGCAGAAGTAAGCGGAATGAGTGATGACGGCGAGCCTTCTGGAACTGCAGGGCGTCCTGTGCTTGATGTTCTTAAGGGCAGCGGGATTACAAATATTCTTCTTACCGTGACGCGCTATTTTGGCGGGACACTTTTGGGAACCGGCGGTCTTGTTCATGCTTACGGGGACTGCGCAAAGCAGGTGCTTTCTTTATGCAAAAGTGAACCGTTTGTAGAAAAAAGAAAATTTACATTCCGCGCTGACTATTCTTCGTTTGATGAAATAAAGCGCATGTTTTCACTGTTCCATCTTGGAAGCATTTCTGAAAATTACGGTGCAATGGTTGATGTAACCGGCGAAATATGGTCGGCAGAGTCTGATGATTTTGCGCTCAGAATAAAAAACCTTACGCGCGGCAGGTCAAATGTAATTTATCAGCCGTGAGTAAGTTGTATAAAATCGAATTCTTATACAGGAGGTACCATGCATCTTATTTTTATCAGACACGGGGATCCAGATTATGCAAATGATTCGGTAAGTGAAAAGGGCAGCCGCGAAATTTCCCTTCTTGCAGAACGCGCCGCTTCATGGAAAGTGAATGAATGTTTTGTTTCGCCGATGGGCCGCGCGCAGAAAACAGCCGCTGCAGTTCTTGAAAAACTTCATGTTCCTTCAGAGACTCTTCCATGGCTCAGGGAATTCAATTATGACTTGAAGGATCTTAAGACAGGAAAGAGACGCATTGCCTGGGACTGGATGCCGCGTGAATATTTTGCAGAAAAAAAATATGCCGATGTTTCTTCGTGGTGGAGTACAAAAACAATGCGCACCGGAAACATACGCTCCCATTACAAAACTGTCTGTGACGGAATAGATTCAATTCTTGAGTCATACGATTACAGCCGCTTTGCAGACAATATGCCCGTTTACAACTGCTTTCCGCATCTTACTGATGAACAGGCAAAAAATGACACGCATCTTCTTGCAAGCCAGCAGGAACTTGACGGAACAAACCTTCTGTTTGTGTGCCATCTTGGCGTTATGTTTGCAATTATTTCACATCTTACCGGAATAAGTCCCGTGCAGTTGTGGCAGGGATTTTTTGTAGCACCGTCTTCTGTTACTGTTCTGGGAGCCGAAGAGCGTGTTCCTGGTGAAGTAGTGTTCCGCGTACAGCAACTGGGGGATGTAAGGCATCTTGCAGAAAACGGGGAGAGCGTTTCTGCTTCTGGCTTTTTCGGAAACTGTCTTACGCTTTGAAAATGCGATGTTCTAAGGGGCTATATTATAGCGACTTAGAACTCGACGGCAATCTCTAGAAATCCAGTTTACTGGATTTCTAGAGATGCAATTTTATTTTACAAATTCTTTTTTAAGGAAGTCGAGGTCAAGTTCGGGGTAGAGAACATGCTTTGACAGAAGTTTTTGTACTCTGCCTGTTGCTTCTTCTTCTACTGCCGGGTCAAGAACGATTTTTCCCTTTGCAGGTTTGCCTTCTTTTGTAAGGCCTGGCTTTGTTCCCTTAAGAACAGTGTCGATGATTCCTGCAACTTCTTTCATGTCATTTTCATCCATGCCAAGAGTTGTAAGCCCCGGTGTTCCGATTCTTATTCCGCTGGTCCACCATGCACCGTTTTTGTCGTAGGGAAGGGCGTTTGCATTGGCTGTTACACCGCACTTGAAGAGGGCTGCTTCGGCCTGTTTTCCTGTAAGTCCGTAAGTTGTAACATCAATGAGCATAAGGTGGTTGTCTGTTCCGCCTGTCTGAAGTCTCATTCCCTTTTCAATGCATGATGCCGCAAGAGCCTGTGCATTCTTTACGATGTTCTGCGCATACTGCTGGAATGCCGGAGTACGTGCTTCCTTGAATGCAACTGCCTTTGCTGCCATTACGTGTCCGAGCGGTCCTCCGAGTACCATAGGGCAGCCCTTGTTTACGTAGTCTTTGAATTCTTCCTTGCACAGAATCATTGCTCCACGCGGTCCGCGCAAAGTTTTGTGTGTTGTAGTTGTAACAACATCTGCCCATTTTACCGGATCAAAATCTCCTGTAAGAACTTTTCCTGCTACAAGACCTGCAAAGTGTGCCATGTCTACCATGAGGACAGCACCGCATTTGTCTGCTATTGCGCGGAATCTCTTGAAGTCAATTCTTCTGGGGTAGGCAGAAAATCCTGTAAGAAGGATGAGCGGCTTCACTTCCATTGCCTGCTTTTCTATTGCATCGTAGTCAAGAAGACCTGTTTTTTCGTCAACGCCGTAAGGATGGCTTTCAAACATTCTTGCGCTTACATTCATTTTGTAGCCGTGTGTAAGGTGACCGCCACATGAATAGTCAAGACCCATAAGCTTCTGGTTGCCAAAGCGCTTTCTGAGCATGTCAAACTGTTCTGCGCTGAGATCTGCGAGTGATTTTACACCAAGTTCTTCAAGTGTGGGTGTTTCTACCTTTTTTGAAAGAATTGCCCAGTAAGCAACAAGGTTTGCGTCACAACCTGCGTGGGGCTGAACATAGGCATAGTCTGCTCCGAAAAGCTTCTGTGCTTCATCTGCTGCAGTCATTTCAACAGCGTCAATGTTTTCACATCCGCCGTAGTAACGGTGTTCGGGGAATCCTTCTGCATACTTGTCCGTAAGAAGATTTCCCATTGCTGACTGAACGTTGAGTGAACAGTAGTTTTCGCTTGCAACAAGCTTAAGATGCCTGCGCTGGGTTGCAAGTTCCTTTACTACATCGGCGGCAATCTCCGGTGCTACCTGTGCAACCTGCTGAAGGTTTGCAACATAAGCTGTCATTGCCGGATTGAGTTTTCCGTTGCAGAGTGCAACATAGTTTTCCAAAGGTGTTGACATAGATTCTCCATAAGTATGATTCGCATTGCGAACTTTAGATAAACGACCGGCGAAATCCCGACGGACATTTTATCAATAGTAGTTAATTTGTATTAAAGTTTCAAGTTGAATTCCGTTTTTATGTCCGATATTTACTATTGCGCATCTCTACAAATTGAAATTTTTGGAAACTCCCTGTTCTATTGCGTTTATGTGAATTTTATCATAGAATTGGTGAATGAAAAACAGAATTTTTTTTAATGACGGATGGCTTTTTTCGGATACTTTCAACGAAAGTATGCTTTTGCCCAAGTGTACGGGAAAATTCAGCGAAGTAAGAATTCCCCATACTGTTGCACAGACTCCTTTTAACAGTTTTGATGAGTGCGTTTACCAGAAACTTTGTGTTTACAGAAAATTTTTCAACACCGAAACCAGCTGGAAGTCAAAGAAAATAATTCTTACTTTTGAAGGTGCCGCACATTCCAGTGAAGTTTTTGTCAACGGCAAGTTTGCAGGACGACATGACTGCGGATACACGCCCTTTTCTTTGGATATAACCGATTTTCTGCTTGCGGCAGGCAAAAAAAATGTTCTGGCCGTTAAGCTCGACAGCAGGGAAACACTGAATATTCCGCCCTTCGGAAACCTGATTGATTACATGACTTACGGCGGAATTTACCGTGAAGTTTATGTGGATGTACGCAATCCTGTTTACATTCAGGATGTTTTTGTGCGGACTTCTTCAAATCATTTTGAAACAGAAATTGAACTGAACACTGACTGTATTCCTGAAGGATATTCTTTAAGACAGCGTGTTGAAAATTCAACCGGTGCAGACGTTGAACCCAGTGCGCAGATTGTTACCGGAATCCGCGGAAAAAAGACCCTTACTGCCGCAGATGCCGCTCCTGTCGTTGCCTGGAGTCTTAAAAATCCGGCCCTTTACAATCTTGTTACAGAACTTCTTGATGAAAAGGGAAAAGTTTCTGATACACATTGCGTTAGATTCGGTTTCAGGGACATCCGCTTTGATTCAACCGGTTTTTATCTTAACGGAATAAAAGTGAAGCTCCGCGGACTGAACAGGCACCAGTCTTACCCGTACGTTGGTTATGCAATGCCAAAAAACATGCAGTATGATGACGCAGATATCCTTAAGTTTGAACTGGGACTCAATTACGTGCGCACATCACATTATCCGCAGAGCCGCCATTTTCTGGACCGCTGCGATGAAATAGGGCTTCTTGTTTTTACAGAAATACCGGGCTGGCAGTACATCGGTGACAGGAACTGGAAGTCTGCTGCGCTTGACAATGTACGCGACATGATTGTCCGTGACAGAAACCATCCGTCCGTTTTTATTTGGGGTGTACGCATTAATGAAAGTGCAGATGATGATGAATTTTATGAGCGCACGAATGCCCTTGCAAAAAAACTGGATCCTTCGCGGCCAACAGGAGGTGTACGCTGTATAAGAAACAGCCGTCTTCTTGAAGATGTGTACACTTACAATGACTTTATACATACAGGAAAAAATGCCGGGACTGCACGCAAACAGGATGTTACAGATACCGAAAAAGGCTACATGATTACAGAATACAACGGCCATATGTTCCCGACAAAAGCGTTTGATGATGAACCTCACAGAACAGAACATGCAGTCCGCCACGCAAATGTACTGGACAGCGCCGCAAAAGATCCGCTTATAGCAGGTTCAAGCGGATGGTGTGCCTTTGATTACAATACACACAAAGAATTCGGCAGCGGAGACAGAATCTGCTACCACGGAGTTATGGATATGTTCCGCAACCCCAAAACTGCGGCGGCAGTATATAAAAGTCAGGCAGATGCAGATGTAACGGGAGATGTACTCGAAGTGTCGTCTTCAATGAGCATAGGTGATTTTCCTGCAGGCGAACTTAACGGAATATGGATTTTTACAAACGCAGATTCGGTAAAAGTTTATTCTGGAACTTCATTTGTTGCCGAATACACGCGCGAAGACAGCCCTTACAAATATCTTCCCCACGGTCCCATTCTTTTTGAAGACAGAATAGGCCGCCGCATTATTGACGAAGACGGTATAAGCGAAAAATATGCTGCTTCCGTCAAATCCGTGCTGAATGCAGTCATGCGCTTTGGTGAAAAAAATCTTTCTGTAAAAGACAGGCTGCTGCTTGTAAAACTTTTTTTACTCAGGGTTTTGGACCGTGAAAAGATAAAAAAACTTGTTTCAAAGTATGCAGGCGGCTGGGGAAAGGCTGGAAGTGTATTCCGCTTTGAAGCATACAGGGAAGGCAAACTTGTTTCTTCTATATTAAAGGCTCCCGGAACGGAATTTTCGGTAAGCGCAAAAATCATCAGGAATGTTCTGACTGAAGAAGAAACATACGATGTTACAGAAATCCGTCTTTGTGTCCTGGACGAAAACTCAAACCTTCAGACTTACTGCCAGGAAGCCGTTATTGCAGAAGCTTCGGGAGCAGTTGAACTTATAGGACCGCGCGCCGTATCTTTGAAAGGAGGTACCGCCGGTATTTACGTACGTTCCTGCGGTGTTTCGGGCAGGGGGCTTGTGACAATTACCGACTGGCAGAACCGTGTGATAAAAATTCCTGTTTCTGTAAAAATAAAAAAGCGATAAGGCTTAATCTGCGTGATTTTTTTATGAAAGTGTGTTATATTATCTGTTATGAAGAAGGATGAATTTTTCAACCTTATGCATAGTATCCCAAAAGCTGAACTTCATGTGCATGAGGAGGCCGTTCTGAGCCTTAATACGATAAAAAAAGTATACGAACGGAGTTTTGGAAAATCCATTTCTTCAGGGGAACTTTCTTCTTTATTCAAATACAAGGATCTTTCGGGATTTCTGGACTCTTTCATAAAAATCCAGTCTTATTTTACAGACATAAATGACTTGAAATTTCTGTTTGAAGATTTTGCTGACTATCTTGAAGACAATAATATAGTTTATTGCGAAACGTTTTTTAGCCCGACATCGCATTTAAAAAAAGGCTGGGATTTTTCGCAAATGATTGGTCTTGTTTCAAAAAGCATAGAAAAAATTCAGAAGGAACGAAAAAGAACTGTAAGGCTTATTATAGATGTAAGCCGTTCCTTTGGTTTGGAAAATGCCATGCACAATCTTGATCTTGTTCTGAAGGAAAAGTCACCTTATATAATAGGAATAGGGCTTGGTGGTAACGAGGCAAAGGGCCCTGCACAGGAATTTATTTCTGTGTTTGAAAAAGCACGCAAAAACGGGCTTCATGTAGTTGCACACGCCGGTGAAGTCTGCGGAAGTTCTTCTGTGGATGATGCTATAGAAAAACTTGGTGCCGAACGTATCGGACACGGAATAAGTTCCTGCAAAGATGATGCACTTATGAAAAAAATAGTTGAACGCCGTATTCCCATGGAGATATGCCCGACCAGCAACGTTTTTACAAGGCAATTGGTTACTGATCTAAGAAAACATCCTGTAAGGGAACTTTATGACAGAGGAGCTGTTGTTACAATAAATACAGATGACCCTGCTTTTTTTAAGGTTTCACTTATTGAAGAATACTGGAATATTTATTACAAACTCAGGTTTAAGCTTGATGATATAAAAGTTCTTATTGAAAATTCATTTACTTCTTCCTTTGCAGAACAAAAAGAAATAAAAAAATATCTTTCTGATTTTGAAATATCCTGGCAAAAGTGGTTTGCTGAACACCCGTCTTTAACTTGACACGTGAACATTATTGGTGTATTTTAAAATTAAGCTTGAATTTTCAAAAAGTGCTATTTTTGCCCTTATTGAGAAAAAGTTGCAGCTGGCATCAGCAAATTTGAAACGCCCTCAGTAAGGCAAGGATTTTTTATGGCAAAAAAGATTTACATTGGCAATCTTAATTATGCTACAACGGATGATTCCCTCAAATCAACTTTCGAACAGTACGGAGAAGTTCTTTCTGCCGTAATCATCAAAGACCGTGATACAGCTCAGTCAAAGGGTTTTGGTTTTGTAGAGCTTGCTGATGACGCTGCCGCTGACCGCGCCATTGAAGAACTCAACGGAAAGGAACTTGACGGACGCCGTGTTCGTGTCAACTTCGCAGAGGAAAGACCTCAGGGTGACCGTCCGCGCCGCAGTTTTAACCGCGGACCACGCAGAAATTTTGACCGCGACCGTGACTTTGACGGAAACCGCTACTAGTTCATTTTCAAATGGACTTTCTTCCAAAAGATTTTAGCGAATATCTTGAACTAAAGGGGAATCGTGCTGATTTTATTCAGTCATGGCTTTTAAAGCAGCGCGTTTCTTCTGATAAGATTGTGATAGGCGGTAAAAGCCATGTTCTTGTGCAGTTCGCTCCGGCTGCATATAATCCACAGTACAGAATAAAAACTGTTATTGCGCATCATGACAGGGCGGGGGAAGGTCCCGGGGCAAACGACAACAGTGCAGCCTGCTTTCAGTTAATGCAGTGGGCTGTCAGTCTTTCAAAATACATTGGATTCCATAACGTAAGAATCATTTTTACAGACGGAGAAGAGTCCGGAGAAAAATCCGGTGTTGTAGATCAGGGTGCTTATTCAATAGCATCTGCATTCAGACGTATTGGCTTGTCAAATGATGATGTTTATGTATTTGACGCCTGCGGCCGTGGCAATATTCCTGTTCTGGCAAAAACAGCATTTCCTTCTGTTTCTCCAAAACTCAACAGACAGTTTTACAATTTATTTTCGCGCACACAGGATATTCTCAGAAAAACCTGTCCCGGCCGGTGGATGAGTCTTCCCGTTCCTTACAGTGACAATGCATCTTTTTTGGCTCAGGGAATTCCCGCTGTTGCCGTAACAATGCTTCCGGCTCAGGAGGCTTCTGTTTATGCCCAGACATTATTTGCCAAGCCAGAACTTGAACGACTTGTAATGAATTCACCGGGGAATGCAGGACTTGAAGATTATCTTCCTTATACTTGGCGGCTTTTTCATACTCAAAATGACTGCAAAGAGTCGCTTACTTCTGAAAGTTTTGCAGTTATGAAAAAAATTCTCCGTACACTTGCAGATTCAAAAACTTATGCCTGAAGATTCGAAAGTGTATTTGCTGTTGCAGAAATTGCATCAAACTGAAGTTCGAGTTTTTTATTCATGACGTTGCTTATTGTAAAAAAAATGGGACGGTTTTCTAAAAGAAGACCGTCCCATTTTATTAAGCCTGAAGTGCTGTTACGGCAACGGTTGCTACAATGTCATCAACATTGCATCCGCGTGAAAGATCGTTAAGAGGCTTTGCAAATCCCTGGCAGACAGGACCAATTGCCATCCATCCGCCCATGCGCTGTGCAATTTTGTATCCTATGTTTCCGGCATTTATGTTCGGGAAAATAAAAACATTTGCATGTCCTGCAACTTTAGAGCCGGGAGCCTTGAGTTTGCCGACTTCTGGTGCGATTGCTGCGTCAAACTGGAATTCTCCGTCCAGGGCGAGGGAAGGTGCCTTTTCTGCTGCGAGTTTTACGGCTTCCTGTACTTTGGGTACTGACTTAAGGAACTTATCATCGTTTCCGCTTCCTTTTGTAGAGAAAGAAAGCATTGCTACGCGCGGTTCAACACCTGCAATTTTCTTTGCTGTTTCTGCTGTGGCAACTGCAATGTCTGCAAGCTGTTCAGAAGAAGGTTCAATATTGATTGCGCAGTCTCCAAAGAGAGCAACACCTTCGGGAATATATTTGTTTCCGCCTTCCGGTGCAACCATAATAAAACTTGATGAAACCGTAGAAATTCCCGGTGCAGTTTTGATAACCTGAAGTCCCGGGCGGAGTGTATTTGCCGTAGAATGACATGCTCCTGAAACGTATCCGTCTACATCCCCAGCCTTAAGCATAAGTGCACCGAACATTGTGCGGTCTTTTGCCTGTTTTGCGGCTTCTTCTTCTGTCATGCCCTTTGCTTTTCTGCATTCGTAGAGTATTTTTGCATATTCTGCGGTTTTTGGCGAAGTTTCGGGATCTACAAGTTCAATTTCTGAAAGGTCAACATCCGGTGCAACTTTTTTGCACTCAGCTTCGTTTCCGACAAGAACAATTTTTGCAATTCCTTCTTTAACGATTTTTGCTGCCGCTTCTACGACACGTTTGTCTTCGCCCTCACAGAGAACGATTTTTTTTCCTGCTTTCGCAGCCTTGGATTCAAGTTCCTTTACAAAGTCCATATTTTTCCTCGCTGTAAAAAAATCTTCTATAGAATATCACTAGAGCCGCTTTTGGGCAATTGCCTCTATTTCTACAAGAGCCGACTTTGGCAGTGCTGCAACCTGAACACAAGAGCGCGCAGGTTTTCCGGTAAAGTATTTTTCGTAAACTGCATTTACCTTTGGAAAGTCCTTCATGTCGGTAATAAAACATGTCGTCTTTACAGTGTCTTCTGCGGTCAGTCCAGCTGCATCAAGAATTGCCATAAGATTTTTGCAAACGCGTTCTGTCTGCTCTTCTATTCCGCCGTCAACCATTTTTCCTGTAGAAGGATCAATTGCAATCTGACCCGAAGTGTAAACTGTTCCGGCTGCTGCAATTCCCTGTGAATAAGGGCCTATTGCCTGTGGAGCCTCTTTTGTAAATATTTTTTCCATATTGATTTCCTTATTCAGGTTTCTGCATTTTTTCCTAAAAAAAAGTCCCGCTTGCAAAGGCAAACAGGACTTAATCAATTAAAAATTATTTGTTTCCGGGAACAACAACTGTATCCCACTTGTTCGGGTCTTCAAGAAGTCCGTACTGGCGGCCCTTAAGAAGGTGCTGCAGTTTTTTTGCTATAGGTCCTTCCGTTCCGTCACCGAATACAACTTTCTTTCCGTTAAGATCGGTAAGTGAAGACATCGGGCTTATTCCGGCAGCTGTTCCTGTTACGAAGCATTCAACAGCTTTCTTCTGGACTTCTTTGACGCTTACCTTGCGCTCTTCGACTTTTATACCGCATTCCTTTGCGAGTGCAATAACTGACTTGCGTGTAATTCCCGGAAGAATTGTGTCTCCAAGTTCAGGTGTAACCAGTGTTCCGTCTTTAAGAACAAAGAAGATGTTGCAGCTTGAACCTTCCTGGAAATATTTGTGCTCAACTGCATCGAGGTACACGCATTCAACGAATCCTCTTTCTTCTGCTTCCTTTTTTGCAATTGCAGAAATTACGTAGTTTGAAGCACACTTGATGTATCCTGTTCCGCGCGGTGTAGCACGTACTCTGTCTGTAATAACAGCGCCGTCAAGACCTTTCTTGAAGTAGGCAGAAACTGTAGTTGCGCAGATTACAACGTAAGGTGCTTTTGAGCATCCGACTCCGATGGCTCCTTCACTGTTCATGAACGGGCGCATATAAATTGATTCTGCATCAGCATAGTCTGTTTTTTCCCAGTCAGGATTGTACTTTGGAACATAACCAAGTTCCGCATTGCGTCTTACAAATTCTACAGAAGCTTTTACAAACTGCTCTTCCGGGAAAGCCGGGCAGTAAAGTCCGCGCATGCTGTTTGCAAATCTTGCAGCATTCTGATCTGGGCGGAATATAGCAACACCGCCGTCTTTTGTAGGAAATCCTTTCATTCCTTCAAAACATCCGTATGCGTACTGGCTTGTGTATGTGACTGTGGGAATTCCCATCTGATTGCGGTTGTCAAGAATTTTCTTGCGCTCGTCTTCATTCATTGCCATAAGCTCGTCGAAAGTAACGTGATCTGCTTCCAACCATTCTTCATCCCAAGCCTTTGTGTCCGGATTGTAGCGGGCGATATAGGTTATGGGGTACAAATTAAGACCAAATGCCATTTTTGTTCCTCCTGCATGAACCTGAGTCCGGAAAATACCGCAGTGTCGGTTCCGTGCGAAATACTTTACTACTATAACATTAACTTCAGTATTAGTAAAGAAGATAGACAGAACAGGAGTGCAACAGACAGTTCTGAACAGCCGGCAATTGACAGTTTTGCGGAATATGCTTATTTTAATTGAACTATGGAAGATATTACTTACAAAACAAACGGTGTCTGCTCTTCAGCAATTCATTTTACTCGAGACGGGGACAAAATCAGAAATATCCGCTTTGACGGCGGATGCAACGGCAACCTCAAGGCAATCGGAATTCTTTGTGAAGGAATGACTGCCGCAGAAATTGCAGAAAAACTTTCAGGAAACAAATGCGGTTTCAAAAATACTTCATGTGCAGATCAGCTTGCAAAGGCTGTGCTTTCCTGAACTCCGGTAAAGGGCGCCTGTCAGAAAATAATTCTGCGCCTGGAGTTTTTAAGCTCGGAACGCAGTTTTTTCTGGTTAAGGCGCTTTTCTTTTGAAGCCTTCGTGGGCTTTGTCTTTTTGCGTGCAACGGCAATGTGTGCAGCCTGAATAATCCTGCTTTCAATACGCTCTGCTGCAATTTTTCTGTTTACATCCTGGTAACGCTCGTCATCAACATTTATGCATATTTCATCTTCTGAATTAATGACGGCATCCAGTTTGCGGCGTGCGGCAGAAAGTTCTTCTTGTGAAAGACCTTTTATCCTGCAGAACGGCATTACGGCGTGAACTTTTGTATTTACTTTGTTTACGTTCTGTCCGCCTTTTCCACCGCTACGGGCAAATGAGAACTTAATGTTTCTTTCTATAGATTCGTGAAGTTCAGCCCTGTTCATCTTTGCCCGTTCAGTCCTGCATTATACGTTGAACTTAAAGAAAAGTACGTCGCCGTCCTGAACAACGTATTCTTTTCCTTCCTGTCTGTATTTTCCGGCTTCCTTTATTTTTGCTTCAGAACCGTATTTTCGAAGATCATCTACAGTGTATGCTTCTGCCTTGATGAATCCTTTTTCAAAGTCAGTGTGAATTACACCTGCTGCCTGAGGTGCTTTGTCTCCTGCGTGGATTGTCCATGCCCTGCATTCATCTGCTCCGCCTGTAAAGAATGTTCTGAGTCCCATAAGGTGGTATACGTGGCGTGCAAGAACTGTAAGTCCGCTTTCTTTGAGTCCTACGGCATCCATAAATTCCTTGCGGTCATTTTCATCGGTGATTTCAGAAAGGTCTGCTTCGAATTTTCCGCAGATAACAATTACTTCTGACTTCTGCTCATCTGCAATTTTCTTTACGGTTTCTACATATTTGTTTGTTCCCGAAGCAATTGTGTCTTCGTCAATGTTGCAGACAAAAAGCTGCGGTTTAATTGTAAGAAGATGCAGATCGTAAACGGCTGCCTTTTCTTCGTCGCTCAGGTCGGCCATTCTTGCGCATTTTCCGTCCATAAGGAGGGGCTTTATTTTTGCAACTGCGCTTGTATAAGGTGTAAGTCTTTTTTCTTCTTCTTTTCCAAGAGCACGGATCTGTTTTGTAATTTTTTCCTGGCGCTTTGTAATTGTATCAAGGTCAGCCTGGGCAAGTTCAAAATCTATTGTAAGAATATCACTTTCGGGATCAATAGGTGCGTCTGTTTTTGCATCTTCGCGTACGTGCTGAATATCGGGGTCGTCAAAACATCTTACTACATGGGCAATAACAGTAGTTTCGCGGATGTTTGCAAGAAACTGGTTTCCGAGACCTTCACCCTTGCTTGCACCTTTAATAAGACCGGCAATATCAACAAAGTCTACGCTTGCAGGAATTTTCTTCTTTGGCTGAAAAACGCTTGCCATGAAGTCCAGACGCTCATCGGGAAGGTCTACGACACCCATGTTGGGGTCAATGGTACAGAACGGATAGTTTTCTGCAGAAGCCGGAGCTTTTGTAAGTGCGCTGAAGATAGTTGACTTTCCGACGTTTGGAAGTCCTACAATTCCGCAAGTGAGTTTCATGATCTTTTCTTCCTATAAATGTTTTTTCAAAACTATGTGCAATGGGTCAGCTTAAAAAGCAACGGAACATTTACAACAGGGTCGAATATACACCTTTTTTCTGAAAAGTACAATCACATTAAAAGTGTGATTGATTTTATGGAAAAAAATGTATATTATTGGAATGTTAACTTTGGTAAATTTTCCATTTGGAGGAATTTTTTTATGATTAAGACTGTAAAAGACGTGGATCTTAAGGGTAAACGCATTATTATGCGTGTTGATTTCAACGTTCCAATGAAAGACGGGGTTGTTCAGGATGATACCCGCATCATGGCCGCACTGCCCACAATCAAGTATATTCTTGAGCAGGGACCAAGAAGCCTGGTTCTTATGAGCCACCTCGGAGACCCGGCAAAGGACGTTAAGAAAGCCGCAGAAAAGGCAGAAAAAGCAGGAAAGACTTTTACAGAAGCAGATAAGGAAAAGTTTATCAACGGAAAGAACCGCATGGCTCCTGTTGCAGCTTACCTTGAATCAAAGCTCGGGCAGAAGGTTGTATTTGCAGCAGACGCTCTCGGACAGAAGGCAGCAGTAGACGCTCTTCCTGAAGGCGGAGTAATGATGCTCGAAAACACACGCTTCCACAAGGAAGAAACATCAAAGGATGCTGCTGAGCGCGACAAGATGGCACAGGAACTTGCCACATACGGTGACATTTTTGTTAATGACGCATTCGGAACAGCACACCGCGACCATGCTTCAACAGCTTCTATCGCAAAGTTTATGAAGACAGAGCCCGTCGGCGGATTCCTTATGGAAAAAGAAGTAAAGTACCTTGAGCCTATGCTTCACAACCCGCCAAAGCCACAGGTAGCAATTATCGGTGGAGCAAAAGTTTCTTCAAAGATTGCAGTTCTTGAGAGCCTTCTTAAGAATGCTTCTGCTCTTGTTATCGGCGGCGGAATGGCATATACATTCCTTAAGGCACAGGGACACAGTGTAGGAAAGTCTCTTGTTGAAGATGATTTTATCGACACAGCAAAGAAACTTCTTGCAGATGCACAGGTAAAGGGTGTAAAGATACTTCTTCCTGTAGACCATGTTGCAGCTGCAGAATTCAGCCCTGATGCAACACCTGTTGCCGTTGACGGAGTATGCATTCCTGACAACCTTATGGCAATGGATGTCGGTCCAAAGACAATCGAAGAGTACAAGAAAGTAATTTCAACAGCAAAGTCCATCGTATGGAACGGACCTGTCGGAGTATTTGAATTCGACGCTTTTGCAAAGGGGACAGAAACTGTAGCCCGCCTTGTAGCAGAAGCTACAGGTAACGGAGCAATGACTGTTGTAGGCGGCGGTGATTCTGTTGCTGCTGTAAACAAGTTCCACCTTGCAGACAAGATGAGCCATGTTTCTACAGGCGGTGGAGCATCCCTTGAGTTCCTTGAAGGAAAGACTCTCCCGGGAATCGCTATTCTTGCGACAAAATAATTTATACAGAGGTAAGTTGAATGGCACGCACACATTATATCGCCGGAAACTGGAAGATGAATACAAGCAGGGCAGAAGCCGTAAAGCTTGCACAGGATTTGGTTGCAGTTCTTAAGGACAAGAAAGGCAAGTACATGATCGGTGTTCCGTTTGTTTATCTTGACGCTGTTTCACAGGTAATCAAGGGAAGCAATATTATTCTTGGTGCACAGGACGTAGCCGCTACAGCAAACGGAGCACACACCGGTGAAGTTTCAACAGAAATGCTCAAGGATGTGGGAGTTCAGACTGTAATTATAGGACACTCAGAGCGCCGCCACGAGATTGGAGAAAGCGATGAACTTATCAACAAAAAAGTCCGCCGCTGTCTTTCAGAAGGTCTTGATGTAGTTCTCTGCATTGGTGAACTTCTTGCTGACCGTGAAGCCGGAAACGCAGAAACTGTATGTGCATTCCAGCTTTCTGCCGACCTTGCAGGTGTTTCTGCAGAACAGATGGCTCATGTTACAATCGCTTACGAACCTGTTTGGGCAATCGGAACAGGAAAGACTGCAACTCCTGAAGATGCAGAAGCTATCCATAAGTTCTGCCGTGAGTATATTGCAAAACTTTACAACCAGAAAGTTGCCGACGAGACAATCATCCAGTACGGCGGTTCAATGAAGGCTTCAAATGCAAAGGATCTCCTTGCACAGCCGGACATTGACGGCGGTCTTATCGGAGGAGCTTCTCTTAAGGCAGATACATTTGCTCCAATCTGTGAGTTCTAATCTGAATACATAGATTTTTGGCAATACAAGGGCTGGGTGATTTGTTTGAAAAAACGGTCACCCGGCCTTTTTTTATTCATATTCGTTTTATAAAGAATTAATAGTCATTTAATTTTGCGGTCTTATTCTGCTTGCATGGATTTTGATGAAATAAACAGACGTTCAGTGGAAGCGGTTTTTCAGCCTATAGTATCGCTGGAAAATGGAGATATTTTGGGTTATGAAGCATTTACGCGGATTGACGGGGAATGTGTTTCCGGGATTTTCAAAGAACTCGATGACAGGAACAAAATTTGGGACCTCGAGAAACTCTGCCGCAAGACAATTCTCAAAACAGCTGCCATGATGGGAATACACAGGCGCATTTTCATAAACGTTTATCCGTGTGCCGAAGAATGTTCCGGTTCGCATCAGGATTACACAAAGGGACTTTTTGAACGGTACAGAATTGATCCCAGAAATATTGTCCTTGAACTAACAGAAGGCCTTCAGTCAGAAAAAGAAAAAATTCTTTCCGATATAATGATGCTTTACCGCCAGCACGGATTCAAGGTGGCACTTGACAATGTAGGGCGTGCATATTCCGGGCTGGAATCAATATGTTCGCTTAACCCCGACTACATTAAGCTCGACAAGGATATAATCAGGGGAATAGAAACAAATTCCATACGTCAGTCCATGATAAAAAGCCTTGTTTCATTTTCGTCAGACTCGGGAATAGGACTTACGGCTGTAGGTGTAGAAACTTCTCAGGAACTGGACACTCTTCTTACTTTGGGCGTGCGTTTTGCCCAGGGTGACTTTATTGCGGAAGTGTCGCTTGCACCGCAGAAAGTGTCTCCTGCAGCATATTCACGCATTATTGCATACCAGAAAAATCTTGCAGTCCTTCGCGGAAAATCAGCGGCCGAAGCAAAAAAAGCCGTCGGAAGCAAGAAAAAAGCCTCAAATATTCAGGTTGCAAAGGAACTTCAGGGGGCAACAGACCCGTCTTTGGTAAGTGGACGCAAAATAGGCGAACTTGCAGCACCGGGAATTACTGTTTTTTCAGACATGCCTGTTACGGATTTGATGAGCCTGTTCCATACAAACGACAACTGCACCATAGCAACTGTTGTGGATGTAGACCGTCGCATTCTTGGAATTATGCCCAGGGCGTTTCTTTCGGACCTTCTTGGAGGCCAGTACGGGTTTGGGCTCAATTCAAGAAAACTTGTAAAAGATATAATGATCCGCGATTTTATTACACTTGATTCTTCTGAAGCCGTAGAAATTGCCGCAAACAAGGCTATGTCAAGAAGTGAAAAAAGCATTTATGACCCGATTGTAATAAGCGAAAACGGAATTTACCTTGGAATAGTTACCATCAAGGAACTTCTGGACAGCATTGTTTCTGTCGAAGTAACCGAGCGTACACGCGAAATAAGCCGAAAAAACCGCCTTCTGCAGGAACAGCAGATTGTTCACGAAAGGGACATGCGCATGGCCGAAACTGTTCAGAAAAGTTTTTATCCGTCAAAGGCACCTTCAACTGACGAATGGGACTGTGCATTTTACTTTCGCCCGATGTCTTCTGTTTCGGGCGATGTCTACGATTTTTATTACAACAAAAACGGGGACTTTGTGGGAACAGGTCTTTTTGATGTGTCAGGCCACGGTGTTGCATCAGGACTGGTTGGAATTCTTTCAAAATATATTGCCGAAAGAACCTTTATGCAGGGAAGAAAAGAACCTTTGGAAACAGTAGCCCGCCGCTTTAATGAAATGCTTACAAAAGAGAAGGGAATGGTCGAAAACTACCTGACGGGACTTTTTTTGAGGGTAAAAGATAACCAGGTGGAATATGTCAACTGCGGACATACTGATGTTCTTGTAAAAACAACAGACAAATCTTCAAAAAGTGAAGTTTCTGTTCTTGGCGGAACAGACGGCGCCTTCAGGGGAATGTTTTTGGGAATGGACGGACTTCTTCCTTCGGGCTGTAAAACAATAGAATATCATGTAGAAAAAGATACATATTTTCTTCTATATACTGACTGTCTTGTAGAAAGCCGCAATCTGGCCGGTGATGAACTTGGTGTAGAAAGACTGCAGCATATCTTCGGAAACGCACCCGCTTCTTCTTCCAAAAAAGTCCTGGAATACGTACTGGACATTTTCGGTTGCTTTACAGAGGCTGTTCCGCTCAGAGACGACCTTACCGTCATTGTCCTCAAATACAAGGGAAAATAAAAATACAGGGTCCAAAAAAGTGAGGCAGCCTTAGTGTGTTTTTTAGAGGTTGCATTAATTGACTATAACATGATATTACGGTATTATGGAATGTACAAAATGATTTTTCCGTAATAGTACGGACTCTGGAGTAAAAAAATGGGTGTTGTAAGAACAATCCTGCTTGTGGCATTTGTTATTATTTGTGTATTACTGGTATTGCTTGTACTCGTGCAGAACGAAGATAACAACGGTATGGGAAGTGCGTTCGGCGGCGGACAGAGTGCTGCGTTCGGTGCGCATTCAGCCAGTGTGCTTACAAAGACGACGGGCGTTTTTGTTGCCCTTTTCTTTATTGTTGCATTCTCTCTCTCTCTTCTGAATAAGGCTCCTGCAAGGGCAAGTCTTGATGATGCCGCTGTTCAGGTTCAGGGTGCAGAAGAAACAGCTTCTTCTTCAGATTCAAGCTGGATTGATCAGGAACTCGAAAATGAAGTTCCACAGCAGACAATCAGTGATCCTTCTGCCAAAAAGACCGAATAATCGGAGAGCATAATGATTTTGTCCCGGATTTTTTCTAAAGAGTGCATTTTACTCAATTTGGAAAGTGAGGATAAGGACGAACTGTTTGAGGAAATGACTCAGGCTCTTGTGTCTGCAAATCCTGGTCTGGACAGAAATAAGGTTCTTTCTGCTCTTCATGAAAGAGAGTCAAAAATGAGTACGGGAATCATGCACGGAATTGCGGTTCCCCACGGTACATGTGCGTCTGTAAAAGGGTGTATAGGTGCTTTGGGAATAAGCCGTTCTGGAATTGACTATGAATCGCTTGACGGTTCTCCCGTGCATCTTGTTTTTATGGTTTTGTGCGGCGAAAACGAAGATGATCTTCATCTTAAAGTCCTTAAGGATTTGGCTTCAGCCCTGCAGAATCCTGAATTTTCAAAAAATATCGAAGAGAAAAAATCCGCGCAGGATGTTTATGATTTTCTTTGTGGATTTGATAAAAGCTGAACATTAGTTTGGTTGGGGTAGTTCATTTACCGGAATCAGGGAGGTATAAGATGGCTGCAGAAGTTGATGTAATACAGCATCTTCTGGACGTGGAGCATGAAGCCTCTATTACTTTGCTCGATGCACAGAAAGAAGCAGACAGAAAAATTGCAGAGGCCCGCGCACTTGCCGAGTCCAAATTTGCAGAAAGATACAAGTCTGTTGTTTCTGGAATTGAAGTTTCCGAGACTTCTGAAAAGACCCGCATAGATTCGGAACATGCCAAATCTATGGAAGATTATAAAAATTCTCTTTTATCATCAAAAAAAGATACAAAAGCATTCGATTCCTTTATGGATTCGATTCTGTTTTCCTAAGGGCTGCTTATGGCAATGGATAAGTCTGCCGCTGATTCTTATGTTTACGCAAAGGCGAGCGGAATGCTGGCCAGGTCTTTTGTAGGTGCACGTTCTGAACGCCTGTTTTCGGCAAAGTCCCTGCAGGAATTGTGGACTCTTCTTTTTAAAAAGGAAATTCCGGCTGTTCCGGGAACACTTTTTGCCAAGGCTCTTGAAAAACAAGCCGCAGACAAGTTTATAAGCGACTTCAAAAGTCTTCTTCAGAATTATTCAAAGCCGTCCCCCGTTCTTCTTTCCCTGCTCAGTTTTTATGACTACGACAATTTAAAGGAATTTGCTGCCGCGCTCTGTCTTAAAGAAAAGAAAATTCCGTCTTACCAGTCAATTGCTCCGTTCAACCTGATTGACTATTCAAAATGGCCTGATCTTGCTGCAATTACCTGCGGCGGGCCGCTTGAGTGGTATAATACTGTTCCCGAACTTTCGGAGCAGAAAAATCTTGATTACAAACTTGACTGCCAGTATACGCAGTCTTTGTGGAATTCCCTCAGGCATATTGACTCTGAATGCAGAAGTGACTTGAAAAATCTTATCGGTGACAAGCTTAATATGAACAATGCACTCTGGGCTTTGCGTCTTAAGCTTTATTACGATATGTCAAGGGAAGAAATTCTTGACAATCTTATTTATTCAACTGATGAAAAGTCAGAAAACGACCCGCTTGTTCTTTCTGCATTAGAAATTATAGACAAGGATACAGACGACTGGGAATCATGGAAAAACTGGAAGTATGCAGAACTTTTGAACCCGCATGAAGAAGGTGTTGTTTGGACTGTGGATGCAAGATGGATTTCCAATGCATACAAACATGTTTATCTGGAGCGGGCGAGGCGTCTTTTTCACAGGCATCCGTTTACAGAATGTCCACTTGTCTGCTGGTTTATCATAAAGAGAAATGAACTTGACAATATCCGTATGGCGTCGGAAAGTCTTCGACTGAATATAAGTTCCATTCAGGCTATGCAGATGGCCGGAATTTCGGAGGTGAAAAATGGCTAGAACAACTGCAATGAGACTTGTCGAACTGATGGTTCTTAGGGAAGATATTCATGCAGTTCTCAAATATCTTGGCGAACTCGGCGAATTCCAGTTTCAGCAGGATTTGACCGGTGCTTCGGCTTCTTCGGGGGAACATCTGAATCCTGACGGTGCAATTTTCAGCCGGCTTGAGCAGGTCAGAACAGCACTGGATATTCCCGACCTGACGGAGTATAAAGAAAAACTTTCTGTTCCGAGTACAGAAGATGAAAGTGAAGCAGTAAAAATTATTGACTCTGTAGAGGAACTTCATAAAAAAGAAGTGGAAGCTTCTGAAATGCTTAGGCGCGTGACTTCTGACTATTCTGAAGCACAGGCTTTTTCAAACCTTAAAGTGTCTTATTCAGAACTTGAATCCCTGTCATTTCTGACGCTCAGAATAGGAAAGATTGATCCGGCAAAATTTGATGCCCTTAAGGAAAAAGTTGGTGCGCGTGCAACAATCGTCAAACTCGGCGATGACGGTTCAAGAATTCTTGCGGCTTCATCAAAAAAAGCGCGTTTTGCCCTTGATGCAGATTTAAAGGAATTCGGCTTTGTTGAACTTTCTGTTCCTAAGGATTTCAAGGGAATTCCTGAAGATGTACTTATTTCGCTTAAAAACAAAAAGACAGAGGCTGTACAGAAGCTTTCTGAAATACAGGAAGAAAGAAAGAATTTTGCCGAAACACACAAAAAGGAACTTCTTCATCTTCTTCAGGTTTATTCTGTTGGAAGCCAGATTCATGCAGTTGAAGGAAACCTTGAGTCAACTGAATTTGTTTACAGGATTACAGGCTGGATTCCGGCTTATGAAAGCAGACAGGTTATGAAGGATCTGGATGAACTTACAAAAGGCCACACTGGAATAAGGGAATTTCTTCCGCACGAAGTTGAATCTGTTGCTTCTGGCCAAGAAAAGGTTCCTGTTCAGCTTAAGCACGGAAAACTTATAAGTAGTTTTGAACGTCTTATTTTCAGTTACGGTTCACCTTTGTACGGAACGGTTGACCCGACTCCTTTTGTTGCAATTTTCTTTACAGTTCTTTTTGGAATTATGTTCGGTGATGCAGGCCAGGGATTTGTGTTCCTTATTCTGGGAATTCTTATGGCCTGTAAGGTTGTAAAACTTGCCGGCTGGGAAAAGTTTGCACTTGTTTTTATAAGCATTGGTGTAAGCAGTACAATAATGGGCCTTCTTACCGGCGAATTCTTTGCAAACGCAACGGTTCTTGTTCCTTTCTCACGCTGGGTTACAGGTCTTTTTGGAACACCGCGCGATACTATTCTTGAACTTATGCCTTCAGGCAATCCCGAATCAATAAAGCGCATGTTTATGTTCTTTGGATTTACGATTGCTGTCGGTTTTGTTATCAATACCTGCGGAATTATCATCAATATTATCAACCAGTTTGCGCTGGGCAAAAAGGGTAAGGCTGTATTTGGAAAAACCGGACTTACGGGCGCAATTTTCTTCTGGTATGTCATTGTATTTGCCGTAAGAGTTGCGCTGTTTGGACATTCTCCTGCGCTTTATGACTGGATTGTCATGGGTGTTTCACTTTTCCTTACTGCCTTCGGTGAACCTTTTGAACGTCTGGTTGACGGTGAGCGCCCTGTTCTTGAAAACGGACTGTTCAGCGCGGTAATTGCTGCCATTGTTGAAATTATCGAAGTAATTTCTTCATATCTTTCAAATACCGTAAGTTTCCTGCGTGTAGGTGCCTTTGCCCTTGCACATGCGGTTCTCGGTTATATTATCGAAATGATGGTAGAAATTGTTCCGCCGGCAGGTGGTATTCTGGTTTCAATAATCGGTAATGGAATTGTTATTGTTCTTGAAGGAATGATTGTTGCCATTCAGGTTGTAAGACTTCAGTATTATGAATTCTTCAGCAAATTCTTTTCAGAAACAGGAAGGGAATTTAAGCCGTTCCGCTTTGAATACAAGTCGGCGGTTCAGGCGTAATTTTGTTAATAACGGTTTTGTTCTTTTGAGCAGGCCGATTTATAAAATAAGAGGTATTTTTATGAGCAGGAAGTTTTTACTTGTTTTGTCTATGATGATGGCTGTATGCGTTGCGGGAATTTTTGCACAGACTGCAGAACCGGCCCAGACAGAAGCTGCTGCAGAGCAGACTGTTGAGACTCAGGCTCCGGCAGAAAAATCAGACATCGGCTCTTCCATCAAATACATTGCAGCTGCTGTTGCTGTAGGTATTGCATGTATCGGTGGTGGTGCAGCTGTCGGAAAGATTGGTGCTGCTGCTATGGGTGCCATGAGCGAAAATGCAGAACTTTCAGGAAAGGCTCTTCCGTTTGTAGGTCTTGCAGAAGGTATCTGTCTTTGGGGATTCCTTGTTGCGCTTTTCATTATAATAATGTAAGCCGTCCGCTGGAAGGATTTTCTTTTGGAGTATTTTGTCATAGGAGAACGGGAAATTGTCCTTGCCTTTATGCTTGTAGGCGTTAAGGGACAAACCGCAGTCAACCGGAGCGAAGCTTTGAATGCGTTTATGCGCGTTACAGGGCAGTCTGCTTCTGTTGATTCTCCGGCGGAACAGGACAGACCCAAAGTTCTCATTCTTACAGAGGATGTGTCTGACATGCTGTCTCCGGAAGTCCGGGATTGGCAGATGAAGGGCTCGTCTCCTCTTATTGTGGAAATTCCAGGTCTTGGAGGGCATATCGAGGGTCGCAAGACTCTTACCGATGCCATTCGTGAGGCTGTAGGAATTCAGGTTTAGCAGTCGGAAAATATAAAATGGAAGAATTACGTTCAACAGAAGTTCTTGATAAAGAAATCAGGGCCGACAGTACAAAAAAAGCGGCCCGTGTTCTTTCTGAGGCTCAGAAAACGGCAGCGTCTCTTATTGACGGTGTTGAAACCAGACTTGAACAGGCCGCAGAAGCTGCAAAAAAAGCGTCTCAGGAAAAAATGCGCTCTTATGAAAAAAACTTAAATGCTTCGCTTCCCCTTGAAAAGCAGAGGTGTCTTGTAAGTTTTGTTTATAACAGCGTTATTGAGTCTATGAATTTGTATTTTGATTCACTTGACGCAGAAAAGCGTCTGGAAATAATCGGAACCATGATTGAACGCACAAAAAAAATACTTGAAGGTAAAAAAATCAATGCAGTCGTTGTTGGTTTCGATAAGACTGCGGCAGAAAAAATGCTTAAAGACAAATTCGGTGGAAATCTTGCCGGCTGTTCTGAAGGAAAAGAAATACTTTTACGCGACGAAGCCGTAAAGGGATTTTCAAGAAGGGAAGGAATTATTCTTTCTACTGATGATTCAAAAATAAAATGCCGTCTTACACTTGACGAGATAATAAAAGAAATGCTTGATGAAAAAAGTGAGGAGCTTTCTTTGGCTCTCTTTTGCGGGAGGCTTCCGGAATGATTGAAGGTAAAATAACAAGAATAAGCGGACCTATTGTTTATGCCGAAGGACTGGACGGCTGCGGACTCTACGACGTTGTTGATGTAGGCGAAAAAAAACTTATCGGTGAAATAATCCGCCAGAGTGAAGGAAATGCCACAATCCAGGTTTACGAAGACGTTTCGGGAATGCATGTAGGTGAACGCGTAGTAAGCAACGAAAGGCCTTTGTCCCTTAAACTTGGACCGGGACTTGTCGGAACAATTTACGACGGAATTCAGCGCCCGCTTAAGGAAATGTACGAAAGCGGTGGTGCTTTTCTGCTTCCTGGCCAGCGTACAGATGCAATTGACACAAAACGCAAGTGGGACTTTACCCCGGCACAGCATCCTTCTGACGGTTCAGAAATAAAAGAAGGCTCTTCCATTGCCCCGGGAATGGTTTTGGGTACAGTACAGGAAACAGGCTCTGTTCTTCATAAGATTATGGTTCCGCCTACAATAAGAGGCCGCGTTCTTTCTTCATTTGCAGGAAAGGGTTCTTATACTGTAGACGAAGTTATTGCAACGACAGAACTTGATGAAAAAATTACAATGTCACAGTACTGGCCGCTCAGAAAACCAAGACCTTTTGCACACAAACTCGAAGTTTCACAGCCTCTGGTAACAGGACTTAGGGTTATAGATGTTTTCTTTCCTTTAAGCAAGGGTGGCACTGCTGCTATTCCGGGCGGATTCGGTACAGGAAAAACTATGACCCAGCATGCCATAGCAAAATGGTGCGACGCTGATCTTATCGTTTACATAGGATGCGGTGAACGCGGAAACGAAATGACCGATGTTCTTACGGACTTTCCAAAACTGATTGACCCAAGAACAGGCCGTTCCCTTATGGAAAGAACCATTCTTATCGCAAACACATCAAATATGCCTGTTGCTGCCCGTGAAGTTTCGCTTTATTCTGGAATTACACTTGCCGAATATTACCGCGATATGGGAATGCATGTTGCAATCATGGCAGACTCTACCAGCCGTTGGGCAGAAGCATTGCGCGAACTTTCAGGACGTATGGAAGAAATGCCTGCCGAAGAAGGATTCCCTGCATATCTTCCTACAAGACTTGCAGAATTTTACGAACGTGCCGGTCGCGTAGACAGCCTGTGCGGAAAAGAAGGTTCTGTTTCTGTAATCGGTGCAGTTTCGCCTCCTGGAGGAGATTTTTCTGAACCTGTTACCCAGCATACAAAACGGTTTATCAGATGTTTCTGGGCTTTGGACCGCGAACTTGCCAATGCACGCCATTATCCTGCCATCGGATGGATAGATTCCTATTCAGAATATGCAGATGAGATTCGTTCCTGGTGGGATAAATTTGATCCGCGCTGGGCTTCAATCCGTGTTCAGGCACTGGATCTTCTTAAAAGAGAGCAGCGTCTCCAGCAGATAGTGCGTCTTATTGGTGCAGATGCTCTTCCCGATGCAGACCGTCTTGTTCTTACTGCATGTGAACTGATTAAAAACGGCTTTTTGCAGCAGGACCAGTTTGACAAGGTAGACGCCTATTCAGTCCCTGAAAAACAGATTCAGATTCTGATTCTTATAATGAACTATTATGAAAAGGCTCTTGCGGTTGTCAAAGCCGGCTGTCCTCTTCTTAAGGTTGTTGAACTTCCTGTTCGCGCCGAGATTCTCAGGGCAAAGAGCGAAGTTGCAAATGACAATTTGGATAAACTTACAGAAATTCAGGGTCATCTCGAAAACCAGATGGCCGAACTGGAGCGGATGTACCGCAAGGATGCAGCTGTATGAGAGGCGTAGAATATTCCGGACTGACCGCAGTTGACGGACCGATTGTTGTAGTCCGCCGCAGCGAGAATTCTTTTTATGACGAAGTAGTCTATGTTCGCGACAAAAACGGTGAAAAAAAGACCGGACGAATAATTGACTTGAACGAAACTGCCGCTGTTGTTCAGATTTTCGGAAGCACGACAGGCTTGGATTTGGATTCGACAACCGTTGAATTCCTTGAAGAACCTCTGGAACTGAGGGTAGGACGCGGCCTTTTGGGAAGAATTTTCAACGGTCTTGGAGAACCCATTGACGGTTACCCCGAAATTATTTCAAGCAGAAAGGTAAATGTAAACGGAAACCCCATTAACCCTTATGCCCGTGTTTACCCGCGTGACTTTATTCAGACAGGAATTTCTTCCATAGACGGAATGAACACTCTTATTCGCGGACAGAAGCTTCCTATATTCAGCGGTAACGGTCTTCCCCACAATAAGCTTGCAGCCCAGATTATCAGACAGGCAAAACTTTTGAACAGTGACGAAGAATTTGTAATGGTTTTTGCAGGAATGGGAATCAAGTACGACGTTGCCCAGTTCTTTAAGAATACTTTTGAGGAAAGCGGTGTTCTTTCAAAGGTAGTAATGTTCCAGAGTCTGGCAGATGCACCTTCCATAGAAAGAATTATTACACCAAGATGTGCCCTTACTGCAGCTGAATATCTGGCTTTTGAATGCAACATGCATGTTCTTGTTGTAATGACAGATATGACCAACTACTGCGAGGCCCTTCGTGAAATTTCTACAACCCGCGGTGAAGTTCCGGGAAGAAAAGGATATCCTGGATATCTTTATTCAAATCTTGCGGAACTTTACGAGCGTGCCGGAAAAATTCAGGGAAGTACAGGTTCGATTACCCAAATTCCTATTCTTACGATGCCCAACGATGACATAAGCCATCCTATTCCTGACCTTACGGGATACATTACAGAAGGCCAGATTGTTCTTGACCGCGAAATGTCGCAGAAGGGAATGTATCCTCCTGTAAGCGGACTGCCAAGCTTGAGCCGCCTTATGAAAGACGGAATCGGTGCAGGTATGACAAGAGAAGACCACGCTTCTGTTTCGAGCCAGCTTTTTGCTTCGTACAGTAAGGTTAAGTCCATACGCAACCTTGCTTCCATTATCGGTGAAGAAGAGCTGTCTTCTTTGGACCGCCTTTACCTTAAGTTCGGAAACGAGCTTGAGTCAAAGTTTTTTACCCAGGGTGAGTACGAAGACCGCTCAATTGATGAAACACTTGATTTGGGCTGGAAACTTCTGTCAATCCTTCCGGTGGACGAACTGTACAGAATAAAGACGGATCTTATAGAAAAATATCTTCCAAAGGAAAAGGAAGCAGAATAATGGCAAGGCTGAATATAGCTCCTACAAAGTCAAATCTTCTCTCAATAAAAGAACAGCTTCAGGTCAGTACCGAAGGCTATGATCTTCTTGAACAGAAGCGTGAGATTCTTGTAATGGAACTTATGCGCATTGTTGAAAAAATAAAACTTCTTGAGCGTGAAATTGACAAGTGTATTGCCAAAGCATATCCTGCGCTCAAGAACATGCTTATGGCGGTGGGTGGTGACCGTGTCGAACGCATTGCACATGCGGTAAAATACAAATTCGATATAACAAAAAAGCCTGTCGTTGTTGGCGGAATGACGTTTACAACAATAGACGTAAATCTTCCCAAAAGAGAGCTTTTTTCTTCAATGCTGGGAACCTTTGCCGACAGCGACGAAGTAATGAAAGATTTTTTTGAACTTCTTTCACTTCTTACACAGATGGCCAGCATAAGGACTATAGCATGGAGACTGGCACTTGAAGTCAAAAAAACGCAGCGTCGCGTAAACGCACTTGACAAGATGGTAATTCCGCAGGCAAGAGACACCGTAAAGTACATTGAAAGTGTCCTTGAAGAACGTGAAAGAGATAATGTGTTTGTCTTGAAATCTTTAAAGAACAGGCAGGGAGTAAAATGATAAAACCTCTTTTTCAGCGTATTGTTGTGGCATACAATGGTTCTCAGTCTTCGTTGCGGGCAGTAATGTTCGGCATAATTATGGCAAGGCAGTACAAGTGCAGCCTTAAGGTTGTGTATGTTGTAGATACTGCAACAATACGCCAGCTTGCACTTTCCAAGTTTATTGTAAAGGAAGAAGGGGATACCATTGCCGGAAACCTTCAGCAGGACGGGGACAGAAACCTTTCGTATGTTGCTTCCCTTGCAAAAACCAAAGGCGTAAAAATAGACGTTGAACTCAGAAAAGGTGCCGTCTGGTCAGAAATAATTACTGCCGCCGATGAATATAAGGCAAATCTCGTTCTTTTGGGCGGAACAACAGGCGGAAGCCGCACTACGTCTTCTTTGGTTCATGATGTTGTAACCGAACAGGATGCCGAGATTATAGGAAGCGCACACTGTTCGGTCATGGTTGTAAGAGAACCGTTTATTGAGCAGCTTTTTAAGATGTGCTAGTCATAATGTTAGTAATTTATGCTGGTTAACGGCAGGAAAATATAGTATACTGTCCCAATGAGAATTCTTTTAGTCGAAGATGAAATACGCCTTTCACAGGCTCTTGTAGAAATATTCCAGAAACGCCGTTACGGTGTAGATGCAGTTTATACCGGTACTGACGGCTTAAAATATGCCCGCAGCGGAATATATGATGCCGTAATTCTTGATATTATGCTTCCCGGAATGGACGGCTTTGAAGTTTTGAAAACTCTTCGTGCCGAAAAAAATTCTGTTCCGGTTCTTGTGCTTACCGCAAAAGATGATGTGTCTGATCTGGTAAAAGGTCTTGATACGGGGGCCGATGATTACCTGGTAAAGCCTTTTAGCACTGAAGAACTGCTTGCACGTCTCAGGGCTCTTACACGGCGCAAGGGTGAAGTCCGCGAAAATACTGTTTCCTTCGGAGATCTTGTCCTTAACAAAAGCAACTGTGAACTTCAGAAAGTCGGTGGAGAAGCAATAAAACTTTCGCTCAAAGAATTTCAGATAATAGAACTTTTGTTCGAAAACCCGCGCCAGATTATAAAAAAAGAGCGCATTATAGAAAAAATCTGGGGCGGTGACAGCGATGCTGAATACAATAATGTTGAAGTCTATATTTCCTTTATCAGAAAAAAAATGGAACAGCTCAAAGTCACAACCCAGATAAGGACTTCGCGCGGAATAGGTTATTCCCTGGAGGAAGGAAAGTAATTTTCTTTTTGGCAGTAAGTGTTCAGACGTCTTCACTTAAAGTTTTCGTTTATTTCTCTGACAATAATAGCTGTAATAATGGCCGTTATTGTTTTTATGCTCAATTATAATCTTGCCCTTACAAATTACGACGGTTCCGAGCGTTTTATGCAGGATCTGCTTGAACATGACGGGCATCTGCCGGCCTTTGAATACGAACGTTTTTCCTATAACCACGGCGCAAAAAGTGAAAAGCAGGATTCACATTTGTCAATAATAAAATTTCTTTTTCCGTTTTCACCAATGCCTGCCGGGTTCCGCAATTTTTATTCCGGTCTTTTGAACAGCAGCGGCCGGCTGTACAGAACAATAAGCGATTTTTCCAGTTCAGAAACAAATGAAGAACTCAACACAATAATTGCGCGCATGTTTGCTGACAGAACAGAAGATTATTCGCATAAACTTTATGACGGTTATGCATTCAGGATGAGACCCTATGCAGACGGATACCTCATCGTAATTCTTGACAGGCGCAACGAGATTCACCTTCAGTTTAATTTTACGCTCATTTCGCTTGCAGTTTTTTTTGTAAGCCTTGTAATTGCTTTTTTTATCTGCTGGGGATTTTCATTCTGGGCAATAAAACCTGTAAAAGAAGCCTTTGTACGCCAGAAACAGTTTATTGCAGATGCAAGCCACGAACTCAAAACTCCGGTTGCCGTAATCGGTGCAAATGCTGATGTTCTTGAACAGGAGATTCCGGGCAACAAATGGCTGGAATATATAAAAGAAGAAAATATGCGCATGTCGGCACTCATAAAAGATCTGCTCTTTCTTGCAAGAAACGATTCTGGCCGTCTTGAGATGAACCCGGTCAGATTTGATCTTGCTTCCTGCTGTGCATGTGCCGTTCTCCCTTTTGAAAGTGTTGTTTTTGAACAGGGTAAAAAGCTCGAAACAGAAATTCCCCAAACCCCCGTTTACGTATATGCCGACGAGTCCAGAATAAAGCAGTGCCTTGTAATTTTTCTGGACAATGCACTTAAAAATTCAGAAAAGGGCGATCTTGTAAGGGTAAGTGTCGGAATGAGTGACGGAAAGTGTTTTATAAAAGTCTTTAATACCGGACACGGAATTCCAAAAGATGCCCTTACAAAAATATTTAACCGCTTTTACCGCACAGATACATCTAGGGCACGTGCAACAGGAGGATGCGGTCTTGGACTGTCTATTGCAAAAACCATCGCTGACTCACACCATGCCAGAATTACGGTTAATTCGGTAGAAGGAAAAAATGCCGAATTTACGCTGTACCTTAACCAAGACCTGCGGCACAGAATTTCAAAGCTGTATTGAACCGTACAAAAAAAAATGTTAAACTTTCAAAAATTCTGAAAATCGCTCAAGAGGACTTTTATGATAAAGAAGAACGAAAACTACACAAATCTTGCCAAAGGATATCTTTTTCCCGAAATTGCAAAGCGCCGCCGTGAGTTTCAGGCTGCAAACCCAGATGCAAAAATAATCAGCCTTGGAATAGGAAACACAACCGAGCCACTTACACCCCATATCGTTGAAGCAATGAAGAACTTTGTTGAAGCGATGGGAACAAAAGAAGGCTACGAAGGTTATCAGGATGACAGTGCCGGAATGCCCAAACTTCGTGAAAGAATTTCAAGCGCAATTTACTCGGGTAAAATTCTTCCCTCAGAAGTTTTTGTTTCAGACGGTGCAAAGTGTGATCTTGGAAGGCTTCAGGCAATGTTCGGAAGGGGAGTGAAGGTTGCAGTTCAGGATCCTTCTTATCCTGTTTATGTAGACGGTTCTGTAATGGCTGGTGCCGGCGGAAAACATCCCGTGACTGACCATGGTTTTGATGATATTACATACATGCCCTGTCTTCCCGAAAATGTTTTTTTTCCTGACCTGTCAGTAGTTCAGAAAGACAGCCTTATTTACATCTGTTCACCAAACAATCCGACCGGTGCAGTTGCTTCACGCGAAAACCTTTCAAAACTGGTTGAATTTGCAAAGGCTAACGGCTGCATAATTCTTTTTGATGCAGCATATTCTTTCTTTATTCAGGATAAAAATCTTCCAAAGTCAATTTACGAGATAGAAGGGGCAAAGGACTGTGCAATAGAAATGCAGTCTTTCTCAAAACCAGCCGGATTCACCGGTGTACGTCTTGGATGGTGCGTTGTTCCAGAAAACCTCAAGTTTGAAGACGGTTCACGTGTATGTGATGCCTGGGCCAGAATTACAAATACTGCATTCAACGGAGCAAGCAATATTGCCCAAGCCGGAGGATACGCAGCTTTGGATGAAACCGGTCTTGCCGAAATGAATGCGACAATCAGATATTATCTCGAAAATGCTGCCCTTATCAGAAGCGCCCTTGAAAGTGACAATTTCAAAAAAATGGGTGTAGAAGTTTATTCAGGCGGAAACGCACCCTATGTCTGGGCAAAATTTACAGGAAAGAAAAGCTGGGACGTTTTTGATGAAATACTCCGCCAGTGCAATGTTGTAGTTACACCGGGCGCAGGATTCGGACCGAGCGGTGAAAGTTTCATAAGATTCAGTTCCTTTGGTCACCGCGAAAATATCCAGGAAGCCTGCGAAAGACTCAAGTCCTTCAATATGTAGTTTTTCTGCTGGTTTTAGCAAATATAAAGTGATGCCCTTAATTAATCTTTACGGGTTTTAGTTTGCTGAAACTCGTAAAGATAAAAGGTGTTGTCGCAAACAACCCCATTTATCTTACAACTGGCTTCTAAAACCGACAGTTGCCTGGATTGCGGACTTCCAGTCAGAAGCCAGTTCAAGGCAACTTACCGACACCGCTCCGTTCAAAGTTCCGCCGAAAACAGGGAATTTTATGAAAGGAGTAACAAGAAATTCTTTGTTCCAGCCTATAACACTTTGAAAGTCATTTATTGCATCTTCAAGGTCTGAGTCTGTAAAGAAGAATGTTCCGTGTATACCGAATGTAAAATTCGTGTTTCCAAGATAAAGATTGTCAGAAACTACACAGAGGTTCATTCCCAGAAGGTTGTTTATTGTCTCATCCTTTGTTACGATTCCCTTAAGATAAAGCATATCGTCTGCACTTTCTGTCGGAATATTGAATGCTGTTATGTTGACAGAGCAGCTTCTGAGCATAAGGCGCGGTTCCAGAAGAAAATACAGGTCAGAAAAGGACAGTTTGTTTGTGTTTTCGTCAGTGGCAGAAGGGTTAAGCGTCAGTTTGTTGAATCCTGCCTGCATAAAGAAAGAAGACATATGTCTGTCTCCGATGAGCATGTTTATTCCCGTATGGAACTGGACTTCCCTGATAATAAGAATAACTTTGTTTCCTGCATCATCAGTTTTGTCAATGGGGAATGCAAGGCCTGCCGAAAAGTCAAGTGTCAGTTTTGGCAGAACAGTTGCAATCCTGAAGTCTGTATTTATTGCATTTCTGTTGATTTCCTGTGATGTTCCTGCATTTTTTATCTGCTCGTTGTTGTAAAGTGAAAATTCAAGTGCAAAAGGTTTCTGCGGGTGAAGAACGTATGCAAGACCGCCGCCGTAGAAAGGATAGACAGAAGCACCGCTCAGACCGTGCCAGCTTTCTGTAAGCATTGATGTAATAGGTGCAACCCCAAACTGGCGCTGAATAAAAATGTCAGAACCCGCCGGCTCAAAGTTTCCAAGAAAGGCGCTCAAATAATGGGTTGAATTGAGTGTTCCTATTTTGTATGTAGCAGATATTTCTTCCAGTCTGAAGAAAGAATTCGGTTCATCAGGGTCTTTAAAAATATTCTGTCCGAACAAATCCTTGGCCTGCATATAGAATTCCCCGCGCAAAAGCAGGTTTCCGCCAAAGTCAAGCTGTCCTGAAAAAAATGTTTCCGCAGAAACTTTCGGAGCCATGGCATCTGAGTTTTTTGTATTGTAAATGTCAGACAAAAATCCGGCGTATCCGCTGAAGTACGGCATTTGAAGGCCGAAAGCCGCAGAAGAAGCGACAAGAAGGGCCGCTGATGCTCCTAAAAATTTTTTCACTGTGTCCTCCCTGAAAGTACCGGTTTAGTTCAGCATAAAAATCAGTACGGGTCTTTTTTTTATTATCGGCATTGGAGTTATATATCTTTAGCAGCCGAAAAACATTTGAAAACCTTTCAAAAAAGCAACCTGATTGCTTGACTTATATAGATATCCGATTAAAATATAGGTATGAGTGATTATCTTGATGCAAATAATGAGGAACTTCTTAAAGATTTCTTTTCCGAAGCTGAACAGCAGGTAGAAACTCTTGAAAGCAATATTCTTGTTATAGAAAATGATCCGTCAAATCATGACGCAATAGATGAGATTTTCAGAGCCGCCCATACTTTAAAGGGAGGTTCCGCTACTGTAGAAATGACAGAACTTGCAACTTTCTGTCATGAAGTAGAAGATCTTCTTGACGCTCTCAGAAGCGGTTCTGTTTCTGTATCCGAACCCATAGTTGATGTTCTGCTTTCGGCAATAGACACAATAAAGGCTATGCTTGAAGCAAGAAGTTCGGGGACAGTTTATGATGGAGACACAGATCCCATTGTAAAAAAGATAATGTCATTCATTCCCGAAAAGGGAGAAAAAAAGAAGTCTGCCCCTGTAAAACTCCCCGCCGGAATGCTTGGTGCGGCTTCTGTTGCAAAGAGTGAACCCCAGATGGTTCCTGCCGCTGCTGCCGGTGCAGATACAGGAATGCCTCCTGTCCCGCCTATTTCTGCAGAAGAACTTTCGGAACTTAACGATGCAGTACAGGACGGACAGAAGCTTTGGACAGTAAACGTTACATTCGATGAAGCAAACCCGATGAACAGCGTCGGCGGAATTCAGGTATTTGCGGCTCTTAAAAACTGCGGAACCGTACTTAAAACAGTTCCTGACTTTGAAGCACTCTACGAGGATGAATTCCATCCGCAGGTAGTTTACTATATTTCATCTTCTGCAGAACAGTCCGTCCTCGAAGATGTTGCTTTCCTTGACGATGTTACGACAGCAACTGATGCACATCTGGTCGAATCTTTTGCTGCAGCTCCTGTTAAGGAACAGCCTGCTCTAGTAAAGGAAGAGCCCAAAGAGGAACCCGTACAGACCGCTGCTCCTGCTGAAAAAGAAGCGGCTCCGCAGCCCGTACAAAAGCAGGAATCGGTTCCGGCTACTACAGAAAACGTTCAGCAGGCAAAGAAATCCATACAGCAGCCGTCCCATGCCGTGGCTCAGACAGGTTCAATTCTTCGCGTAGATTCAAAGCGTGTAGATAACCTTATGAATCTTGTAAGCGAAACTGTAATTACAAAAGCCGCATTCAACCAGAACGGTCTTCATATGGCCGACCTTCAGATAAGACTTCAGAATTTGAATTCTGCATACAAGGAAAAACAGCATCATCTTATTGATTCATTCCCCAAACTTGTAGAATCTGTTCAGGCAGGAATGTCCCTAAAGGAGGCAAGGCAGAAGTTTGTAGAAGAAGTAGGCGGAATGATAGGTCTTTTTGATGTATTTGAAAATGACTTCAAGGCTTCTTCAAGCAAATACAGGTCAACTACCCAGAATTTGGGACGTATTACAAGTGAACTTCAGGAAGGCGTTATGAAAATAAGAATGGTTCCGATTGGAACTATTTTTAACCGTTTTCCAAGGGTTGTACGCGATTTGAGCAAGGATTTGGGTCGTAAAGTAGACCTTGTTATAGAAGGTGAAGATACAGAACTTGACAAGACTGTAGTTGATGATCTTCTTGATCCTATCATGCACTGTGTCAGAAACTCTGTTGATCACGGTATTGAACCCCCGGAGCGTCGTCTGGAACTGGGTAAAAAAGAGACAGGTACACTTACTCTCAAGGCTTCCAATGAAGGAAACATGATTGTCATTGACATAATCGATGACGGTGAGGGTATCAATGTAGAAAAAGTACGCGAAAAGGCAATAAAGAAGGGACTTATAAGCCCCAACAAGGTTCTGTCAAATCAGGAAGCATACAACCTTATTTTCCTTCCGGGATTTTCTACAAGCGATAAAATAAGCAGCGTTTCGGGTCGCGGAGTAGGTCTTGATGTTGTCAAGACTATGATAGAAAAACTCAAGGGAACCATAAGCGTTACCAGCGAAAAAGACAAGGGTTCAAAGTTCTCTATAAGACTTCCTCTTACTCTTGCAATTATTCAGGGGCTTCTGGTTCGTGTCGGAAAAGAAATTTACTCAATACCTATTGCAAATGTTATTGAAAGCCAGCGTGTAAAGCGCGAAACTATCAGTACAATAGACAATTATGAAGTTTTGAACGTAAGAAACGAAGTTATTTCTATTCTCAGGCTGAACAGACTGTTCAATATCCGCCGCAGTGATGAAAGTGAATACTGCTTTATCGTTATTGTCGGTTCCCAGGAAAAGAAGATCGGCGTTATGGTAGATGCTCTGATTGGTGAAGAAGATGTTGTTATAAAGCCTCTGCACGATCAGTTTACTTCTTCACCGGGAATTGCCGGCGCAACGGTATTGGGAGACGGATCTGTTTCTTTGATTATAGATGTAAGCCAGCTTCTTGAGCTTGGTGTAAAACAGGAACTCGATGCCCAGCAGCTTCGTGAGGCAGAAGCCATTAAAAGCGCGGGAAGGAGTTAATAAATGGCAACTATTCAGGATAAATTAAGCATACTGGCAAAAACAACAGAAGCTTTTGATGACAGTTCGGATTCAAGGCTTTCTGACGAAAAAAAGAAGGTATCCCTTGTTGACTTCAAGATGGTTACTTTTTCACTTTCAGGAAAAGATTATGCCATTGATATCATGAAGGTCAAGGAAATTGCAAAGGCCGGCCACTTTACGTATGTTCCGAATACGCTTCCTTTTGTAAGGGGAGTTTACAATCTTCGCGGCGATATTATTCCAATAATTGATTTGAGGCTCTTTTTTAATATTGATGTCAGCGAAAGCGACGATGAAGCGCTCGAAAACATGCTGATTGTTACTGTCGGTGAGCAGACTTTCGGTGTTGTAGTTGATGACATTGACAAGGTTGTCGGTATTCAGAAGAGTTCAATCCAGCCGCCGCACCCTCTGTTTGGTGACATTAACATCAAGTACATTTACGGTGTCGTGGAAGCAGAAAAACGTCTTTACATTCTTCTTGACATAGACAGAATATTTGGCGCTCATTCCATTGAAGAAGCCCGTGAAATGGCAGCTTCTGCAAAGAAAAATATTTCTGCCGAAGAAAAAGAAGAAGAAATTCCGGCTCGTTTAGAGGAAAAGACAGCAGAAGAAAAAGTTGCTGCTGTTGCTGCTGCATCTGAACCCAAAAGCAAAGAAGATATTGCTGCCGAAAACATGCACTTTGTTTCGGAGTCGCTTAAAAATCTCAGAAAATTTTCTGTAAATTCCATAACAGAAGACTGGTTTAAAAACCGCTTTAAGGAATGGAGTGAAGCGCGCGGTGAAAATATTCAGCTTCTTAATGAGGCCGATGCAGATTCTTTCCTGGCACCTTTCTATTCAAGATGTAACGGAACATGGTGGACCGAAGAATATGCCCAGTCTGTTTATAAAATTCTTCCAGACAATTCTGCAAGGAATATTGTTGTCTGGAATCCTGGCTGCGGCAAAGGTTTTGAGTCCTATTCACTGGCCTGTATCTTAAAAAAGCGCTATCCGAATGCTTCAATAAAAATTTATGCGCATGATGTTGACCTTCTGAGTGTTTCAAATGCGCCGTTAATGAATTTGACAGACGAGGCAAGCAGGGACTGGTACCAGCCCTATACAACAAAGACGGCTTCCGGTGATTATACTTTCTCTAAGGAAATCAAGGATTCTGTTATGTTTGAATATCATGACTGCGTGAACACAAATAGTCTTCCGCCTATTGATATTATTTTTGTAAGGGATATGATATCATTTATTCCTGAAAAGTCCCAGGAAGTTCTTCTTTCTGAATTTGCGGAAAAAATGAAAGGCAACGGAATTATCGTTTCTGGTGACAACGAAGTTCTTTCTGTTCCGGGATTTACAAGAAAAACTTCGGGAAATGTGGCGTTCTATTCAAAATAAGTATAATTAAAACAGGGGGATTTTGAATGAGAGTAGAATACATTAATCCGTTTGTTGAAACTTCCTACAGGGTTTTGAAGGAAGTTTTAGGCGGTGCAGAGGTTAAACGCGGTGATTTATACCTGAAGTCAACGGCAATGCCTGTAATGGGTGTTGCAGCTCTTGTAGGTCTTGCAGGAGATGTAGAAGGCCGTGTTCTTTTTGACATGACTTTTGAGACGGCTCTTAATATTGCCTCTAAAATGAATGATGAAAAGCTTCAGGTTTTTGATGATCTGGCAAAGGCTACAATCAGTGAACTTGCCAATCTTATTACGGCACAGGCTGTAACAAAGCTTCATGAACTTGGATTTAAGTTTGATCTTACTCCGCCTGCACTGTTTGCAGGAGAAAAAATGGAAATAGCGGCATTGGGCGGAACCAATGAGAATGTAGAAGCTCTTATTGTTCCTCTGATTACCGAATATGGAAAAATCGAAGTAAACGTCGCAATTCGCGAGCGTGCATAAATAAGGAGCTTATATATGAAGACAAAACAGGATTTTCCGGCAATAAATGAGCGTCCGCCTGAAGGTATCAAAGTTGACGGCTCCAAATTCAGAGTCATGATAGTTGATGATTCAATGTTTGTTGCAAAACAGCTTACACAGATTCTTACCAGTGACGGATACGAAATTGTAGCTACAGCCCAGGACGGTAAGGAAGGCGTTGATAAATACAAGGAACTCTGTCCCAACGTTGATCTTGTTACAATGGACATTACTATGCCAAGAATGGACGGAATTACTGCATTGGAACAGATTATGGCTTTTGACAAGAATGCCCGTGTAGTTATGGTAAGTGCACTTGGTAAGGAAGAGCTTGTAAAGAAGTCCCTTCTTAGCGGTGCAAAAAACTATATTGTAAAACCTCTTGACCGCAAAAAGGTTCTCGAAAGAATCAGTGCTGCCCTTAAATAGGTTAAAAAAAGGTTGCCTGCCGGCAACCTTTTTTTGCAGTTTAGAAATGAATTGCCGAGAGACAATACGTTTCTAAAAATTTAATTAGGATTGACGAAAGTCAATTCTAATTAAATTTTCTTTCTGCTTTTTTGCGCTTTTTTTCTGCATACATTGCTTTTTCTGCAATGCGTTCAATCTCTGCACTGGTTCCACCGTCTTCGAAAATTCTTGCATAACCGGCACTGATTCCTGGGGTAATTTTGAGTGAACCTATAATAATTGTACGTTCAATTGAATTTTCAATTCTTTTTATAATGGCTTTGTAGGTTTCTTCTGACTGCGCACCGTTAATTATGAGTGCAAATTCATCACCGCCAATTCTGTAAGGTTTGTCTTTATCGCGCACGCAGTTTTTCAATAAATTGGCAATTATTTTAAGAAGTTCGTTTCCTATTTTGTGTCCGTAAGTGTCGTTTACTGTTTTGAAGTTGTTCAGGTCAAGATAGATTATTCCGTAGGGGGAACCTTCTTTTTGCAGGCAATCCAAAGTCTGCTGGTATTTTCTGCTGTTTGAAAGGCCTGTAAGTTCATCAATGTAGGTAAGTTTTTCAAGTTCCTTGTTTCTTTCCCTGATGTTCATAAGCATTGAAGACAAAAGAGATGCGAAAACGCTCAGGAGAATAGCGATAATGATTTTTACTGCAAGATATGCTCTTTGATGTGTCATAAACTGGTCTATTTTTAATACCCAGTACTGGTTCAGAATAGGGATTGTAAATTCCTGCGGATCGCAGAATTTCTGGGACTTTGACTTGATAAAAGGCACTATATTTATTGACGTGGAATCTATTACACTCAAATCGAATTTATAACCGTGTTTTTCCATTCCTTCAAGGTTTATTCCGTCAAAAATTGCGTCTGAACTGATGATTATTCCTGCATAACCCCAGTACCTGCCTGTTTTTGCCGGATCATTGAGAGGATTGCGCATAAGAAAATATTTCTTGTTGTCTTTTCCCGTAAAAGGGCCGTTCAGCGAAGGATTTGTTTTGTTGGGTCTGGTATTAAAAGCTTCTTGGAATGATTTGTCTGTGTCCAGGTTCTGCAAAACTATGTCGTTCTGGTCTTTAGGAAAAAAATATTTTGGTACATCGCCTGGAGCTATTGCAATGGAATGTATGCCTTTTAATTTGTCTGCAAGGACAGTGGAAGCCTTTTCAAAATCACTTATTTTTCCGTCATCCTGAAGAATCAGGGTTTCCCATATGTCAAGTATTCTTAAATAGTTGTTTATGTTTGCGTTTATTTTTGTCATTACAGATTCCGTTGTATATACAAGACGGGCCTGTTTGTCTTTGTTATCGTTTTTTTTCATGGTGACAATTATTACGGCGGCTACACCCAATGCTGCAATCAGTACCATTAACGGAATTTTCTGCTTTATTTTTTTTACCATGGACATAATACAACCTGAATATAATATAGGAATAGGTTCCGCGTGCTGTACGCAGATACTATTCCTATATTATAAACTTAATTCAGAACTTTGGCTACAAAAAAAACCGGAGTGCCGCGGTTGATTAAACAAACACACTGCATTCCGGTTTTATATAAGTCCGTGGTTTTTTAGCAGAACGGATTTTCGTCAGGGTAGCGTACTTCCTTGGGCTGGTTGTAGGCAATGTCACCGATATTAAGATACTGGAAAATTGTGTACAGGGCTTTTCCGCAGTTACCGAAGGCTACAGCTCCGTGGTGCGGATACTGTTTTCCGATAAGAACATGCCTGTAGAATCTTCCCATCTCTGGAATTGCAAAGACTCCTATTCCTCCGAAAGACTTTGACGGAACATTGAGTATTTCACCATGTGCAATGTATGCCTTGAGCTTCGTGTCTGCCGAAGACTGGAGCCTGAAGAATGTAATCTTTCCGGGCTGAAGGTCTCCTTCAAGGGTTCCGCGTGTAAAGTCAGGTGTTCCGCCGTTTTCGAGAAGACGGTTCTGGATAAGCTGGTACTTTACTGCAGGATTGCTTGCCTTGTTGAGCATGCACAGCGGTGTGTTTCCGCAGTGGAATGCCATGAATGTATCCTGAAGTGTGTACGGATATGCAGATTTTCCCTTTATGGAATTTTCGTACATGTCACGCGGTACTGAATTGTTTATGTCAAGCAGTGTTACCGGGGCTCCGCTTACGCAGGTTCCGATGTATTCTGAAAGGGCACCGTAAATGTCTACTTCGCAAGCTACTGGAATTCCGCGTGAAGCAAGGCGGCTGTTTACGTAGCAGGGCTCAAATCCGAATTCTTTGGGGAATGCAGGCCAGCATTTGTCTGCAAAGGCAACATACTTTCTGCTGCCCTTGTTCTGTTCAGCCCAGTCAAGGAGTGTTACTTCGAATTGAGCCATTCTTTCAAGAAGATCCGGGAACTGGTTTCCGTCCCCGAGTTCTTTTGTCATGTCTTCGATTACTGACGGAATGCGGCTGTCCCCTTTGTGGTTTCTGTAAGATACAAGAAGGTCAAGCTCTGAATTTTCCTGGATTTCTATACCGAGGTCATAAAGTGCTTTGATTGGTGCATTGCAGGCAAAGAAGTCCTGCGGTCTTGAACCGAATGTGATGATTTTGAGGTTTTTGATTCCTATTATTGTTCTTGCAACCGGAATGAAGTCTTCTATCATCTGTGCAATGTCGTCTGCTGTTCCTACAGGATATTCAGGAATTACAGCCGGAATGTGGCGCAGATTGAGGTTGTATGAGCAGTTGAGCATTCCGCAGTAGGCATCACCGCGACCGTTGATAAGATCTTTGTCTGATTCTTCGGCTGCCGCTACAAACATGCACGGGCCGTCAAACTTTTGCGCAATCTGTGTTTCGGGTGTTTCGGGACCGAAGTTTCCTAGAAAAACAACAAGTGCATTGCATCCGGCAGCCTTTACTTCTTCTACGGCTTTGAGCATATCTTTTTCGTTTTCTACGGTTGTCTTTGCTTCAAAAATGCTTCCTTTACCGGCGAAAGCTTTTGCAACTGCAGCTCGCCTTTTTTCTGACAGCGAGATGACAAAGCAGTCACGGCTTACTGCAATGATTCCGAGTTTTACATCGGGAATATTTGTGAATTTTTCCATTTAATCTTTCCTCCTAAAATGGATTCTTTCCAAAAAAATACAGTGAGTCTCTAAAAAGCCAGTTTACCAGATTGTTAGAGATAATCTATATTACACCCTCAAAAACCATTTGTACATTTGAATTTTAGTGTAAATGTATTAGAAATTTACATTTTCCTGGCTCCGGAAAGTTCCTTAAGCCAACCGTTTTCTGTTCCCCTAAAGCTGCGAAAGATCTTTGTATACGCTTTTGAGTGCAGGGTAAAGTTCTTTGTAAATTTTATAATACTTTTCATACTCTGCGGAATTTTCTGCGCACGGTTCCGTTTTGTCGCGCATTTTTATTACGGCAGAGCAGCCTTCACTTACGCTTTTGTATATTCCGGTTCCGGTGCCTGCAAGTATTGCAACTCCAAGAGCCGGACCTTCTGTATTGGAAATTCTCAGTACAGGAGTTTTCATTACATCGGCAAGCATCTGTCTCCAGACATCGCTTCTGGCACCGCCACCGCATACCTGCATTGTGGAAGTGTCTACTCCCATTCCGTGGATAATATCTGCAGAATCCCTCTGGCTGAATGCAACGCCTTCCATTACAGCCCTTAACATATGTGCACGTGTATGCATTGCAGAAAGGCCAAAGAAAACACCGCGGCAGTTGGGGTCAAGATGCGGAGTGCGTTCTCCCATGAGGTAGGGAAGATACAGCAGTTTGTCACATCCCGGCGGAACAGTCTGCGCTTCTTTGTTCATTGTATCGTAAGGATCTGTGCCCAGACTTTCTGCAACGGTTTTTTCTGCCGCACAGAAATTGTCCCTGAACCACCTTAGTGAAAGACCTGCAGCCTGTGTTACGCCCATAACGTGCCATGCTCCGGGAACGGCACAGCAGAAAGTGTGGACTCTTCCTTTTGGATCAATTACAGGTGAAGATGTATGTGCAAATACAACACCGCTTGTTCCGATTGTAGTAAATGCAGTGCCGTCAGTTACTGTTCCTGTACCGACTGCGGCCGCTGCGTTGTCTCCCGCACCACCTGCGACAGGTGTTCCTTCGGGGACTTTTGTAAGTTCAGCTGCTTCTTTTGTTATGCGGCCGGTAATTTCAGGAGATTCGTAAACTGTACCCAGAAGAGACTTGTCTATCTGCAGCTTTGACAGAACCTCGTCTGACCATTTTCTTCCGGGAACGTCCAGAAGCTGCATTCCGCTTGCATCGCTTACTTCTGTTGCGAATTCACCGGTGAGTCTGTATCTTACATAGTCTTTGGGCAAAAGAATATGCGCGCATTTTTCGTAAATGTGCGGCTCGTGGTTTCTTACCCAGAGTATTTTTGATGCAGTAAAGCCCGTAAGAGCTGGATTTGCAGTTATGGAAATAAGACGTTCAGCACCTACAAGGGATGTTATCTGTTCACATTCTTTTTCTGTTCTCTGGTCGCACCAGATTATGCTTTTTCTTAAAACTGCGCCTGACTTGTCCAGCATGACAAGACCGTGCATCTGACCGCTTATGCCTATTCCTTTGATGTCAGATGGATTTATGCCCGATTTTGAAATTACTGCCGACATTCCGTCGCACGCAGCCTTCCACCAGTCTTCGGGATCCTGTTCGGCCCATCCGTTTTGAGGCTGGTAAAGTGGGTATTCTATTGTTTTTGAAGCAATTGAATTTCCGTTTGTGTCAAAAAGAACTGTCTTGGTACCGCTTGTACCTAAATCTACGCCGATTAAGTATTCCATACCAGAATTATACACCCGTAAAAGCGTGCCGGAAAGTATGATAATTTGAAATAATTCATTTGTTTTTTATGGAAATATTGCGCTGCAAAACTAAGTTGTTTAAGGCTTTATATATAGTGGAAAACCATGGAATAAATGTGACAAAAGCAGCGTAAAAGAGGGTGTGTATCTTGACCAAAAAGACGTGTTCTGATAAAATAATATACATCAGTTTTATGCGCGACTAGCTCAGTTGGTTAGAGTACAAGCATGACACGCTTGGGGTCTTTGGTTCGATTCCAAAGCCGCGCACTTAAGGTCCGGAAACTCTTCCGGGCTTTTTTTTTGCCTTCTACTGCCTGTCTTTTTTTCCCGGAATAACCAGAATAAGAATAACTGCAAGAATATACGGAAGCGCCAGCAGTATTGATGACGGAAACTGTGCAAACGCCGGAATATTTTGTATATTTGCCGAAAGATATTCTGCAAAAGCAAAGAGCAGTACGCACAGAGCCGCAAAAACAGCATTTTTTCTTCCCAGAAAAACAGCAGCCAGTGCAGTCCAGCCGCGTCCCGATGAAATTCCTGGAACATAGGAATCAATTCTTATGGCAAGACATGAACCGCAGAGGGAAGCACAAACGCCTGCAAGAACCCACGAAGCACACCGGTATTTGTCTGCACTTATTCCGCGGGCTTCAAGGACACCGGCTTCACTGCCTGAAATTCTCAGTTCAAGGCCCGGAATTGTAAAGGCAAGAAAAAATACAATTGCTGCCGAAACGCACAGACAAACTGCCGAAGTAATGCCCCTTGCCGCAGCCGGGTTAAAGACAAACGCTTCTGAGAAAAGTACACCCCTTGTGCCGAATATAATAGAAGAAAGAAGTGTCATCAGCGAAGAAAACAGAATGTTCATTGCAAGCGCGGCGAGAAACATATTTGCTTTAAGGCGCGTGGCCAGCCGTTCCAAAATAAAGACCAGAGCCGCTACGCCCAGTACGGACAGCAGTGTTCCTGTTACGGGGCTTCCCGTAAAAACAGTGAAAGTATAGCAGAGAAAAGCCCCCAGATTGGCGGCACCGTCAAGAAAGAGAGCCATTCTTCCTGCATATTCGCTGGCCAGTCCCCCTATTGTCATTGGTAAAAGAGGCGCCGCGATGTTCAGTATGGAAAGAAATGCGTTCATTTTATTCTCCTGCCGGAACTGTTTTGGCTGATGCTTCTTACGCTGAATACGGATATTGCAAAAAGAACAATTCCCTGGATAATTCCGCCTATGTCAAAACCAAAGCCGTTCATAAGTGAAATTCTGTCTGCAAAAGTGTAAAGCCACGCAAGAAAAAGCGATGACGGAATAAGCATAAGCGGGTTTCCCGAAGATAAAAGTGCGGCACTGAGTGCGTTCCAGCCTGTTCCCAGGTAAAAGCCTTTGTGGCATGTAAAATATGTCATGCAGACTGCCGTAAATCCTGCAAGTGCGTGAAGTGCTCCTGATACCGCCAGGGACGAATATGTGTACGGAGATGAGGCAAATCCGCAGTAAGATGCAAATTCCGGGGCTTTTCCCCAGAGTGACATTTTTCTTCCAGAATATGTCCTGTACAGAAAAAGCCGGGCTGCAATGCAGAAAAGCGGGCATAAAACAAGGCTTATCTTTGGCATCCTGTAAACTTCACTTATATAAGGAAGTGCCAGCATGTTTGTGGCCGACGTGTTTTTTGAGGCGCTTATGAACCCGTCTATAAGCGGAATAACGGCCGCAGAAATTATAAATGAAGTGAGAAGAGGCTGTGCACCGCGTTTTTCCCAGAGAAGGGCAGAAAGAAGTCCCAGAAGAGATCCCGAAGCAAGGGAAGCGGCCAGTGCAAGTGCAAAAACCAGAGGTGATGGGCCCTGTACATAGACAAGAACTGCGCAGCCTGCAAAACCGCCTGCATATATTTGTCCTTCGCCGCCAAGATTCATTGCACCGCATCTTATTGAAAGAAGGGCGCCTGTTCCTGCAATCATGAGAATTCCGGCTGAAGTAAGCATTGTCATAAGGTAGTACATTTTTTAGCCTGCCTGTTTTGAAAAAGAAAGTTTAAGGATACCGCTTTCAAGAGTATATACGCGGGAACACAAAGTAAGCGGAAAATCTTCTGCTCCAATGAGAATTACGGCTTTTTTATCTGAAACGAGGGAAAGAATTCTTTCACACAGGCGTTTCTGTGACGCAGCATCAAGTCCCTGCATGGGGTTGCACATTATTACAAGACTTGGGTTTGTAGAAAGCTCGCGTGCAAGAATGAGTCTCTGGAGCATTCCGCCGCTAAGGTCAGAAACACTCTGCTGCGGGGTGATTTCTATGGCTGCGTCTTTTATTAGGTCAAGCACTTTTTCTTCTGCATCTTTTTTTGTGTACACAGAAAGCATTTCTGCGACTGTAAGCGACGGGTTTGAAGCCCTGTATGTTTTGTCGGACGGAATAACGGCAGTTCCGTTTTTTCTAAGGAAACAGGGGGTAAGGTCTGCTGCTTTTATCGCAGTTTTTTTCTGCTGAGCTGAAAAGAATGAAACCGTTCCTGAAAGGCCGTCTTTTTCCATTCCGCAGAGAGCATCTTCAAATGTTTTTAGAGAAGAGTCACCCGGCGATGTAACTGCACATATTTCACCGTAGTATGCCTGCAACCCTGCGTCTGTTACCGGAGGGCGGTTTTTTGGTCTGCATGAAAAGCCGCTTATTTCCAGACAGATTTTGTGTTGCGTTCCGGTGTTTGTCTGCTGAACAATTTGCGCGGATTTTTCTGTAAAAAAATTCCTGTCTGCCAGAGAATCCGAAGCCCTGGCGTAAAAGTGCGACAGTTTTCCTTCATTAAGAACCGTTACTGTATCTGCGTTGGCTGCGGCTTCGGCACGGCTGTGGGTTATTACAATTATGCACATTCCTTTTTGCGCAAGGGTTTTCAGAAGTTTGTAAAGTTTTTCCCTTTCCCCTTTATCAAGAAAGGCAGAAGGTTCATCAAGAATAAGGCATTTTGGTTCGTAAATAAGGGCTGCCGCAAGTGAAGTGTAAAAGCGTCTATTTCCGCCAAGATTTTTTATTTTTTCATCCGGAACAATACCCGGGTCAATTTCTGCAAGCTGCTTTTTGATTTTTTCTGTCTTTTTTTTACCGGTAAAGATTCCTGTTCCCAGAAGAATATTTTGCAGTACAGTAAGATTTTCTGCAAGAACCGGACGCTGGCGTACAATATATATTCCTTTTGACATTGCGTCTGCAGCAGAAACAAAGTGCGTCTGTATTCCGTCAATAAAGATTTTTCCGCCTGAAGGTGAAAGGCTTCCCGAAAGAATCGAAACAAGGGTTGATTTTCCCGCTCCGTTTTCTCCAAGAATCGCATGTATTTTTGACCCTCCGAACGTGATAGTTATTCCGTCGAGGGCAGTTTTAAGCGTGTATTTTTTTGATAAATCCTGAATGCAAAGTTCCATCAGTTGCTTTCTGAAAGTGACTCTATGAGAACGTCCATTTTTTCCCTTATCGAGGGGCTTACCGAACTTTCATAAAGCGGGTCATCCCTTACAAATTCAATGTATCCGTCTGAAAAACCTACTGTGCGCGTCTGTCCCCATAAAATCTTTCCGTTAAGGTAGTCAAGTGCAGTTTCTTTTGCGGCTTTTTTCTGAAGAACCAGGCATGAAGAAATGATTGTTCCCGGTGCTTTTGAAAATGCATTTTCGTCAAACCATACAAGGTGAATGCCCAGTTCCTTTGCAGCAGAAATAACCCCTCTTGAAGCACCGCCGCAGATTGGAAGAATTACGTCTGTTCCCGAAGAAGCCATGGCTTTTGTAATTTCGGCACCTTTTGAAGCATCGTACCAGTTTCCTACAATTCTGAAGTCACAGACGGTTTCAGGAACGGCGTCAGAAGCACCCTTTGCAAAGTAAGGCATGAGTACTTCATTCATTACAGGATATTCCTGGGCTGCAATGAGACCTACGCGTTTTGTCTTTGAAAAAAGGCCTGCAATGTACCCCGAAAGATATGCCTGTTCCTTTTGGTTGTAGCTTACTGCCGCCATATTTTTGTTGCCTGAAACAGCCGCATCCAGAAAGATGAACTTCTGTTCCGGGAACATTCTGCTTACCGGCTCTGCAATTTCGGGAAGGGAAGGGTTTGACGAAATTATTACATCGAATTTTTTTGTTGCGGCAAGGGCTGTAAGTTTTGTTCCCCATTCTGCCTGGTTTGTTCCAGCTTCTGAAACGGTAACCGAAGCTTTTTTTTCTGAAACTGCATTGTATTCCTGAACAGCTTCCTTTACTCCTTCTGCAAGATTTGCGTAGATTGCAGAGTCGGCCATTATTCCTGGAATATAAACGGCAATTGAATATTCAGATTTGTCTTTTTTTGCTGAACACGATGACAGTACGAAAAGGTTTATTACTGCAAGAGAAACCAGTATTGCCGGAATTTTTTTTGAAAAAATGTATTTAAGAACTGCGAATTTCATATTTCCCCCAGAGAAAAATATAGTTTTATCTCAAACTAATGTCAACCGTTCTTTCTTTGCTGAATCTACGTTTTCTGACATTTTGAGCAGCAGTGAAAGAAGAGTCTGCTTTTCTTCTTCAGAAAAATTTTTGTAGCAGACAGACAGCAGTTCCCTGGAGATTGATGAAGTAAATGAATTGTATTCGCGGCCTTTTTCTGTCAGTGAAATGTATTTTGTACGGCTGTCTTTTGTACCTGATTCTGAAGTTACGAGCCCTTCGTCGCACAGTTTTCTTATTAAAACAGTTGTGGTCGACTTATCCCTGTTTATGCGGCGGGCAATTTCTCCCATAGTGAGAGGGCCGCTGTTTGCAAGCTGAAAGAGTATAAAGCCGTGTGATGAAACAAAAGGTGCTTTTTCTGAAAGCATTTTGTTGGTAAAATCGGCACTGGCCGCGTGTATGTGGGAAATAAGCGATAAAACTGACGAAACTGAATATTCCATTCGTAAAGTCTAGCATATTTTTTTGTTGACTGTAAACTGTGATTATATTAGTATTTTAACATGTTTAAATTCTTCTTTAAAAAGAACTTTTTTGATGTCTGGGACAATCTCTTTCATGTTATTGCCTGCAATCTTATTTCACTGATTGTACTTGCACTTTCTGCATTTTTGTGCTTTGCTGCGGTTTCTGTTCCGGAAGGGGAACTTGCAAGAAATGTGTGTACATTTGCAGCCGTTGCGGTTTCGTGCATTCTTATAAGCATTTTTTCATTTGCAGAAGGAAGCAATGCGGCCGATGTTGCGTCTTTTGATACACCGCGCTTTTTGGACTATTTTAAGTCTGTAGTTCCTTCTATTAAAGACGGTGTACTTTTTGGACTGTTGTCGGCTCTTCTTGCGGGAATCGCATTTGTAAGCATTCCGTACTATTTTAACATGTACAGGGCCGGTGGAACAGCGGGTTTTGTCTACCTTCTGCTTGCGGCACTTATTTTCTGGTTTATTGTAATTACAATACTTGCCCTGCAGTGGTTTCTTCCAGTCAGATCGCTTATGGGAAACAGTTTTGTAAAATGCCTTAAAAAGTCGTATATAATTTTCTTTGACAATCCCGCCTTTACGCTTGGTGTAGCCCTGGTAAACGTGCTTAACATTGTGCTTTCTGTAGTTACACTTGGACTTGTTCCCGGAATGAGCGGAATAATCATTACAAATACGAATGCACTCAGGCTGCGCCTTTACAAGTATGACTGGCTTGAAGTTAACCCGGACCTTACGCCTCAGGAAAGAAAGAATGTTCCGTGGGGAGACCTTCTTGCCAAAGACAGGCGCATTGTAGGCGACAGAAAGTTGCGTTCCCTTTTCATGCCGTGGAAACAGTAAGCTGCAAACAGTAGTCAAGAACCCTGCTTTGTGATAGACTTTCCAAAATATCTTGCCAGAAGTGGCTTTGGCCAGTGCAATCCGGTGCCGGCCTATAGGAGTTTAAAAGTTATGGAAAAGAAAGTTGATCATTCATGCACGCTTGATAAGATTATAAGCCTTTGCAAGCGCCGCGGATTTGTTTACCAGTCCAGTGAAATTTACGGCGGTCAGGCCGGTGCATGGGATTACGGTCCGCTTGGTGTAAATTTAAAGAAGAACATTCAGGCTGCCTGGTGGAAGGAAATGACACAGCTTCATGATGATGTAGTTGGTCTTGATGCTTCCATTTTTATGCACCACAAAACATGGGAAGCTTCAGGACACGTAGGCCACTTTTCCGACCCTATGATTGACTGTACAGAATGCAAGGCTCGCTTCCGCGCAGACCAGCTTATTGAAGATTTCTGTTCTGCACATTCAATTGTTCCGCCAAAGCCTGTTGATACAATGAGCCACGAAGAAATGAAGGCTTTTATTGACGAAAAAGGCATCCACTGTCCTACCTGCGGAAAACACAATTACACTGATGTACGTGAATTCAACCTTATGTTCAAGACACATCTTGGACCTGTTGCAACCGATGCATCCCTTATTTACCTGCGTCCTGAAACCTGTCAGGGAATTTTTGTTGACTTCAAGAATATTGTTCAGTCAAACCGCATGAAGATTCCGTTTGGTGTAGCACAGGTCGGTAAGTCATTCCGCAATGAAATTATCTTCAAGAACTTTATTTTCCGTACCTGCGAATTCGAGCAGATGGAAATGGAATATTTCTGCAAGGAAGGAACTGATGTAGAAACATTCGAGCGCTGGAGAAAAGAGCGCTGGGCATTCTACCTTAAGTACGGTATTGCCGAAAGTCACCTTCAGTGGCACCACCATGACAAGCTTGCCCACTATGCAAAGGACGCATACGATGTTCAGTACAAGTTCCCGATTGGTTTTGAAGAAATTGAAGGAATTCACAACAGAACTGACTTTGATCTTACACAGCATTCAAAATTCAGCGGAAAGGATATGTCCTATATTGACCAGGAAGACGGAAACAAGAGCTTTATTCCTTATGTAATAGAGACTTCTGCCGGTCTTAACCGCAACCTTCTTATGTTCCTCTGTGAAGCTTACGAAGAAGAAAATGTTGGAACAGACGGTAAGGACGACTACAGAACCGTTCTTCACCTTGACCCGCGTCTTGCTCCTGTAACTGTAGCAGTTCTTCCTCTTATGAAAAAGGACGGACTTGCAGAAAAGGCACAGGAAATCCGCAATATGCTTAAAGAAGATTTCATGACCGACTACGACCAGAGCGGAACTGTAGGAAAGAGATACCGCCGCCAGGACGAAATCGGAACACCTTACTGCGTTACTGTTGACTATGATACACTTGATTCAGCAAGTCCCAATTACGAAACAGTTACCGTACGTTTCCGTGACAGCATGAAGCAGGAACGTGTAAAGCTTTCAGAACTTACAGGCTTTATTCATAATGCAATCCGTAACTACAAGAGTGTGGTTCGCGACTAAAAAGGCTAAAGAAAAATAACACTTGCGGCTGTCCAAAAGTTTTGAAACACTTTGTTTCTTTTGGACAGCCCGCTCTTTCTGGTGGAAAAATGGAATACGTTGCGCTTGGAAAATCAAATCTTCTTGTAAGCAGAACAGCATTCGGTGCCATGAGCCTTGACTGTCCTGAAATAAACTCCTGCGGTGCCGAAGCAGAAGAAAAGGCCTGTGCTATTGTTCATCAGGCTTATTCCGGCGGAATGAATTTTTTTGACACTTCCCGTTCCAAACCGGAATGTGAACAGAGACTTGGAGCGGCCCTTCACGGTATAAGGCATAATGTAATCCTTGCTACAAAAACTGCCGCTCAGAGTGTACAGGAACTGCGCTCTGATCTTCAGGAAAGCCTGCAGGCACTTAATACAGATTTTATTGACCTTTACCAGCTTGAAAATCCTTCTGTTCTTGCTCAAAAAGACGGCCGCGACGGTATTTACAACGAACTATGTTCTCTGCGAGACAGGGGAGTTATAAGGCATTTTGGAATTGCTTCAGAAAACCTTGATCTTGCCGAAGAAGCCATAAAAAGCGGTCTTTATGAAACCGTTCAGTTTCCTTTTAATATGATTTCTTCTGAGAATACTCTTTCACTTGTAAAAATGTGCGATGAAAATGATATAGGGTGTATTGCCATGCAACCTCTTAACGGCGGTATTGTAAGCAATGTTCCTCTTGCTCTGGGGTTTTTGCACCAGTATGAAAACGTTGTTCCTGTCTGGGGAGTACATACGCAGGAAGAACTTCACCAGATTCTGTATTTCAACGACCATCCCCCTGTAATTGACGAAGAATTCAAGTCCGAAGTCGAAAAAATACGCTGCTTCTTTAATTAACATAGCGGATAAAAATGACAGCCTGCTGAAATTACACCCTGTATTTTATTTTTTTATGGTCTTCAGTGCGGCAATCAAATCTGCAGATTCCTTTTCGTTCATCTGACGCAGTATTTTCAGATTGGTTTCATTTGTCTGTACGGTAATTGGGTTTCCGTCTGCGTCTTCTTCACCCATAATCTGAACAACCGGATTGCGCGGGTTTCCTGGAGTTACATCTGTTACCTGTGCGGCTTTTCCGTTTGCAAGATAGACATAGGCTCCGATGGGGTAGAGTGACATGCTGTACAGAAGCGCTTTTACAACCGTGTCGTCATATTGATGGTTTTCGTTGCGCAAAAGTTCAATCATGGCTTCGTAAGTGGTTTTTGCTTCCTTGTAGTGTCTTGGCGTCGTTATTGCTTCGAATGAACAGGCAACTGCAATTATTTTTCCGTAGAGGGATATATTTTCGCCGGTAAGATGCCGCGGGTAACCTGTTCCTGTTTCACGCTCGTGGTGGTCAAGTACACCAAGCTGAATGCTCAGCGGGAAATTTGCTTCTTTAAGAATGTTGAATCCAAGAATTGTGTGGGTCATCATCTGTGACTTTTCCATGGGAGTAAGCGGCTTGTCGTTCATGTAAAGTTGCGGTGGAAGTCTTATCTGACCGAGTTCATGCAGTATGCCGGCAACACCCAGTTCAATAAGCTTGTCTGCATTCATATTCAGCTGGAGTCCGATTGTAATTGCAAGAACTGTGGAACGCATGCTGTGTGTTACCAGAAAGTTTTTGTTGCGCGCTTCGTAACTGGGAGAAATACGCAGAATATAGCGTGTGTTTTCACGTACAAAAGTGCAGAGTTCGCCTACGGTTTCACTTATTTCCTTTATGTTAAGCTCTTTATGTGTTGCGTAGCGGGTAAACATTGCATTTATATAAGCCATATATTCTTTGTAGACAGCCTGGACAATTTCGAACTTTTTTTTGTCATCTGCTTCTGCCATAATTTTATGGTTAATGTTTTCCTGGGCAAGGGCAAATGCGTTTTCTTTTTTTACCGGAATTTCGGGTTCTTCAGTAACAGTTGGTTTTGGTTCAGGTTTTTGAGGAGGCGGAACAGTGAGTCTGTCATCAGATTCGTCAAGATATTCCGAAAGGTCTACTGATTCTGTTTTTCCAAGAACTGCTTTTTTTGCGGGATCTGAAACTGCGCTCTTTTTATTTTGAAAGGCTTCTGCTTCTGCAGTTTGGGCTATACTGATTTTTCCTTCTGTATAGACCTGTGTGAAATTCCATTCTTTTAGAGCCCTAATCTGTTCGCCCGTAAGGGGACTGGGCGGCATTACGAGTAAAAAAGACTTGTCCAGCATGAGAGGTTTGTTAAAATAAGTGTTCGGCTTTAATTCTGAAATTTCATAGGTATTCATTTTCGTCTCCCGAAGTTCTCATGTGTCTTCTATATAATATCGGCATGTTATATGCAAAACTGAACCTGTAAATGCAAATGCCCATTTAAAAAACGAAAAGACCAAAGCTAAGAATCTTTGGCCTTTCCAACGGAGATCTTATTTCTCCTGAACCTGGATGTGGTTCTGGAGTTGTACTTTACACAGGCGTCTGGATGTCTAAAAAGAACCGCCTGTGTAAAGGAAATCACAACACGATAATATTATCGGTGAGCGCCAGAAAAACTTTATAGTAAGATGCTTTTATTTAAAAACTTTTTGCATTCTTCTGCAGATGTATAAAGTTGTTCATAGAGTATTCTCGAAAACTGAATCTGGCCGGATGTTTCGCCGGTATTTATATCTTTTGTAAGAAATTCCAGCCGACTTTTTGTCGGAAAAACGAGTTCTGCAGCCTGTTTTGCGCCGGAAGCCAGAATTTTTTTGTCCAAATCTGAAAGAGTGTAGAGAATTCTGTCTGTTTTTTCAGGTGCTGCCAGTGCCCTGTTGCAGAAATTTATTCCTTCGCGGGCAATATCTGACAGTTCGTTTAATTCGTAAAGAAATTCATTTAGAATATGCATGAATTCACTTTTGTCTGCATTGATCGTCTGTGAATTTTCGCACAGTATTGAATTCTTTTTTTGCCTGATGTCGGGAAGATCCAGCAGGGCTTTTGGAAGTTCTGTTTTTATTCCTTCGATAAAGAGGCTTTTGTCTGAAAGAGAATATGTATCAAGCCCACCTAGAGCCGCTTCTGTACAGTTTTTTTTGAACCATTGTGCAAAAAGCAGCATTTTTTTGTCGGTAAATATTCCGTTTCCGCAATAGTCCTGTTTTTTGATGAGCGCACCGTTTATCAAGGCCACTGTTCCTTCAGTTTCTGCCGTATTTAATCTTGACGAAACTTCATGGGCTTTCTGTTCAAACTGGGATCCTCTTATATGCGTCTGTCCCTTTGGAAAACCCAGATCCAAGCCGGCCATAAAAATAACATTTGCTCCGCAGTAACGTGCAAAATCCCATGCAGTTGTAGAAACACTTCCTCCGGCTCCAAGTCCCCAGCCCCGCGACCCGCTTTTGCTCATCCGTGACTCAAAGTATTGCCCGATCGGGAACTGCGAGGCGTAAAGTACTTTTTCGCGGCAATTGAATCTGAACACAGAAGGCCAGGCGGCAATTTCTGTAACAAGAACAGAAGATGGAGACTTCAAGAATTCAAGGTGAAGCGAACAGTAATACTGCGGGTCAGACAGCAGGATAAAGTCTGGTTCAATTCCGTACTGAAGGCATGAATGAAGGGCTGTATCTACACAGACAGTTACCGTTTTTTGTGAAAGCTGCCTTAAAAGAAGCAATGTGTCAGAAAGTGTAGGGCCTGCCGCAAGAATCAAAAATGGAAGGCCGCTGAATTTATTGCGGAATTTCTGTATTGTGTCGCAGAGAATAATCTGTTTTGCATTGATGCAGCTGTTTTTGAGCCAAAGCCTGCTGAATTTCTCGAGCGTTTTTTCGTTTACACTGTCTCTTTGTTTTCCTTCAGCAAGAGTTTCTTCTACTGCAGAAAAAAAATCACGGTCATGCTGAATCTGCGCATTGTTTTTGAATACAAAAATTTCTTTGGCATTGTACCGATCCAAAAGAGATTGCGTCTGTTCCTTTGAAGCGCCAACAGCAAGAATAAGGTTTTTGTGGCTGAATATGTTTTCCCAGTCAGTTTCATTAAGGGCCGCCAAAAGTCTTGAAGGATTGCTTTCTACAAGAATGATTGCGGCTTGAGGAAAACGTTTTGCAAAGGCCACCGGTGCATAACCCAGCCCGAATCCCAGAAATACGGCAGCAGAATATTTGTTTTCGTCAAAGGCTTTTACTGCCTCTTCGGCTTCTTTTTGCGGATTGTATTTTGAGTGAAGGGGAATATTGTTTTCTATAACCGTCGGCTGACCGTTTTTTGCACTTACAATCTGTAACGGTGCCGGTGTACAGTCCTGCCATAATTCTGAAAGACCGGGGAATCTTTCTTTGAGAAGCTTGAGGTTTTTATTCAAAAGTGAGCTCAATCTCTGTATTCTCCGTGTATGGCATTCCCGGCTGCGGGTTTTGTGCCACGACCCATCCTTCACCGGTAATTTTTATATTGGCTGTTTCAAGAAGGGGAATTATGTCGCATTTTGGCCGCCCCAGAAAGTTTGGCATGGGTCTTCCTGGAACAAGGGCGAGTGGAGCATTGTCTTTTATTGTGATTTTTCCTGAATGTTCAAGGCTTGCCGCACCGTTTCTTGTCATTCCAAGATGGTCAATTATTTCGTCGGCGGCCTCTGCAATTACAGGGGCTACAATTCTTCCGGCGTAGGTTTCTCCTTTTGCCTTTTCTATTACTATATAAAGAATTATCTCGGGCTTTTCTATAGGAAAAATGGCCATACAGTTTGAAAGAAAGTCCGTGTCGCTGTAACCACCGTGTACTGTGTCTGCCATCTGAGCTGTTCCGGTTTTTACGCCTATTGAAATATCACCGAGTGCTGCCCGTGTTCCTGTACCGCTTTTTGCAGTTGTTTCCATGCAGCTTAAAAGATATTGTGCAGATGCAGCGTTCAGAACACGTTCTTTTGTCTGCGGTTTGTGAATGTATTTTATGTTGCCGTCTACATCGGTTATTCTCTGTATTACAGTCAGCTGAATCGGAACACCGCCATTTGCCAAAGCTGTAGCAGCCTGAACCATTTGCAGTGCACTTACGCTTATTTCCTGTCCTATAGACATCGTGGGTTTGCTTCGTGCAGACCAGTACCGGTCATTCACATTTTTTACTGAACCGCGTGTTTCTGCAGGAAGTTCTACACCTGTACGTTCACCGAACCCGAATTTTCTTATATACGAAAGAAAAGTGTTTGTTTCCATTCTTTCACTCATCTGTGCAAGTGCGTCGTTGCAGGAATATTTGAGTGCGGTTCTTGCATTGATCCAGCCGTGGTGGTCAAGACATTTTATCGTAATTGTTTCGCCAAGGTTTGTCTTTCTCTGGTAGATTCCATCGCAGAGAAAACTGTCGTCAGGTGTAATTGAACCTGCATCCAGAAAAGATGCCACTGAAAATATCTTGAATACACTTCCCGGTTCATAGGCCGCAACTGCAGGTCTGTCTATTGTTTCTTCTTTGTCTGCAAAAGAGTAGGCATTAAGGTTTGCAGAAGGCAGGCTCACGTACGAAAGAATTTCACCGTTTACGGCATTGGCGGCAATAAGCATTATGTTTTCTGCCATTGTTGTTTCCATCGCGTTTTTTGCAATTTTTTCGAGCTTGTACTGAAGATCTGCGTCTATGGTAAGATAAATGTTGTCACCGTGGATTGTTCCTGTTTCCCCGGGTTTTGGTTCAGGCTGAAGAACCGACTGCTGCGAGTATTCTATTCCGCTTAAGCCCCGTCCTGCATCTCCCATGTATCCTATAAGCTGGCTGGCAAGACTGTTTTCGGGATAAATGCGACCTGGAATTTTGTCGAATTTGACAAAATCGGCAAATTCTGATTCAGAAAGAATTTTCTGCAGTTCATCACGCTGTGTTCTTGTAATCTTTTTTTTGATGTAGGTAAAATTCGGGTTTGTGGCTGTTCTGATTTTTGATTCTATTTCTGCAGGATCCATTTCGAGTGTTCCTGCAACAAGAAGGGAAAATGTTTCCGGGGAGCGTATTTTGCTTGGTGTAACGCCAATGTGGAAAAAGTCTGTCTGGACAGCGAGCTGCTTGCCGTTTCTGTCAACAATTGCTCCCCTTTCTACAACAGGAACTCTGGCCCTGGGAGCCGGCTGCTTGCCGAGAGCAAGTGAGAAAAATTTTGCATAAACAACAATCATTATGGCGGCGCAGAATACAAGACAGAAAATAACCCTGCCTTTCCTGAAGAATCCTGTCATTTTATGATAACCCTGCCTATTACATTTTTTTCAGGAACAAAACCGTATGCCCTTGAGTCTACGGACTGTGCGGGATTGTCGCCCAAAGCCAGAACAGTTCCTTCGGGAACACGATCCGTGCGGCAGAGAAGATGGTACTGGTTTTCAGAAAGAGGATATTTTTTACTTCCCACAATGAGATTATAGCCCGAATTCAATGAAAATTCCAGTGTATTGCCCGAAACAGCAGCGCACCGTTTTACAACAAGATTTCCGTCGTGCAGGTAAGTTATTATGTCATTGACCTTTGGTTTGTTCCAGTTAAAAAAAACGCTGTCACCGAACGGTTTTACAGGACCGTAGGCAAGTTTGCTTACTGCGATTGTCTGTCCGTCCCTTAAAGTCGGAAGCATGGACTTTCCGCTGACAGTCAGAATATCAACTGCAAACAGTTTTAGAAAAAGACCCGCGGCAAATCCTAGAAATGCGCATTTTACGGCGGTTTTAAGTAGTTTTGACATTCTTCTCCCATCAATTTGAATTTATTCTAATATGGAAAATGTTTTATGTCGATACACTAAGCATGGAAATAATAAACTGTTCTGATTTTTCGGGCTATGGAAAAAGATTTGAAAACCGTTCTTTTCTGAATTTTTCTTTTGGAAAGGCTTCAGGAGCAAGACACACTTCACGTTCTGTTTCTGCACATGCTGTTTCATTGAACCGAAGTCTGCGTTATTTTAATTTTCATTCTTTTCTGAGTGAAGCAGAAGGACGCTGTGTTCTTGCTGCAAGAAAATTGCGTTCTTTTATAAAAAGCCACGCTTCTGTAATTCCGTTTATTGCGCTTGCGGCTTTTGTTCCGTTTATTGTTTCTGTACTTCTTTCTTTTTCTGAAGGATTTGCACGCCGCGTAGATCTGGGTATTTCTGCCGCAGACAATTATGTCTTTCTTGACTCTGCAATGACCGATTTTGCATTTGAAAGAATCGGCTATTTTGACACAGACGGAAATGTTTTTTCAGAAAACGGGCTTCCTGTTTCTGCAAAAGCTTCGTTTAAGGAACCCGTTGTTTTTTCTGAATATACTGTAAGACCCGGAGATACAATCAGTGGAATCAGCCTTAAGTTTGGTCTTTCAAATATTTCTACCCTTATTGCTGTAAATAAAATTGACAATGTAAGATCTGTACGATCTGGAACAAAAATACGTATTCCTTCGGTGGACGGTCTTGTTCATACAGTTTCATCAGGAGAAAGTCTGGGGTCGATTTCTTCAAGATACGGTGTAAGCATAGAAGACATTCTTGATGTTAACGATATGGCTTCTGATGTTCTTAAAACCGGCTCACAGCTTTACATTCCCGGTGCACGTCTTGACAAAAATACTCTGCGCCGCGCTATGGGTGAAACATTTATCTGTCCTCTTACTGTACGGTGGCGTCTTACATCAAAGTTCGGTTACAGAAAAGATCCTTTTTCCGGAGTTGATTCGCATCATACCGGAATTGATATGGCCTGTCCTACGGGAACTTCAATCCGCCCTGCAATGAACGGAACAGTTGCTGCTGCCGGCTTTCATAAAATTTACGGAAATTATGTTATAATAAGACACTTTGACGGATATCAGACTTTGTACGCTCATATGAGCAAAATTCTTGTTTCAAAGGGCGATGAAGTTTCTGTTGGAACAAAAATCGGTCTTGTAGGAAGTACAGGATATTCTACCGGACCGCATCTGCATTTTTCTGTTTACAAAAACGGAAGACTGGTGGATCCAGCGACAGTGCTCAAGTGATGGTAAAACAATGAATGCAAGAATAAAAATAATCAGCTCTTTTCTTTCTGTAGTTCTCTGTACCGGGGTGGGCTTTAAGGCTCATGCCGGTGTATTGTTTTCTGATTTGAGTCTTGGAAGTAAAGACGCACTTTTGTTTACTGTCAAAAATGATATTCCGGGAACAAAAAAATATGAGAGTGTATTCCTTACAAAACTTGGAAAAAACTCTACTCTTGATTCACCAAAAATTTTAACATGTTTTCCCGAAAAAATGGAAGTTCTTGATGAAGGAAAAAATCTTCAGATAAGAAACCGTTACGGAACAGCATGGTATTCGTTTGGTGAAGATAAGTTAACATGGATTTCCCGTGCAGAAAAACTTCCTGTTGGATATTCTGCCGTAAATTCACAGAGCGTAAGTCCTGACGGCAGGTGGATTTGTTTTGTAAGGGCAGACGGAATCTGCCGCGGAAGTCTTGTGATAATGAATGCCGTTACTCTGGAAGAAAGAATTCTTGTTGACTCTCAGACTCTTGGCGGAAGTGATGTCAATATACGCTGGGCACCTGACAGTCGCTTTCTTCTTTACGAAAACAACGGAAGCATTTATTTTGAAACGCCTGAATCGTTGTTTAAAAACGTGCGTCTTTCTGAAAGTTACCGCAGAATCGGGCAGGGGTACATTGACTGCGTAAGATGGACCGAAGAAGGTGATATTCTTTATATCAACGGCGACATAATTTACAGAATATACGGCAACGAACTTTATACGCGCGGACTTTATGCATCGCTTGTAGGAAACGGAACAATTGTAGGAAGGCTTTCTTCTGCATTTGATTCCATGCATGACAAATTCTTTTGTGACCCGAACGGCACCCAGATTATTACAATAACCGGAAACAATCTCATAACATATTGTACGCTCGGGTCGGTTGGATACGATTACGCAAAAATAAATGCAATTTATCCTTTGTCTGCACTTGGCGGAAATCCGTTTTCTTACGATGTATTCTGGACTTCAGAAAGAAAACCTCTGCTTTGGATTGACATGATAAGTTATTCTTCCGGAAAAAAGGTGAGTTCACTTTTTACTCTTTTCGACAGGATGGCAAGACTTTTTGAAACAGAAAATTCTGTCGCGCCGGTTTTGTCTCCTGACAGAAGATTTGTTGCATATTCCGGCCCCAAAAAACTGTGTATCTTTGATGCACTCAGCCAGAAACCCAGAACAGAAGTTGCAGGTGAAGAAATACATTCACTTGCATGGCGCGACTCAAGAAATCTTATTGCAGGCGGTGAAAATTCTGTAAGAGTTTTTAGAGTCCCGTCTTCTGAGTCTGCAAAGACTGAATCTTCTTTTCTGTTCCTTTCTTCGGCACAAAACTGCGGTTGGGAAAGAGATTCTGTTTACGCTGTCTCTTCCGGAAAAAAATATTTTTATAAAGAAGCATCTTCTGTCTGGTCAGAAGCAAAACTGAATTCTGGTACAGAAATTTTTTCAGAAAAAAATGGAAAGTTCAGAGTGTTTACGGGAGCTTCTTTGAACAAACTTTTTGACAATGCAATTTATGTACGTTCACTTTCTGGAGGAACTACAACATATTCTGTTTTTCCTGAAACAGATGAAGAAAAACCTGATGCAAAAAAAATAGCCCTTGTTTTTGATGCAACTGACAGCGCAGACGGAGTTGCCTTTGTGCTGAACTCTGTAAATTTTTACGGAATAAAAACTACATTTTTTATTAACGGTGAATTTATACGGCGCTATCCTTTGGAAACAGTCCAGCTTGCTTATGGTGCAGACTGTGCATCCGGATTTTATTCAAATGCAAATCTTGTATCGGATGATTTTGCAATTGATGCAGATTTTATAAGGCGCGGTCTTGTCAGGAACGAAGATGAATTTTTTTCTGCTACAGGAAAAGAACTTGCACTTTTGTGGCACGCTCCTGAATACCGTTCAAGTGAACTTATGCGCAAAGCCGGAAGTGCTGCAGGCTACAGATACGTGAATGCCCTTTCTGCAGAAAATGACTGCGAAAGTTCCATAGAAAAAATACTCAGTTCACTTTCTGACGGAACAGTTCTTTCTGTTAATGTAGGAAAAAGCGGAAAAGCCAGAAGTGAATATGTATTTGAAAAAATCAATTATCTTATAGCCTCAATTCTTGACAGCGGCTATGAGATAGTTGACGTGCGTGAAATTATAAAATAAATTCCGCAATTGTTTTTGTTGCGACTGACCAAAGTGAAACGCGTCTGCTGCTGTCCCGGTCTGCAACCAGCGGAACGGATTTAAGAAGCGTGTCATCTATTTTGTAAACAATCTGTCCGTAAGGCGCTCCCTGCTGAACCTGGCCGTATATGTATGAAGGAATATTTATTTCTGTACGAACTTTTTTTGCACAGTCTTCTGCGTCTGTTCCTGTAATGAAAGGAACTGAAAAAGATGCATCTTCTGCCGGTACAAGATTTACAGAGTTCACCTTTGAGCCAAGAACAGGAACAGAATATTTTCTTTCTTCACTGTCTGTGTACGGCGCAAATTTTCTGAATGCAAATTCCATGAGGGCTGTTCCATCTTCGTTTCTGTATTTGTTTCCTTCTGCAGAACCTGTTCCGGGACCGCGCATTGTTACTGAAATAAAGCGGCGGTTTCCTCTTTTTGCAGTAAGCGCAATATTGTAACCGCTTTCGTAGATAAAGCCTGTCTTGAGCCCGTCGCAGCCTTCCAGTTTTCCAAGAAGTTTGTTTGTGTTGTATTGGACTACAGCCTGACCGTCACCCTGCGCGCGCTGGCTTTGAGGCAGATTGTGTTCCAGAGGATAGCGCAACACTTTTTGTGAGTGAAAGTCATTTATTGCAAACGGAAATCTTTCTATATAAACTTTGCAGAAAGCAGCAAATTCTTTTGCTGTAGTAATGTTCTTTTCACTGTAACCGCTTGATTCTACAAATTTTGTGTTTTTAAGACCAAGTTCATTTACGGTGCTGTTCATCTGCATGACAAAATCTTCCATATTGCCGGCAACATAATTTGCAACTGCTATTGACGCATCGTTTCCGCTTGCAATGGAAAGACCAAGAAGAAGTTCTCTGAGAGTAACCTGCTGTCCCTGTGCCAGAAACATTATTGAAGCGTCACGCGGAAGATTGATTGCCCAGCTTTGAGGCGGAAGGGGAACCTTATCGTCGAGCGATATTTTACCTTTTTCTGTAGCATCAAGAACAACATACATTTCTACAAGTTTTGTCATTGAAGCCGGGGGAATAAGTTCGTCTGCATTTTTTTTATAGAGAATATTTCCTGTCTGTGCATCAATAAGAATTGCGCTCTGTGCATGTACGGGAATTTCTGCCGGAACAGTTTTGTACGGAAGTTCTTTTACAATCTGCAGTCTTTCGGGAAAAAGTGTGTCGAGTTTTTTCTGGAATTCATTCTGACTTTGTCCTGCAAGGGATTCACATTCTTTTGGGTAAAGTATATTGAATAAATTCAAAATTACGGGTGTGACAATAAAAATAGAGATTGCCAAACCCGCAAGAAAAGAAGCAAATGTTTCTTTTGATTTAATGTGCATTGACGGTTACTCCGATTTTGAACTTCTGTTTCTGAGACTTAAATCTGCAACTGCAATTGCTGCCATTGCTTCTACTACGGGAACAATTCTTGGGCAAAGGCATACATCGTGGCGGCCTTCGATTTTTATGCTGCATTCAGACATTGAAGTATCGACTGTTTTTTGTTCCCTGTAAATGCTGGGAACGGGTTTTACTGCTACCCTGAAAATTATTTCGTCACCGCGTGAAATTCCACCTAGAATTCCGCCGGCGTTGTTTGAAGCAAAGACTGCATCTTTTTTCATGGAATCATTGTTTTCGCTTCCTGTAAGTTCAGCTGCATCGAACCCAGCACCGAATTCAATTCCTTTGACAGCTCCTATAGAAAGCATTGCGTGTGCAAGAACAGCATCTATTTTGTCAAATACAGGTTCTCCAAGTCCTGCCGGAACTCCTCTGATTACACATTCAATTATTCCGCCGGCGGAATCTCCTTCTTTTTTTAATTCTTCGATTCTTTTTTGCATAATGGCTGCAGCGTCTGAATCTGGAGCACGCATCAAATTTTTTTCTATCTGGGATTCATCTGTTTTACTGCATTTTATTCCGGCTGCTTCTTTTGTGTAGGCACAAATTGAAATGCCTTGTTCTTTAAGCAGCATTTTTGCAAATGCACCTGCAGCAACCCTGGCACAGGTTTCTCTCCCGCTCGAACGTCCGCCGCCTCTGTAATCGCGTATGCCGTATTTCATAAAGTATGTGTAGTCTGCATGACCCGGCCTGAATTTGTCGCAGATATTGTTGTAGTCAGATGAATGCTGGTTTGAATTTCTTATGAGAACTGCAATCGGTGTTCCTGTAGTTTTTCCTTCGAACACGCCGCTTAGAATTTCTGCCTTGTCGCTTTCGTTTCTTGCCGTAACTGCAGCTCCCTTTGTGCCTGGTTTTCTTCTGTCCATTTCGTGCTGAAGAAATTCTTCATCTGCTTTAATTCCCGCAGGGCAGCCGTCAATTATGCATCCAAGCGCGGCTCCATGGCTTTCACCAAAAGTTGTTACTCTGAATATTTCACCAAATGTATTTCCTGACATATATACGTTTACCTCGCATTCTGCATTTTACCGAAGTTTTTGCATTAACTCAACACGGCTGTGTACATTTATTTTTTTGAAGATTTTCTTGTTGTGTGTAGCAACTGTAAGCGGAGAAATTTTGAGTTCCGCAGAAATCTCTTTGTCTGTTTTTCCTTTTGCTATAAGAAGTGCAATCTGTTTTTCTCTTGCCGAAAGATCAAAACTGTCAAGATTGCCAGTGCTGTCTTCGGGATTATCCTGAACTGCATGCTGCTTTTCTGTTTTTTTCTGCGGCTCTTCAATAAATGAAGTTTCACCTATTCTGCTCATTGTTGAATGTCTTATTTTTTGCGATACCGAAAGTACTGCCTGAATTTTCTGTGTCAAATCTTCAATAGAAAAAGGTGTAACAAGACAGTCTGCAAGTCCTTTTTTAAACAGCCGCGGCATGTTTTCTTTTTCATTTACCGGAGTCATCATAATAAAAGGAATGTCCTGCGTAAGGGAGTCATAACTGCATTTTTCAAAAAGTTCAGCTCCGTCTATGATTGCAAGATTGTAATCGCTGATTATCAAATCCATGCGTTTATAGTCAGGTGAGTTCAATATTTCAAGCGCTTCTGCTCCGTTAGATGCAATTGTTACGCTGCAGCTATGGGATAGAGTATTTTTTATAAAATTGCGTTCCCCGGTGTGTCCTGCAACAAAAAGAATATTCGGCGGTGTTTTGTATTCCGGAAGAAGACCAAAATCAAATAAATCATTTTCCTGCACAGAGATTGTTTTTTTTGATTCCTGCATAATCATTGAGTCTCTGACCATAACAGACGGCTTGTCTTTGTCTGCAATAATTTCTGGGGAAAACTCAATTTCAAAACGGCAGCCACCTGCAACTTCCAGTGCGGTCATCTTTCCGTTGTAGATTTCTATCGTGCGCAAAACAAGGTTGAATTCTATACCATCACTTTTTTCGAAGGTATTGAAATCTGCTTTTTTTCCTTTGACAAGAACCGGATAAAGACTGGGGAGTGCAGACTTTAAATTGGAAACAGTTATTCTGCTTGTTGCGCTGAGCATAAAACTTTTTCCTGAGTTTCTGAAGTTAACGGGAATTGTTGTTCCGCGTGGGGAAATTTTCAAAACCGATGCTATAAAACTGACCATAATTATTTCCATTATATTGCAGTCCGCATAGACTACGCAGTCAGCTGAAACTTCTGTTGTTACTGTAATTTTGTTTTCTTTTACTGCGGCTGTTTTTTCTGAAGCTTTTATGCAGCTGTTAAAAAACGGAAGAATCTGTATGGGAACATTCTTGAGTTCATTTTTATTTTCAAAAACACAAACTGCTTTAAGATAATCATTTATTCTTGCAGAATTATATTTTATTATATCAGCATATTCCTGTTCGTTTTTTTCTGAAATTCGTCCTGCCAGAAGGGCGGCTGCATTTTTCATTACAAACGATGATTCTGCAAGTGTTTTTATTACCATAAAGGTGAGTGAAGTTTTTTTTCTGAGTTCAGAGTAGTTTTCTTTTGTATATTGAAGCATCGTGCGTACCGAAGAATATTTTTGCCTGAACGTTATTCCGACAGTGTATATTGCTGGAAGTGTAAGCAAAAGAAAGTCGGTTGTGAAAACAAGATTGTCTTCTGTTTTGCTGAAAAATGTAAGGAATGAAAATTCCGGCATGGTTCTTAGAATAGATGCACTTTGCATAATTACAGAAATGATAAGTCCCGGAGTCCAGAGTGTAAGAATAAGTTTTGTGTTTTTGTCAAAATATTTCAGATCCGAAAAAATGCAGGCGCAGAAAATTGTCTTTACGGTAATCATGCCTATTACAAAAATGCAGAACATTATTGCAGGTGAATGTACAATAAAACAGAGAATGAGAATTCCGGTTGAAATTGTAAGAAGAAACGGCAGAATTATGAATGCAGTTCCATCCTGTTTTTTTCTTTTTAAATGAACTGTAAAAAATGTGATTAAGAAAATAACATACAGAACGGTAAGAATGTACATAATTCTTACGCTGTGCGGAATTTTTGTCATAAGCCCGTTCCAAAGATAAACCGGTCCTATGCCTCGCATCTGCATCTGAAGAATCGTAAATGTAAAGGCCGCCCCAGCAAGAGCCAGATATGGCTTTTCTTTCAGTCCGATACCTATCGCAAGAAGCATTAATGAAATAAGAATAAAAATTCCAAAAATGCAGTAAGTATAGAATTCCAGAAAACTCTGGCTGCTGTCAAAAACGCGCTTGGGAACAATAGATACAATCACCGGCGAACCGATGTAAGAAACAAGCCTTATGCGGATATGGTGTTCTTTTTCTTCTGGAAAAGTAACTTCGCTGAACGGAATGCAGAGTCTCCAGTTGGGATATGTAATTTCATCTGTCGAAATGCTTCTTCCGGTGCGTCCCAGAAACTTCCATTCATCGCCTGTATCAAGGAATACCTCGGCAAAATCTATGTGTTCATGGCCAAAATAGAGATAGTAATCGCTTCCTTCTGTCTGTTTTGTGTCGGAAAATGTCAAGTCCAGCCACAGTGTTCCTGTATAAAATCCCGGGTTGAACGGAATTTTTACTTTTTTCAGTTCCTGAACGGGCAGATTAGAGCATTTGTATTTGTTTTCTTTGTCCAGATATTTTTTTGCTTTGTATGGAATTGACTTGCTTTTTGGGACAAGAACGGACTGTTCTGTAAGGTCTGGGATTATTTTTTCGTTGTGAGGGGAAGATGCGTGGGCCCGAGCTGCAAACAGAAAAAGTGCTGTATATATGAAAAACTTTATTGATTTTTTGCTAAAATGGAACATATAAACAGTATAACTCAAGTTATTTCAAAAATAAAGGTTTTTATACCATATTTAGGGTATAAAAATACTATGTTTAGGGTATTTTTGATTATTGAGTGTACCCATTTACAGGGGTATTATTCACAGCGTCAGGTGTTACAAAGATAACAATGGCGGGATGAGATTAACATATATATTACTAAACTTATATTTAAAAATGAAAGAAACTGGGCTGTCCTTCTGATACGGACGGCCCTTTTTTATGCCTTTCTGCTTAAATATGCTGAATATTGATTAATTTACCATAAAATGTAATAATATGCAGTCAGTCAGAAGGCCTTTTGTAAGCCGAACGGTTATATAACGCAGGCTTTTTGCTGATTTTCTATACTTATTGTAGGGGCTAATTATGGCAAAACTTCAGGGATCTTACACAGCTTTGATAACACCCATGCTTCAGGACGGGAGCGTAGATTATGAAGGGTTTAGAAAAAACATTGTTTTTCAGCTGGAGCAGGGAATAGATGGACTTCTTCCCCTCGGAACAAGCGGTGAAACTCCGACACTTGATGAAGATGAAGAAGAAAAACTTCTTGATGTCTGTATTCCGCTGGTTCGTGAGTTTAACAGCAAAAACGGTAAAGATGTAAAAGTTCTTGTCGGTGCCGGAAGCAATAACACAAGGGACGCAGTACGTTATGTTGAACGTGCAAAACGTCACGGAGCGGATTTTGCGCTTGTTGTTACTCCCTATTACAATAAGCCGAGTGATGAAGGTATTTACCGCCATTTTGAAGCTGTTTCAAAAGTTGGTGTTCCCATTGTTGTATACAACATTCAGGGTCGTACAGGAAAAAATATTTCTGTTTCCCTCCTCAAGAGAATTGCTTCACTTCCCAATATTATTGGCGTCAAAGAAGCAAGCGGAAATATTTCACAGATGATGGAAGTCATAGAAAAAATAAAGCTTGCAAACCCCGACTTCTCTGTAATGAGTGGCGATGACGGGCTTACACTTCCTCTTATGGCTGCCGGCGGTGACGGGGTCATTTCTGTAGTTACGAACATGATTCCGGGACTTATGACACAGATGGTTCATGACTGCATGAAGGGTGACTTTGAGTCTGCAAAAAAGATTCATTACAGACTCCAGCCTTTCTTTAGGGCAGCTTTCTGTGACGGAAACCCCATAAGCATAAAGTATGCAATGAATGTAAAGGGAATGGCTGCAGGTGCTCTTAGACTTCCTCTCGTAGAAGCGAATCCTGCCGCACAGGAAACAATAAAGGCTGCAATAAAGGAATGCAATCTTTAGTCATATAAAAACGCCGGTTGCAGTTGCCGCCGGTATTTTATGGGAGAATATTATGGAAAAGATTTCTGTTGGTATTTTGGGTGCAACCGGAATGGTTGGCCAGCGTTATATAAAGCTGCTGGATAATCATCCGTGGTTTGAAGTAACTTATGTTGCTGCATCTCCCCGCAGTGCAGGCAAACTCTATAAGGATGCCGTTGCAAGCAGGTGGCTTATCGGTTCTGACATTCCGCAAGGTGTTGCAAATCTTACAGTACAGGATGCAAATGATGCTTCGCTGGCTTTGGGAAAGTGCAAGTTTGTATTCAGCGCACTTGAGATGGGAAAAGAAGAAATAAAGGCTCTTGAAGAAGCTTATGCTGCAGAAGGAATTCCTGTTGTTTCAAATGCCAGTGCAAACCGCTGGACAGATGACGTTCCTATGCTTATTCCCGAGATAAACAGCGCCCATCTTGATATAATCAAAAAGCAGCAGGCACACCACGGCTGGGACAAAGGCTTCATTGCAGTTAAGCCCAACTGTTCTCTCCAGACTTATATGATGCCGCTTTATGCACTTATACGCGCCGGCTATCCTGTAAAAAGAATGATTGTTACGACACTTCAGGCAGTAAGCGGCGCCGGTTATCCCGGAGTTTCCAGCTTTGACATGATTGACAACATTGTTCCCTATATTGGTGGTGAAGAAGAAAAGACCGAACGCGAATGTCTTAAGATTCTTGGAACTGTCAGCGGCGAAAAAATACAGAATGCAACTGCACCTGTAGTAAGTTCTACATGTACTAGGGTTCCGGTAATTGACGGACACACTGCAACAGTAAGCCTTGAATTTGATCTTCCCGAAGACAAAAAGCCGTCCCTTGAAGAAATTGAGCGCGTCTGGACTGAATTTTCGTCTGTTCCGCAGGAATTAAAGTTGCCGTCAGCTCCGGACCATGCCATTGTTGTACGCCACGAAGAAAACCGTCCGCAGCCAAGACGTGACCGCGAGACAGAAAAGGGAATGGCCTGTGTAATAGGAAGACTCAGAAAGTGCAATGTCTTTGACGTAAAATTTGTAGCACTAAGCCACAATACAAAAAGAGGTGCTGCCCTCGGCGGAATTCTCAATGCAGAACTTCTTAAGGCCAAAGGCTTTTTTGACAATCTTTAATCAGTTTTTGTAGAATGTCTTCAGGGCTGTCTTTTGTATAAGGCAGCCTTGATTTTTTTTAAAACAATTCCCCTTCGCGTACGGTTTCGCACTGAACGTCTTTCTGAACACTCATTGTGTCACTTAAAATTCTTTTGAATACTTCCATGCAGACTCTGGCGTCGTCACTTGCCCTGTGTGCTGCCATAACATTTATACAGAATCTTGAAGCAAGGGACTGCAGTTTATACTGTCCTTTCTGCGGTTCAAGTACCAGTTTGGGGTAAGCCCATCTTGCCAAAGGCAGTGTATCTATACATTTATTTTTGAGCGGGCCGAGCGCACATCTTTCAAGACCCGCGTGCATAAATCCCAGATCAAAAGGGGCGTTGTGGGCAATAAGAACTGTGTTTTGTGTATCCAGATATGAAAGAAAAGAAAGAAGCGCAGAACTTTCAGAAACACCGTCCTGTGCCATGCCGTCTGTAATTCCTGTCAGCTGTTCAATAAACTGCGGAACCGGGACCGGCGGTTTTATTATCTTGTCGAACGGGGCTCCTATAATGCCGTCTTTCGAAAACTTTACGGCTCCTATTTCAAGCATAAAGTCAGATTCGGCATGAAGCCCCGTGGTTTCTGTATCAAAGGCTACAAACACTGTTCCGCTGTAGAATTCGCGTGCAAGATGTTTGTAGTCCCTGATAATACGAAACTGCCCCTTAGTTTGCTGCATCAAGAACAGCCTGTATCTCTGCTGTTATTTTATTGCAGAGGTCGTCGGCATCTTTCTTTGCTGCGCTGAGTGCTGCTTCTGTTTTTGCAGAAACAGGAACTGTGCTGTTTATATAGAACTTAATCTTTGGTTCTGTTCCGCTCGGGCGTGCGCTTACGATTGTTCCGCCTTCAAGAATAAACTGAAGAACGTTGCTCTTTGGCCATGGAAGTGAAGCTTTCTTTGAAGGTTCTGCAGGGTCAAATTCAATCTGCTGCTGGATGTCGCGGATTTTTACAACACGCTTTCCTGCAAGAGACTTGAGTCCGTCTTCACGGAGCTTTGTCATAATTCCCTTCATTATTCCTGGGCCTGAAACCCCCGGGAAGTTCTTGCTGATTGCCCTGTCTTCAAAAAGACCGTATTCCATGTAGAGTTCGTTAAGGCGTTCGAGAAGGCTCTTTCCCTTGCTTGCCCAGTAAAGTGTCATTTCTGCACACATTGCAGCTGCCGAGATTCCGTCTTTGTCCCTTGTTTCTGTTTCTACAAGGTAACCGTAGCTTTCTTCAAGACCAAAAGCGTAGTGTTCGTTTCCTGTCTTTTCCATCTGGCCTTCATCGTATGCAATCCACTTGAAGCCTGTAAGACATTCCTTTACTTTGACACCGTATGAAGCGGCAATTTTGTCTACAAACGGGCTTGTTACAATAGAGCGTATAAGTACCGGGTTTGAAGGCATCTTGTTGAATTCTTTCTTTGAGAGAAGAACATAGTCTGCAAGAAGTGTACCCATCTGGTTTCCTGTAACGAGAACGTAGTTTCCGTCTTTGTCGGGGAATGCTGTTCCGAAACGGTCTGCATCGGGGTCAGTTGCCATTACAACATCTGCCTTTTCCTTCTTTGCAAGCTCTACAGCCATTTTGAGTGCCGGTGCTTCTTCAGGATTCGGCTTTTCTACTGTCGGGAAGTTTCCGTCACCTTCGCGCTGTTCCGGAACGGTTATTACATTCAGTCCAAGATCCCCAAGAACTTTTTCTACATGCATTGCACCTGTTCCGTGGAGCGGTGTGTAGACTACCTTTACACTGCCGGCCTTTTCCTTGATGAGTTCAGGGCGGTAAAGGTTTGCCTTGATCATTGCCTGGAACTTGTCATCGATTTCTTTGTCAATAAGAACAATAGAACCTTCTTTGATTGCCTGTTCCTTGTCGATGAGCTTTACTTCCTTTACGGCGTTTACTTCGTCAATAATTCCCTTGTCGTGCGGTTCAACAACCTGTGCACCGTCGTCCCAGTAAGCCTTGTATCCGTTGTACTGCGGCGGATTGTGGCTGGCTGTAACTACAACACCGGTTTTGCATCCGAGAACCCTGATTGCAAAGCTCAGTTCCGGGGTAGGGCGCATTCCTGTAAATGCATAGGCTTTGATTCCGTTTGCGGCAAAAACTCTTGCTGTAATGTCTGCGAACTTGTCGTGGTTGTTGCGGCTGTCATAAGCGATACATGCGCTCAAAGTTCCGGCTGCTGCTTCTTTCGGGAAAGCCTTTATAATGTAGTTTGCAAGCCCCTGTGTAGCCTTGCTTATATTGAGCGTGTTCATGCGGTTTGTTCCACCGCCCATGACTCCCCTGAGTCCGCCTGTTCCGAACTCAAGGCTCTGGTAGAATCTGTCTTCGAGTTCTTTCATATCCTTTGCGGCTACGAGATCTTCGACTTCCTTGCGGAATGATGCATCTTTTTCTTCCGCGATATACTGTTTTGCGCGGTCAAGAATTTCCTGTTCGTTCATGAATATCTCCTGTCTGAAAATACTTTTTTTTGAATACTGCTTTATAAGTGTATCAGTTTTTTAAGTTCTTTTCTACTGTTTTCCTATTGCATCTGCCCGCATAAGAATTGATGTTTCCCATTCCAGAAGCGAATGTTCTTCCTGCGGTTTTATTCCCTTTGTGTCGCACATTACTCTGAATACGCTTTCTGTTCCGCTCGGTCTCATCCATATAAAGGCTTTGTTTGTTCCCGAAGAGTCCATAAATCTTATTTTAAGGCCGCCGTTGCCGTTGTTCCAGTCGGTTGCGTTTTTGATTTCTTTTGTACCGTTTGTCGTATCTGCGGCGTATGATTCAATTCCGTATTTTTCCTTAAGTTCATCACGGCGTTCCTTCCATTCCTGTTCAAAAAGTTTCTGGAACCTAAGCTTGAGCTTTCCCTTGTCTTCGGTCTTTACGTGAAGAACTGCACGGCTTTCGCTGACTCCTGTTGTTGTGTATGCCGGAAGGGAAGCAAGTATGTCAGAAAGTGTAAAGTCGGGTTTGTATTTGTTTTCCTGACCTGACTTTATGCACCACAGATGGAAGAGACCTGGTCTTATTGTTCCGTCGTGTTCAAGGCTGTCCCTTATTGCAAGAAGTTTGATTATTGCAAAAATTGTTGCAAGAGGATCCCTTACGCTTGAAGGGTATGTTATGTTGCCGCCGTTGCTTCCTTCGCCAAGAATCCTTACGCTGTAACCTTCTTCACGCTTTTCTCTGGCAAGGTTTACGACATTTGCTTCTCCTACTTCGGCTCTGAATACACAAGCTCCGAATGCCGCGCAGATTTCGTCTGTTCTCATTGAAGTAGGTCCGTTTACAGCAACTGCAATTTTTGATTCTGTTCCGCTCCAGATTGAACATGAGATTTCTGCCGCAACACAAAGCGCAAATACTTCCTGCGCCGGAATTGGTTTTGCGGTTTTTGAACTGTCATCCCAGTAGACTATGTTTCCCCTGTCCCCGTCGCAGTCCGGCATGTAGCCCAGTTTTATATCTGTTTTTCCTGATTTCTGAAGTTCTGTCATAGCCTTTGCGCAGTGAACAAGGTTTTCGGGTTCAGGAATAATTGCATGGACTATCTGCCCCGGATTGTCATTGAAGGACAGAAATTTGATTCCGCGCTCTTCCATGTATTTTCTATCTACAGAAAGCGTTCTTGCCGAACCGTTCATGTCACACAGAACAGAAACCGGCGATTTTGAAAGTGCATTTTTTATTTCTGAAAAGATTTTGTCCTGCTTTTTTTTCTGATCAAAGCCGGTTATAACTTTTCCTAAAAAGTTTTCATATTCGGCAAGGGCCTGCTTTTTGTATTTTGCACTGCTCTCCAGCACTTTTTTGAGTGAACTTTCGCTGCATTCCGCAAGAAGATTGTCTGCGTGTTCTTCTGTATTTACGGCGCCGCATTTTGCCCTGAAACTGTCTGCGAGTTTTTTTGCTTCGCTTCCCGGAACAACACCGCCGTCATTAAGACCGAATTTTATTCCGTTGTGGCCGACCGGATTGTGGCTGGCAGAAATGTAAAGAAAACCGTCGAGTGTTCTTGCATAGGCCATAATTTCTGGAGCGGCTGAAACCGAAAGAAAATGGACCTTTATTCCCCTGCATAAAAGTGCCCTTAAAACTGCATCTGCAATTTCGCTTCCTGTAGGCCTTGTGTCTGTTGCAACCGCGATTACAGGCGATTTTTTCTGGGTTGCGGCAATTGTATATTGTGCAAAAGTTTCTCCTATAAGGGCACAGAGTCTTCTGTTTGCAAGCCCTATGTGTTTAGATTTGCTTTCTTCGTTATTGTTTTCAGTAAAAATTTTGCGCCATCCCGACGCCGACAAAATCATGTTGTGTTCCATATCTTCTATTATAACAATATTTATTTTGATTAGCAACTTTACAGACCGTTGTCTAAATCCTAGTTTTATAGTATGATTTAGGAATGAGTTATAATAAGCTTGAGATGCCAAAAAAAGGCGATCTCGTTGTAGTGGGACTTTCAGGCGGAGTCGATTCGACTATGACCGCACTTCTTCTTAAGGAAGCCGGATGCCGTGTTGTAGGAGTCACAATGTCTCTCTGGAAAAACGATATTCCAGGATTCCCCGAAGATCCGAATATGAGAGAAAGCTGCTATGGTCCCGGAGAAGAAAAAAATATCGAAGAATGCAAAACTTTTTGTGAGGCAAATGACATTCCCTATTATGTGATAGATGTTGCCGAAGAATACAAAAAACAGGTTCTTGACTATTTTACTGCCGAATACCGCGCCGGCCGCACGCCCAATCCGTGTATAAGATGCAATCGTTTTATAAAATTCGGTGCTCTTCTGGCCGGAATCAAAAATCTAGGCATAGACTACGATTATTTTTGTACAGGACACTATGCGTCGGCTGTGCGTTCAGATGTTTCACTCTCAGAATCTTACGGAATAACGGGAGACTCTGAAGGCAAAGACAAATATCCTGTTCAGATAGCATGTGCGATGGATGCAACAAAAGACCAGGCATATTTTCTTTACAGAATTCCGTCTGAAGTTCTGGAAAAAGTAAGGTTTCCGCTTGGGGAATACAAAAAGCGCGATGTCATTGCAATGGCTGTCAAGAAAGGACTTGTTGCTGCCGGCCGCGAAGAAAGCCAGGATTTTGTTCCTGAACAGCTGTTTGACTATCTGTTCAGCGATAAGCCTTCTGTTCCCGGGGATTTTATTGATATGGACGGCCACGTTCTTGGACACCACCGCGGAATAGAACATTACACTGTTGGACAGAGAAGGGGACTTGGCGTAAGTGCAAAAGAGCCTCTTTATGTTGCAGCAATAGACAAAGAAAAAAATCTCATTGTTCTTGGTAAAGATTCTGATCTTTTCTGCGAAGGGCTTATTGCAGACGATCTTGTCTGGCCTGCAGATTTTAATCCTTTAAAAGAATTTGATGCGCTTGTAAAGATAAGGCTTGCCTCGCGTCCTGTTCCTGCAAGAATTGAACCATGCGGCAGTACAGAAATAGGGGGAGATGCCGTAAAGATTACGTTCAGCGAACCGCAGCGCGCAGTTGCCCCGGGACAGTCTGTCGTATTCTACAGGGACGGCGTTATCTGCGGCGGCGGAATAATCTCGGAATCAATTAAGAAAGGTTCCTCGGTTGCCACGCAGAATCAGTAAACGTCCAGAGCGTATGTTACTGAAATTGCCGTTCCAAGAATATTTGTGACGGTAACAGAAACTGTATTCCGACCGTGGGTAAGCTGTATTATGGCCAGAAGTTGTCTTTCTGCGTCGGGGTACAGTTCCTGCGCTGAATAATTTGAGTTTCCTGTTGCACAAAGAAGACCTGCACTTTCTTTGAGAGTGTCGTATGATATGGACTCTACAGTAGCACCGTTTATTGCAACACTTGTTCTGTAAGGAACCGCAACACTCTGTCTTTTTCTGTAAAGTGAATAGACTCCTGCCGGAATGTATCTTTCCCATGTAAGATTGTGAGATTTTCCGTCCTTGCCGTCCATTGTAAGTGTACCGACGGCAAGTGGCAGTTCTTTTCCTACGCGCGGCATAAGAATTCTTGGGTTTATTACCGTGGCGTTTTTTGTGTCAATTACTTTGAATTCAAGACAGCTCTGTCCTTCCTGCCAGCCCGAGTTTCCGCTTACACCGAGTTTTTCGCCCGATTCAACATTTTTTGTTTCATAGAGTTTTTCTGGAATTGATTCGTCGTCAAGATTTGCATAGACCGTAACAAGATTGTCTTTGTGTGCTACAGTAACTGCGTTGCCGAGCGTGGACTCAAACCAGCCGAAGTCATCACCGTGGTCTGTAATAACGGCTGTAACGCGTCCTTCATATGCTGCCTTTATTTCTGAATTGTCCTTGAATATAAGAGATGAACTTATTGTTCCGCCCCTGAGCTGCCCGAAGTAAGAAAAAAATGAATCTGAGGCTGTCTGTTCCTGCGGCCAGTCGAATGCAAAAGCTGCAGAAGAAGAAAGTGCGCATAAAGCGACTGCAACAAAAAATGAATTCCTTGTTTTCATAAACTATTCCCTCGAAACTGAAATTTTTGAAATTCTGTCATCGCGTCCTACAAAAAGCATGTTGCCGCGGACCTGTATAAAGGCGCTTGAACCTGTGAACGAAAAGGATGAAAGTTTGTGGTCAGAAGGCTCTATGGCTGTAACGGTGTAGGTATCTGCGTTTCTGCTCAGAACAAAAACAATGTTTTCTACCGCAGATTCTTCTATCTGGATAATTCTTCCGTCAATGGGAATTCTGGAACTTTTGAGTGTGTCGAGATTTGCTATACCAAGAAAACCTTTTGCGTCGTACCAGACAGTCTTCGAGTCCGAACTGAATTTTACAAGAACCTGAAAATTCTGTGAATTTTCAATATATTCGTGGAATATAACCCTTGAGTGCCCGCTGTTTTTTTCGGCAACAACGAATCTCTGTTTGTCCTGACCGCTCACACATGCAATTCTGCTACCGTCCTGCGAGATACCTGCTCCCAGAATGACTTCGTAAGTGCTTCCGCCGGGAGAAAAGCGTTGGGTCTGGTTGCCACTGTTGTCAAAAGAAACAAGCGTTCCATCTGCAAAACCAGCTACTGTTCCGCCTGTGCTTGAAGAAAATGCGGTTACCGGGGCATAGCTTTCATATTTCCAAAGCTGTGAACCGTCTTCTGCGTACATGCCGAATGATGTTCCGCCAGGGAAAAACATATACATTCTATCTTCTTCAAAAAACGGAAACCCCGGAGTGTCCATGCGTCCTGCAATTTTTGCGTCGGGAGTGCGGAATTCAGTATACTGGCTGTCTGCGCCGTAATATGCAAACCTTGAGTCAGAAATGGTTGCCTTGAACGGAAAAGAAATGCATGAAACAATGCGGCCATCTTTTGTAAAATAGCCTATATTCTGTGAAAGCCTGAACGGAATAAGCTCTTCTTTTGCAATTACAGGCTTTACGTTCTGGATGGATTCTGTCCATTCCGGCTTTAAGTGAAGTTCCGTGCTTAAAGGGCGTGCAGATAAAATTATATAAATAAAGCAGAATGCCGCTATGAATGGAACCGGTGAACTTTTTTTCTCATTGATTTTCATGTTTCTATCTTATATAAACGCAATAAAATAGGCAAGATATAGGAAGACAATAGTGGTTTTAGCGGCAGACCTGATGTAAGCCCTGATGCAAGACTTGACAAAAAACCGTAAAGAATGCAAAATACTGCAAAGAAATAAGGGGTTATTGTGGAAGACGATATTCTTACTATAGAAGAAGTTGCAAAATATCTTCGCGTCAGTGAACGCACTGTTTATGACTGGGCACAGAAAGGTGAAATTCCCAGCGGAAAAATCGGAACTGTATGGCGTTTCAAAAAAGCAGAAATAGAAAAATGGGTGAACGAGCGTCTTTCTTCATCTTCGCGCCCTGCTGCAACCGATATTTCGGTGCAGGTAAAAAGCATTCTGTCTCCCGAGCGCATTGTTTTTATGAATCACCAGACAAAAAGAGATGCACTTGTAAGACTTGCCGCAAATCTGGCTACAGCTCCGCAGATTAAAGATGCACGCGAGCTTGAAACAGAGATTATAAAGCGCGAAGAACTTATGTCTACTTCTATAGGAAGGGGACTTGCAATTCCTCATGTAAGACTTTCGAGTGTTACTGACCTTGTTGTTTCTGTGGGAATCTCAAAATGCGATATAATTGATTTCCAGCCGATTGACGACATTCCGGTAAGGCTTCTGTTTATGATTGCCGCTGCATACAACCAGCACAGCTATTATCTTCAGACGCTTTCGTTTTTCAGCTCAAAGCTTAAGGATGCTGACTTAAGGAATTCTCTTCTGAATGCAGAAAATTCCATGGACGCGTACAATCTTCTTATAAAATAAAAAATTCATATAAACAAAGCAATTCTTAAGGGAGCAGAACCGGAATCCATTTGGATGAGTCCGCCTGCTCCTTTGCTATTGTACCCCAGGTGGCACCTTTTTTAGTAGTTTCACCGGTAAGATAAGCTTTTCCGCCGGCTTCAAACGAAAATCCCGGATGGTCAGAGACAAAACCTGCAACGGCGTGGGCATATTCTGCACTTACAAACATTACGGCATCTTCCCCCGCGCACTGGAGCATTACATCAATAAGCATAGAACGGCTGTCGCAGTCACTTCCCCTTCCCAAGAGAACAGACGGCAGTGGTGTAAAGTCACTGGATTTTAAGTTTCTGCCGTAGTCCAGGTTTTGTGTCCAGAACAGAAGTTTTTGTGCATAAGAAGTCATGTCGCTGCATTCCGGGGCAATTTTTTCATAAACATTTTCGGCTGTTTGCGAAAGTCTTCCTGCAGAGTCGCGGAAAATCATTCTGTAATAGCGCTGCCATACTTCTTTCCAAAGAGGGCTTTTCTGGTACAGGAGCGACACGGAATATTCCCTGTCAACAAGATACTGTGCTGCTTCTTCGTCCGATTTGTCCAGTGAAGTTTTTATTGTTTTGCCGTCAATCTGAAGTTCTACAGGAAGTTTTTCTTCTCCCGGGAAAATAAATGAAGTAAGCGGGCCACATTCAAAGAAACTGCTTCTGTCGGGGTAAAGGGAATCTGCGATGCTTGCGGCAAGGCTCAGTGCCTGAACGTTGTCTTTTTGAGTAGTCCACGCCGCGCACAAAAAAAGAGTGTCATCTTTTGGAATGCGCACACATACGGCATAACCTGCAGCCGGTGTTCCAAGTACTTTTTCTTCTATTATACCGCAGGCTCTGTCTCTTTTGTTCCACGGAATTGCACCGCATGAAAAGCCTTCTGCTATTTTTTCGAGCGAACCGTTCAGGGCTTCAAGGGCACTGTCATATCTTTTTGCACCGTAAATGCGGACAAGGGCTTTAACAGGGGCGGCATCCGATGCAAGCAAAAAGTATGTGCCTTCTGCGTTGCTTTCGGTAACATTTGTTCCTTCTGGAAGATCCATTGTAACTTCATCGCCGTAAATGCTGAATCCGGTTCGTTCTGCAAAGGATGAATGTGCTATAGCAAAAAATGCGCATAATGCACAGAGAATAAATCTGTAAAGTTTGCCCGTTTGTATTGTCATTTTATTGAACCTCATTTAATATATTCGGCAGATGGAACGCATTTCAGTATTATTTGAAAACGAAGAGATTCTTGTCGTAAACAAGCCGTTCGGACTTGCTGTCCAGGGCGGTAAGGGCGTGGGCCGCTCCCTTGATGATGAACTGTCGGCACAGGTAGGTTACAGAGTTCATCTTGTTCACAGGCTGGACAAAGATACGTCGGGGATTCTTGTAGTTGCAAAAAACACGCAGTCAGCCGCAAAATGGACGTCTCTTATCGGCGGCGGCCTTGTAAAAAAACAGTACATGGCCGTTTGCACAGGAGAACCCTATTCCGGAGGAACAGGGAAGGGCAAAATAGAAACTTCAGTTACCGCACACGGAAAAGTTCAGTCTGCCCTGACATATTTTACCGTAGAAAAGCGCACATCTGTTGCCGTAGAAACAGAAGGCGGCCTTAAGGAGATTCCGCTTTTTCTTTTGAAACTTGAACTTGGGACAGGCCGTATGCACCAGCTCAGAATACAACTTGCGGGAGCCCGTTCCCCCATTGCGGCAGATGACCAGCACGGTGACTTTAAAACAAACAAACTTCTTCGCAAAGCCGGAATAAAAAAACTTCAGCTTGCGGCCGTCTGCCTTAATCTAAAAGTACCGGGAGTTCCTGAAAAAATAGAAATTCCGCTTCCTTTCCATATGCAGGAAACTCTGGAAAAGTACTTTGGTTATTGACATATTTTTTCTTATATGGTAATGTAATTGTACATTTTAATATTCTTTAAGATGGAGCCGAAAAAAGGGCTCCTTTTTTTTAGTCTTTTTAAGAGGTTTGATTTGGAATATATTTCTCCGGAAAAAAATCCCTATTTCAAGGACTGTTCCGCTGTAGTAGAGGCGGAGGGTTTTAAACTTGTGGAACTGCAGGTTGTTCCACAGCACGGAGCTGTTCGTGTATCTGCAGTTATCGCGTCAAAGGATCCCTCAAAGGACATTGGTGTTTCTGACTGTGCAAAGGCACACCGCGCTCTTCAGCCAAAGTTAATTGCATTGCTTCACAAGTCCGAGGACGATGTTTCCATGGAAGTGTGTTCTCCCGGAATGGAACGCAATTTCAAAAATGCCGCAGAATTTTCTGTCTTTACCGGCCGTGAAGTACGTGTATGGGACAAAACTGTCGGTGACTGGGTTCGCGGCATAATAAAATCTTCTGATACAGAACAGGTTACACTGGAACTAGAGGCTGGCGGTGAAAAATCCGTAGCCTATAATGATATTGCCAAGGCAAAATTTATACATTTATAAGGGGGCTTGATATGTCAGAAATGGCAGATGCAATCCGTGCGCTTTCCGCAGAAAAGGGTATCAGCGAGGATTCAATCAGGCAGACAATTGAAAACACAATTAAGGCGGCTTACAAGAGAACTTTCGGAACATCGGACAACTGTATAGTTAAATTTGCCGATGACAATTCTGATGTTGACGTTTATTCCCGTAAGACTATTGTTGACGGAGTTTATGATCCTGTTATGGAAATAGAACTTGAGGATGCGCTTAAACTTTCTTCTGACAGCGAACTCGGTGACGAAATAGACATCCGCATTGATCCGCATGACTTTGAGCGTTCTGCAGTTACTACAGGAAAACAGGCTGCACACCAGGCTCTGGGCGAAAGTTTCAAGGATAATCTTTACAACGAATACAAGTCAAAGATCGGTGAGGTTATAATTGGATACTACCAGCGTGAACACAAGGGAAGCATTTATGTAGATCTCGGAAAGGTCGAAGGCGTGCTTCCTGTAAAATACCAGAGTCCGCGCGAAACTTACGAAAAGAATGACAGAATAAAGGCGCTTATTGTAGATATAAAGAAAACTTCTTCTGGTATTCAGCTTGTTTTGAGTCGCAGCGATCCTAAACTTGTAGAAAACATTCTTTCCGTTGATGTTCCAGAAATTGCAGATAAGATTGTTACCATAAAGAAAGTTGTACGCGAAGCCGGTTACAGAACAAAGATTGCTGTTATAAGTGACAAGAGTGATGTTGATCCGGTTGGCGCATGTGTTGGTCTTAAGGGAACACGTATACAGAATGTTATTCGTGAACTTTCAGGTGAAAAAATTGATGTTCTCAGATATGACGAAGATCCGCATGTGTTCATCAAAAATGCACTTTCACCTGCCGAAGTCAAGAAAGTTATTGTTCTTGATGAAGACAAAAAGCTTGCTCTTGCCGTTGTTTCTGAATCTGAATTTTCAATTGCAATCGGTAAGCAGGGACAGAACGTTCGTCTTGCAAACAGACTCTGCGACTGGAATATTGATGTCAAGACAGAAGAACAGGCTGCCGAAATGGATGTTTCCGAAACAGATGCACGCAAGGCCGCAGAAAATCTGTTCAACGGGGATTCTGAAAATTACGAAGAAATAACTTCTGTCGCACAGCTTTCTGGCATTGAACCGAGAGTTGTTGAACTTCTCAAGAATGCAGAACTTGATGACATTGAGCGTTTTGTTGCTGCAGCAAAGGACGGAAGTGCACTTAAGGTAGAAGGACTTACACAGGAAGATATTGATGCTGTAAGTAAGGTTATAAACGATACTGTAGAATTTGAGGAAGAAGATGCCGCAGATGCTGCCGCTGAAGATGCACAGCCGCAGGAAGTTTCTGATGACGAAGAAGAAGAGTACTTCTGCCCTGAATGCGGTGCAAAAATATCTCTTGATATGTCTCATTGTCCAAAATGCGGTGTTGAGTTAGTATTTGAAGAGGAGTAAGGAAATAGAATATATGGCGGATGAATCAGAAAAAAAGCCCGAATTTGTTTTGAACAAAAAAGAGAAGACAACAGAGTCTCAGCCAAAAAAGAAAGTGGTTGTCATCAAGCGCAAAACCACAGGTGCTGCCGGCACAGCTTCAACTTCACCCAAGGAACCTAAAAAGGAACCTCACAGGGTTGTAGTAGCAAAGAAGGCTCCTGAATCATCCGCTAAACCGGAAGATACTAAGAGTGCTGTAGTTCCGGAATCAAAGCCTGCTTCACGTCCTGCAAGTGCAGAAAGTGAAAAACCCGCACAGCCCCAGACCACTTCTGCAGAATCAAAGCCTGCACAGAAGTCCCAGGTACAGACGTTTGAGCTTCACAGTGCCAGACCTAATGTCAAGGCAGGAAACCTCAGTGGCGGACCAAGGGGACGTTACGGCAACGGCGGCTACAACCGTCGCGATGGTGGTGGATTTACAGGCACACAGGCCCGTGAAGGATACCAGAGCCGTGAGCGTACCGGCGGTTACAATAACGGCGGTCAGAGAACAGGCGGCTTTAATAACGGATCGCGCCAGGGCGGCTACAATAACGGCGGCCAGAGAACAGGTGGCTTTAATAACGGACCGCGCCAGGGTGGTTTTGGCGGCGGAAGGCCTGGTTTCGGCGGTGGTGCTGGAAGACCGGGACAGGGCGCTCCCAGACCGGGTTTTGGTGGCGGTGCCGGAAGACCGTTCAGCGACCCTTCTGCAATTGCCGGAAACAAGGTTCCTGCAAAGAAGCAGTTCAAGGGCAAAAAGCAGGTTTATAACAGAAAGAACAAAGAAGATGTCTTTGATGAGAATGAGCTTTACCAGAACAAAAAGCGTGAGGCAACTCCTGCCAGCGTAGTTCCTTCAAAGATAGATATAATGGAAACAATTTCTGTTTCTGATCTTGCAAAGAAGATGAATCTCAAGGCAAGTGAAATTATCGCAAAACTTATGTCAATGGGAATGATGGTTACAATTAACCAGTATATTGACAGCGATACTGCGACAATTCTTGCTTCTGAATATAACTGTCAGGTTCATCTTGTAAGCCTTTATGACGAAACGGTTATTGAAAGCGATCAGGGCAGTGAAGAAAGCATCCGCCTTCGTCCTCCGATTGTTACTGTAATGGGTCATGTAGACCACGGTAAGACAAAGACACTTGATGCCATACGCAATACAAATGTCGTTGACGGTGAGGCTGGAGGTATTACACAGAAAATCGGTGCTTATCAGGTTGCAACACCAAAGGGTGTCATTACATTCCTTGATACACCGGGTCACGAAGCGTTTACAATGATGCGCGCCCGCGGTGCACAGATTACTGATATTGTAGTTCTTGTTGTTGCTGCAGATGACGGTGTTATGCCCCAGACTCTCGAAGCCATAAACCACGCAAAGGACGCAAAAGTTCCGATCATTGTTGCAGTAAACAAAATCGACAAGCCTGAAGCAAATCCTGACCGCGTTATGACACAGCTTTCTGAGCGTGGACTTACTCCAGAAGCATGGGGCGGCGATACACAGTACGTAAATATTTCGGCCCTCAAGAGAGAAGGAATTGATGATCTTCTTGATGCAATTCTTGTTCAGGCAGAAATGCTGGAACTCAAGGCACAGTATGACTGCCGTGCAGAAGGTAAGGTTATTGAAAGCCGCATAGATCAGGGACGCGGTGTTGTTACTTCTGTTATTATTCAGAGGGGAACTCTCCATACCGGTGATCCTTTTGTTGCAGGAATTTATTCAGGCCGCGTAAGGGCTATTTTCAACGATCGCGGTCAGAAAATCCATGAAGCAACTCCTTCAATGCCTGTTGAAATTCTTGGTATTGAAAGCATGCCGAATGCCGGTGATCCGTTCCAGGTTACTGAAACAGAAAAGAATGCCCGCGCATTTGCTGCAAAAAGACAAGAACTCAGAAGACTTGAAGAAGCAAAAGCCGTCAAGAAGGTTACTCTCGACAATCTTTATTCCACAATTGAACAGAAAGAAATCAAGGAATTCAAGGTTGTTATCAAGGCCGATCTTCAGGGTAGTGCCGAAGCTCTCAAGACTTCACTTGAAAAGCTTTCGACTCGCGACATAAGACTTGTTGTAATTCATTCAAGTGCAGGTGCAATCAACGAAAGCGACGTTATGCTTGCTGCTGCTGATGACAATGCAATTATTATCGGATTCAACGTACGCCCGACTCCGAAGGCAAAGCTTCTTGCAGACCAGGAAAAAATCGAGATACGCAAGTACAATATTATCTACAAGTGTGTTGAAGAAATTACCCAGGCTATGGAAGGTATGCTTAAGCCCGATACAAAGGAAGAAGTTACCGGTACAGCCGAAGTCCGCAATACATTCAAGGTTCCTAAAGTCGGAACAATTGCCGGATGTTATGTTACCGATGGTATTATCAAGCGCTCAAGCAATGTCAATATCATTCGCGACGGTGTTGTTAAATATACTGGAAAGGTTGCTTCTCTCAAGAGGTTCAAGGAAGACGCAAAAGAAGTTCGTGAAGGATTTGAATGCGGTCTTGGAATTGAAAACTGGCAGGATATCCAGGTTGGAGACCAGATTGAAGCATTCGAATTTGTTGAGGTTGCCAGAAAACTTGGACAGACGCTTGTTGACGAAAAAGCCGAAATGGAAAGAAAAGAGGCCCTTCGTGCTTCTGGTTCCGAAGAAGCTGTTTCGACCGACGCAGAATAGCGGTTGTTCATTCCGCGCAACTGGTTTTTAATTACAGGTTACGGTGCTGTTTGTAAAGACAGGCGGCACCGCAGCCATTTTAAAGGAAAACAATAGTTTATGGGACAATACAGGCTTATACGCCTTGGTGAACAGATAAAGCAGGAAATTGCCACAATGCTTTTGCGGCACGAAGTTAAAGATCCGCGTGTAAACGAGTTTCTTACAATCAACCGTGTTGAAGTAGCAGGCGATCTTGCCTATGCAAAAGTTTATGTTTCATCATTTATGGATGACAAAGCCGTAGAGCGCGGTGTAGAAGGTCTTCAGAGTGCGGCTGGTTTTATTCAGTCTTGCATTGCAAAAAAACTTTCTATATATAAGTTTCCGAAGTTTACGTTTATTGCCGACTTCAGTATGAAGGAAGGTTATAAGATGGTACAGAAACTGAATGCGCTTGAGTCAGAAAGAAAATCTGATGAATAAAAAATATTCTCCTTCCGGGGTTATGCTTTATGCAAAGACTCCGGGAATTACAAGTTTTTCTTCTCTCTGGAGTATCAAACATGCACTCGGTACAGATAAGGTAGGGCATACAGGTACACTCGATTCGTTTGCCGAAGGTCTTCTGGTTGTACTGAGTGGAAGTCTTACGCATCTTGTTCCGCATATAACCGGGTTTACTAAAACTTACAGGGCTGTTGTCTGTTTTGGACGCGGTACCGATACACTTGACCCGGGCGGAGCTGTTACTGCAACAGGCCGTGCTCCTTCAAAAGAAGAAATTGAGACTGTGCTTCCGTCGTTTACAGGAGCCCTTCTTCAGACACCGCCTGTTTATTCTGCAGTTCATGTTGGCGGAAAACGTGCCAGCGATATGGCCAGAACCGGAAAAGCCGTCACTATGGAAAGCCGTCAGGTTTTTGTCTATTCAAACACAATGCTCGATTACCGTGCTGCAAGTGACAGTGACCCGTGTTCCTATGCTCTTCTTGAAATTGTCTGTTCAAAGGGAACGTATATCAGGGCTTTGGCAAGGGATATTGCACAGGCGTGCGGAACCTGCGCGCATTTGAGTGCTTTAAGAAGAACTTCTGTTGGTCCGTTCAAACTTGAAGATGCTGCATGTGTTTCTATGCTCGGGGAATTTACAATAGACTCTGGAATAAAAAACGATATGCGCTTTCAAAAAGAGCGTGACAGGCTTTCGGAAAAAATTGCGGCAGACAAAAAAAAGAACCGTGTTACCGATCCGCAGGAAGTTGTAGACGACATACGCAGTCATTTTAGAATGTTTACCCCGGAACTTGCTTCTCTCTGCGGATTCAGATGCGATACGCTTAAAGAAGAATTTTTGCGTTCCTATCTTAACGGGCGTCCTCTTTCGTCACGCATGTTTACAAAAGACCAGGGACCCGAAAAAGACTATATCTTCTATAATCCCGACGAGATTTCTGTATTTTATCCTGACCGTTCTTTTGCAGGAATTATAAAAATAAATGAAGATTACAGACTTTCGTACGGATTCGTTGTTCCGCCTGAAAAAGAAAAGAAAATTTCTGTTTTTTCATGGGACGAAGTTTCAGGCAGGGCTTTTCCTGTTGAATGGCTTGCAAAGGGAACTTCTGTTTCTGTAGGAAGTTTTGACGGTTTTCACAGCGGTCATGCAAAACTTGTAGACGGTGTACTGGCAGGCAGCGGTCTTGTTTCGGGTATTCTGATGTTCAGAAAGTCATTCCGTAGTTTTGATTCAGACTACCAGGGTGATGTTTCTACTTTAAGGCAGAGAATAGATTACTGCGCTCAGAAAGGCGTTGACTTTGTTGTGGTAATTGACTTTTCTGATGAATTCAGTAGAATGGAAGGGAGCGTTTTTGTCAGAAAACTTCTGTCGTTGCTTAACATGAAAAGACTGGTAGAAGGAAAGGACTTCAGGTGCGGTTACAAAGGTTCACTTGATATGGAAAGCCTTCGCAAAATGTCTGTTGAGTCAGGTTTTGAGCTGGTTTGTGTTGACAATGTGGATTTTAACGGTGAACGTGTAAGTTCTTCAAGAATACGTGATTCTGTTAAAAAGGCCTGTTTTGCAGATGTTCAGAAAATGCTTTTAAGACCGTTTTCATACGATTGTTCGGGATTTGACTGGAAGATTTCCAAAAAAAAGTCTTCGAGTGATTTTTCGTGGTTTGAAACGGAGTCTTCTTCGGAACAGGTTCTGCCTTCTGACGGAGACTATAATGTTGTTGCAGTTTTGTCCGACGGAAGTTCTGAAAAAGATCCTTCCGGGCTGAATACACTGCATACCGTTTGTTCAGTAAGCGGGGGACGCATTTCTTTGCTTCTTCCTGCGGCTGGTACATCGGAGCGTGTACGGACTGTAAATTTTATTCCCGCCGTATAATTAATTTTGCTTGGAATCTAAAATGTCAGTTGGTCCCAGGTAAATATTGAAGGCTGGAAAACACAAGGAGTAAGTAATGGCACTTACAAAAGAAACAACTTCATCTATCGTAACGAAGTTTGGAGCCGGAGCAACAGACACCGGCAATGCAAAAGTTCAGATTGCACTTCTTACAGAGCGCATTAAGGAACTTACCGCACACTGCAAGCAGTTTCCCAAGGACGCTTGTGCTTCACGCGGTCTTCTTAAGGTAGTAGGATCACGCCGCAAGATGCTTAAGTATCTTCAGCGCAAGGATCTTGAGACATACCGCTCTCTTATTAAGGAACTTGGTATTCGCAAGTAAGAGTTGTGTCAGACGGCAGCCTGGGTCATATTTTTTGAGTCAGACTGCCGTTTGTGTTGTATGAGGTGTTCCGGCTGTTCAAACGGTTCGCCCAGGGATACTTTTTTCCCGTTGGAAGTAAAAGAATTTATATATTATAGAAGGAAAAGATGATTCAAAGAGTAACGAAAAAAATCGGTGACACAGACCTGATCCTTGAGACAGGTAAAATTGGAAAGCAGGCTAACGGCTGCGTTTATGCACAGTTCGGAGGCACTGCCGTCATAGCTACGGTTTGCGCTTCAAGCAACGTAACGGAAGGTATGGATTTTGTTCCCGTTACTGTCGATTATAATGAGAAATTTTATGCCGCAGGAAAAATTCCCGGCGGATTTGTAAAGCGTGAAGGTCGTCCAAAGGATAAGGAAATTCTTGTAAGCCGCCTTATTGACAGACCTATGAGACCTCTTTTTGAACCTACATTCGGACGCGAAATTCAGATTGTTCCGACATGTGTTTCTGTTGACGGAAAAAACCCTCCTGATATTCTTGCAGTAATTGCTGCTTCTGCTGCTGTTACAATCAGTGATATTCCGTTCCATGGTCCTGTTGCAGGTGTTCGCGTCTGCTACCTTAACGGTGAATATGTTCTTAACCCTACATATGAGCAGATTGAAAAGTCCCAGCTCGAAATTGTTGTTGCCGGAACAAAAGACGGATTTACAATGGTTGAAGGCGGTGCAAATGAAGCCGGTGAAGATGTTATGCTTGGCGCTCTTGAAAAAGCACAGGACTTTATCAGGGAGATGTGTATTCTTCAGGAAGAACTCCAGAAGCTTGCAGGAAAAGACAAGCTTCCTCTTGCTCCTCTTGATGTTAAACTTGAAAATGCAGAAGCTATTGAAGCAGAAGCTGTTCCTCTTATGAAGGAAGCCTGCTTCCAGAAGGGAAAAATGGCCCGCGGAAATGCAGTCAAGGCTGTAAAGAAGCAGGTTGCCGAGCACTATAAGGAGCAGCTTGAAGATGATGTTCAGGCACGCCTTTATGATGCTCTTTTTGATGACATCCAGTACAAAATTCTGCGTTCAAGCATTCTTGACAAGGGACTCAGAATTGACGGTCGCGGAACAGAAGATATCCGCCCGATTACATGCGAAGTAAATGTTCTTCCACGTCCACACGGAAGTGCACTCTTTACACGCGGCGAAACACAGTCTCTTGCTGTTACTACTCTTGGAACTGCAATGGACGAGCAGGTTTATGACGATATTGAAGGTGATCGCAGCGAGAATTTTATTCTTCACTATAACTTCCCGCCGTATTCTGTAGGTGAAGTAGGTAAACTTTCTACAGGACGCCGCGAAATTGGACACGGAAACCTTGCACGCCGTTCACTTGCACCGATGATTCCTTCAAGGGACGAATTCCCGTATACAATCCGTGTTGTTTCTGAAATTATGGAATCAAACGGTTCTTCATCACAGGCTTCTACCTGTGGCGGATGTCTTTCACTTCTTGCTGCCGGTGTTCCTATGAAAAAGATGGTTGCAGGTATTGCTATGGGTCTTATTACAGACGGACCGCAGTACAAAAAGTATGCAATTCTTTCTGATATTCTTGGTGAAGAAGATCATCTTGGAGACATGGACTTTAAGGTAGCCGGTACAAGAGACGGTATTACAGGCTTCCAGATGGATATCAAGATTGCCGGTGTTTCTATGGACATTATGCGCAAGGCTCTTGATCAGGCCAAACGCGGACGCAATCATATTCTTGACATAATGGAAAAGTGCATTAACAAACCGCAGCCAATAAGCCAGTATGCCCCGAAAATTGACAGTCTTAAGATCCCTGTAGACAAGATTGGTGCCCTTATCGGACCGGGCGGAAAGAACGTAAAGTCTTTGTGCCAGCAGTATGGTGTTACAATCAACACTGACGATGACGGAACAGTTACAATCTACGGAAAGACAGCTATTTCTACGGATGCAGCAAAGGCAGCCGTTAAGGGAATCTGCGAAGATCCGGAGCCGGGTACAATTTACAACGGAACAGTAAAGCGCATTATGGACTTTGGTGCTTTCGTTGAAATTCTTCCTGGAAAAGAAGGTCTTTGCCATATTTCAAAGCTTTCAAGAAGCCGCGTAGAAAAGGTTACCGATGTTCTTAAGGAAGGACAGGTAATTCCTGTAAAACTTCTTGAAGTAGACAAGATGGGAAGACTTAATCTTTCTTATATTGATGCCATTGAAGATCAGGCCAGGAAAAACGGCTGATTTTAAGGACAATAAATGCCTGTCAACGCAATAAAACTGCGGAACAGGGTTATGCTCTTTACGGAACCGGTTGTGACTTCTAAAACAGTTGCAATCGGTTTTTGGTTTTCTGTAGGAAGCCGTCTTGAACGCGATGGTGAACACGGCATAACTCATTTTACCGAACATCTTTTATTCAAAGGAACGCGAACAAGGTCTGCCAGGGACATAGCTTGTGCTTTTGACAGAATTGGCGGTTACGTAAATGCCTTTACGGAGCGCGAGAATGTCTGCGTTTACTGTACAATTCCCGGAGGAACAGAATCTGTCGGAACAGCCCTGAATGTTCTGTGCGATATGTGCAATAATTCAGTTTTTCCTGAAGATGAGATAGAACGGGAACGCGCGGTTGTCAAAAGTGAAATTGCTTCTGTTGAAGATGATCCCGAAGAGTCGGCAATGGACAGGGTTTCTGAATGTGTTTGGCCCGGTCAGTCTTTGAGTACCAGTATTACGGGAAGCAGTGAAGATGTGGATTCAATTACACGTGAACAGCTATTGGACTGGTATGACAAATATTTTGTTAACGGTAATCTTTGTGTTTTTGCCGCCGGAATGGTTGATTCAGATTTTATTGCAGAAAAATTGGAAACCCTTTCTTTAAAAAGTGACGTGCCCATTGAGTTTACTGAACAAGGCTTTGGAAAACTTCCTGTCTGGAAAAACGGTTTTAATTTTATAAAGGCCGGTTTTAACCAGACACAGGTGTTTGAACTTTTCCCGCTTGCGATGCCTGTCAGCGAAAAAGACTATTATACGGCCGCTGTTTTTAATGCGATTGCCGGTGACAGTATGAGCAGCCGGCTGTTTGATTCAATGCGCGAGAGGAGCGGGCTGTGTTACACGGTGTACAGTTTTTTTACATTTTATGCAGATGTTGCTGCCTGGTGTGCTTATGCAAGCTGCGATAATGACAAGGCAGTTTCTGTTGCTTCACTTTTTATTGATGAGATAGAAAAGATTTCCCGCTCCGGTGTTTCGGACGCAGAACTTGAGGCTGCAAAAATGCATTTGTGCGGGGAAGAGATACTGGGTTCAGAGGATATGGAATTCAGGATGAAGCGTATGCAGCGCAATTATTCCATGGGATTTAATCTTAATGACACGTCTCGGATTCTGGAGTGTATACGTTCTGTTACAAAGAATGATATAATTGAATTTATAGAAAAGCTGTTTGATTTTAATAAAATGGCTTTTGTTGTTTACGGAAAAAGTTTATCTATGAAATCAAAAAGGAATATTCTATGCAGGAAAAAATAAATATTTCATGCACTGTAAAAAAAGGTGCAATTGTTCCGGAGTATAAGACTGCCGGTGCGGCCGGTGCCGATGTGTGTGCTTTTCTGGAAGAATCAGTTACACTTGCGGCCGGAAAAAGAGTTCTTGTTCCTACAGGGCTCAGTTTTGAAATTCCTGAAGGTTATGAAATTCAGGTAAGGCCAAGGAGCGGGCTTGCGTTTAAAAACGGGGTTACGGTTTTGAATACACCCGGAACAATTGACAGTGACTACCGCGGTGAACTTAAAATTCTTCTGGTGAATCACGGCGATGCTGATTTTGTAATAAATAGCGGTGACAGAATTGCACAGATTGTTGTGGCTCCCGTTACACTCGGAATTTTTACTGAAGCATCTGAACTTTCTGAAACAGAGCGGGGAGCAGGCGGCTTCGGAAGCACGGGTGTTGCAGAGTCCTAAAGTGCGGGGTTTTTGATTGTTTTTTTTTGATTCGCGCAAAAAGATTTCATTTTATTTCTCAAAGATTTTTTCTGTTCTGAAAAAATTCAGTCCGGTAAGGGTATTTTATCTTTTGGGATTTGTTCTTTCGGGACGTTTTCATAATCTTAAACTCAGAAAATTTTTCGGATTAAGGCTGGCACGACTTAAGGATATCAAAAGCAATGTTCTTGTAAAATATATTGCAAAAGAATTGTTTTTGTATTTTCTTGTATGCTTTGCTTTTTTCTTTGTTGTGTTTTTTGTCAACCAGATTCTTTTGCTGGCAGAAACAATTCTTAAAAAAAGGGTTCCTGTTCTTTCTGTAATCAAACTGATAGGATATTGTCTTCCGGCTATAATTGCACAGTCTGCTCCTTTTGCAACGCTTGTGGGATTTCTTATGTGTCTTGGACGGCTTGTTTCTGACAATGAAGTTATTATTCTGAGGGCAAGCGGGCAGAGATATTCTGTTATCCTAAAGCCTGTAATAATAATGGGAATGCTTATTTCTGTTTTCAGCTTTGTAATGAATGACTATTTTCTTCCGCTGGGAACGCTTAACTACAACCGTATGTTCAAGCAGATTATTGTTTCCAATCCTGCCGTGGAACTTGAGTCGCAGTCTGTTAAGCGCATGAATGATGCTACTCTGGTTATTGGTGATGTTTCCAAAGGCAATGTGAGTGATCTTGTTTTGTTTGATGCGGCTGACGGAGGCAAACAGAGGCTAATCATTTCCAAAAACACTGATGTAAAAAAAGCAGTTAGTCCGGGTGTCCTTATGCAGTTGAATATGGACGATGCTTTTGTTCTTATGCTGGACAAAAAAAACAGAAAAAATTTTGACATTCTTACTTCTGACGGAATGACACTGAATGTTTTTGAAGATTCAATTATTTCTTCCAGTGGTGGAACTTCCCCGCGCGAGATGACATCATGGGACCTTTACAAAAAAATTAAAAATATGAAGAAGCTCAACAATTCAACAAAGAAACAGCTTAACTCATATAATCTTGAATACAATAAAAAATTTTCAATTCCGTTTGGATCAATTTTCTTTGCACTGCTGGCTTTTCCACTGGCCCTTGTTTTTGGAAGAAAAGACGGGCAGACACTCGGACTTATTTTTGGAATTATAATTTCTGTTTTGTACTGGGCTGCAACTATTCTTGGACAGATGTTCGGGCTTAGAAGCGGATGGAATGGATTCTGGATGATGTGGGGACCAAACTTTTTTATCGGATTGATTGGAATTCTTCTTTACCTGAGGCTCCGGAAAAAATGAAAATTGTCGGATACATGCTCAAGAGATTTTTCGGAATTTTTCTTGGTGCTCTTTTATTTTTTATTCTTATTCTTTCTCTTACAGATTTGTTTATGAATCTTTGGAATTATATTTCCAAAAATGTTACGTCGCAGCAGGTTGCAGAAATAATGCTTTTGTATATTCCAAAAACAATATGGTTTTCTGTTCCTATTGCAATGCTTTTTGCCACGGCTTATATGCTGAGTGATTTTTATGCAAAGAATGAACTACTTGCAATTTTTGCTTCAGGAATTTCTTTGTTTAAATTTACTGCACCTCTTCTTCTGGTTGCAGTTTTTATGAGCTTCGGACTTTTTTTCTTTGAAGACAATATTGTTGTTCCGACTTATGCAAAAAAACAGCAGATTCAGCAGCAGGTTCTTCACAAGGAAAAATCTTTGAACAATGACAAGATTGTAATAATGGCCTGTGAAGGGCGTGTTGTTTATAAGGCTGATTATTTTGACAACAAACTGCAGAAACTGTATTCGGTTTACATTCTGTTCAGGACAGAAGACAAAACTTTTGAGTCTGTAATTTATGCAGACAATGCAGAATGGTTGAATAATAAATGGAAGCTGAACGGTGCTGTTGAATATGCACTTTCGGGCGAAGAAGTGTCTGTTGTTCCGCTCAGGGCCGAACATCTTCTTTTGCTCACGGAACCGCCCGAAACTTTCAGAAACAATACGGTTTCTGTAGAAGAAGTAAATACCCGCGAGGCACGTGCCTATATTGAACACTTGGAACGTGCAGGCCTTCCGAGTGCAGAGGCAAAGTCAGAATATTACAAAAAATATTCTTTTCCGTTTGTTGTTTTTATTGTTGTTTTCCTTGCAGTCGGGCTCAGCGGAAAAACCAGAAAAAATGTTCTTCTGATTAGTCTTGCCCTTAGTATTACTGCTGTTGTTCTTTTTTATGTAACGCAAATGGTTACCATGCTTATGGCAAAGTTTCAGGCTGTTCCGCCAATTTTTGGTTCATGGTTTCCTGTCATTATGTTTATTTTTATAAGCTGCGTTCTTCTTAAGTATGCAAAAACTTAATTTGTTTTTTTTGTTGATTTGATTTATAATTTTTTTTGTGGATGTTTTTATGATAGAAAATTTTTTTGAAGTTCATCACGAATGTTCCGGTTCACTTGCAAGAACAGGTGTTATTCATCTTGCTCACGGTGATGTTCAGACTCCTGTCTTTATGCCTGTCGGAACAAAGGGAACCGTCAAGGCGGTTTCAAAGGATGACCTTGACGAAATTGGTTTTGAAATTATTCTTGCAAATACTTACCATATGTACCTGAGACCCGGTGCAGATATTGTAAATGAGGCAGGCGGACTTCACGGGTTTACAAAATGGAATAAAAATTTTTTGACAGACTCGGGCGGCTTCCAGGTTTTTTCTCTTTCCAATCTAAGGAAAATACGTTCTGGCGGAATTGAATTCAGAAGCGACATTGACGGCAGCAAGCATTTTTTTACTCCCGAAAATGTTGTTCAGACACAGGCGCTTTTGAACAGCGATATCCAGATGCAGCTCGATGTCTGTACCGGATTCGGCGTGGACCGTGCAGAAGCAGAACGTGCGCTTAAAATTACATCTGACTGGGCCTTGCGTGCAATAAATGAATGGAAGATTCAGCGTGAAAAAGGGTATAAAGGAATTCTTTTTCCTATTGTTCAGGGAAATTTTTTTGATGACCTTCGCAAAGAAAGTGCAGAATTTGTGAGCGCACTGGATACTCCCGGTCTTGCTATCGGAGGCCTGAGTGTAGGGGAACCGGCAGATGTTTTTGCAGAAAAACTGCGTCACACTGTTCAGTTTGTAACGCGTTCAAAGCCAAGATATGTCATGGGAATAGGAACGCCTGAATATATTCTTGAAGCTGTTGCCGACGGAATTGATATGTTTGACTGTGTTCAGCCTACAAGAATTGCGCGGCACGGACTTTATTTTTCAAGGCACGGAATGGTTTCTATAAAACAGAAACGCTTTGAAAGGGATTTTGGTCCGCTCGATCCTGAATGCAACTGCAAGGTCTGCAGAACATATTCGCGCGCTTACCTGAGACATATTTTCCGCGAGCAGGAAATTCTTTCTTCTATGCTGGCAAGCTATCACAACCTTTATTTCCTTCGCAATATGATGCTTGAAATAAGGGATGCAATAAACAATGACAGGTTTGAGGAATACAGAAAGTCTTTCCTTGAAAAATTCCATTCAGGAAATATTTAACGCCTATGAAAAATATTTTTTTTATTTTGATTTTTGTTGTTTCCGCAGTGCACGTGTATGCGCAGGAACTTCCTGCGACACCTTCAGAACAGACAGTAGATTCTTCTTTTGAACAGATTGAAAGAACAGCTTCTGATGTGACAGAACAGACTGTTCAGCCGAAGAAAGAAGATGCGGAATTCAAGTACAAGATAGAAAAAATATACCCTGAACCAAAGCGTCCTTCTGTAAAGTCAGAATCATTTTTGGCCCAGGCAGATGAGAGTGACTCTTATGTAAAGGAATGCAGCGATACATTCAGGTACGGTCTTGAAGAAGATATTGCAACACTTTTGGACGAACTTACAAAAAATGATGACTTAAGGTTTGTTGATCCGATTTATGATTTGTTTCAGTCTACAAAAAGTCCTTCAATAAGAAACAAGATTCTTGCTTATTTTACAAAGCTAAAGGATCCGTGTCTTGCTGACTATGCTGTTGCAGTAATCAACGATCCCTATGATGAAAAAAAAGATACTGTGGATGCATGCTTTAAATATGTTGCCGCTGCCGGTTGTATAGAAGCTGTTCCGGGTTTGGTTGACCTTGTGGACAAAGAAGAGGAAAGGTATTTTAACGGAGCACTTTCTGCACTCGGAGATCTTGGCGGAAGGGAAGAGGCTTTGTTTCTTTCTTCATACATTGACCGCGATGATCTGACTGTAGCACAAAGGCAGTCCCTCATGCGTGTTCTTGGAAAAATCAAGGCTGTAGAAACCTGGGATAAACTTTCAGAAATTGCGCAGGACGAAGATGAAAACTCTTTTGTGAGAATGTATGCGGCCGAAGCAATCGGTGCAATGGAAAAGAGTGAGTCCGAAGATATTCTTCTTGATCTATTCGAATCTGATGACCCCAACTTCAGGGTTTATGTTCTTAAGGGAATGTCTTATTTTCATGATTCAAAAGCCGACGCACTTGTCATGCAGGCTCTGCGCGACTCACAGTACAAAGTACGCCTCGAAGCCGTTGAGTCTGCCGGAAAAAGAGATATGAAAGAAGCTGTTCCTTATCTTATTTACCGCTGCCGCGACAAAAATGAACAGAAGGCAGTCAAGGACAAATGCTATAAAGAAATTGCACGGTTGAACACAAAAGAGGGAAATGAATATCTTGTTGAAGTTCTTAAGGATAAAAAAATCGGTGACACAACAAAGGTAACCGTTGCTGCAAATCTATTGGAATTCAATCACGCTGGAACAGATGCTGTAATTGAACTTGCACGCGAAAGCCTTAAAAGCGATGTTACAAAAAAACTGCGCTATGCTTTGGGAAAAGAATTTGCAAAATACGGTCGCCCTGAATTCGAAGAAATTTGTTCCGAATACATTGCAAGCGAAGATGTTGCAACACAGGGAACTGGGCTTGATATCTGGGCAAAGGGAAGGTATGAAGGCAACCGTGCTTCTGTAGAACTTATTGCAGCCGATGCAGAAGAAAAGGAAGAACCTTCTGCAGAAAATAAAAAGACTTACCAGTTTGGTGTAAAAAAGAAAAATGCAAATGCAAAAAAAGCAAAACGCATTCTGGAACAGTCTGCTTCCAAACCTGTAGACGCAGTGTCCCATGCTGATGAAAATATTTCTGCCAGAAGCAAAACATCATCTGATGTGAATGCCGCTCCCGCTACAGAAAAAGAAACAGCGCCAGCAGATAATGATGTGTCCGCAGACAATTCTGTTTCTGTAGACAATGTTGCCTCTGAATCTGAAACTTCTGCTGCAGTTGAATCTGAGAGTGTAGTTGAACAGGCTTCAGAAACAGAAATAGGTTCTGCTTCTGAAGCAGCAAAGTAAATGTCTATTCGTACATGCCGTTAAGCACGCGGTAAATTATATTTATCTTTTCTTTCTGCGCTGAACTGAGATTTGAGTCTTTGCAGTCATCAATGAGTTTTTCAAGTGATGAAAGATTTTCGTTAAGCGCAGTTGTAAAACCGCGTGAAACCTTGAACCAGTATGTTCCGTTGCCGTCTGTAAATAGACAGATAAAGCCGTATTCTTTTGTGGAATTTTTTGCAACCGTTACGCGCATTATACATGACGACATTCCGACCAGAGTTTCAAGTCCGTCAGGCTCGTTTATGTTTATATTCATTTTGCGCTGCCACTTGTCTTCTGCAAGAGGCATAAGGTTGAGCGTTTTGACGGCTTTTATAATGAGTTCCAGTTTTTCGCCGGACAAAAGCCTGTAGCCTTTTTCCATGACAATTGAACCTTTCATTGCGCCGATGTTCGCAAGAATACTTTCATTGTGTTCTGCCGCAACTGCAGCTTTAAGCTGGGTGAACGGAAGCTGTACAGTTTTTTTGCCCTTCTGTTTCTGGATTCTGAAATCCATTCCGCCGAATGAAACTTCATCTTCTGATTTTGACTTTGATTTTTCTTTCTTTGCAAGACGCGAGTCACTGCGGCCGACCTTTTCTTTTGCATCCCTGAAATTCTTTCCTGAATATTCAAGGTTTCCGGTAAGGCTTCTTCCTGACTTTCCGCGCACTTTAAGGAGGCTCTGTTCAAGATTCGGATCAATCTGAGCAAGAAGATTTTTTGTAAGCGGTGAAACACTCATTGCAAACATTCTGCTTGTTTTGACAATTTCACCTGCTACAATGTAAAGAGGATTCGTTCTGAACATAGAAGAACCGGGGTGGATTGAAATATGGTCTGCTGTAAGACTTCTGTAATTTTCGCGTCCTTCCCTTACGCACACAAACTGAATCATTCCTGACGCAATGCAGCACAGGTAATTGTCCATGCTGCCGCCTCCTGTTATCGGCAGCTGCAGGCGTTCTGAAACAATCTGTTCAAGCTGGGTTTTTATGTTTAGAATCTCGGCCATTACGCGTTCGTCAAGGTAATTGTTTTTGCAGAATCGTTCTTTGTTGTTCATTGACATGTATGTGCGGAACAGTTTCACGTATGTTACAAAGTCGCCCTGTATGTCCCTGAACTCGTGGTGTGCCCTGCGTGCATCCATTTCTTCTCCTACAGGAAGTGCAAACGGTGACTGCGCGCTTAAAAATGAAGCAGCGATAAGTGACTCTTCCAGAATGTCGGGGTAGCGCATAATGCTTTCTACAATAATTCTGCTGACTCTTGGTTCGAGCGGGAACTCTACCATGAGCTTTCCTATTTTGCTTAGTGAACCGTCGCTTTCTATTGCTTTAAGCATTGTAAGCGTGTTTACTGCTCCTACAAGTCCTTCGTGTGCCGGAGGTGAAATAAAGTCAAATTTTTCAAAGTCAGTTATTCCGAGTTCTGACATTCTCAAAACAACTTCGCTTAAGTCTGTGCGGTATATTTCTTCTGTCGTGTAGTTTTGTCTTGTGTCAAAATCTTTTCTGGGGTAAAGCCTGTAACATGTTCCTTCGCACGTCCTTCCGGCTCTTCCGCGACGCTGGTTGCAGCTGGCTTTGCTTACCGGTGTTTCTATAAGGCTTGACGTAAATGTTTTGGGACTGTAGAAATTGAGTTTTGCAAGACCCGAGTCAATTACTGTCGTGATGCCGTTTATTGTGACCGAAGTTTCTGCAATGTTTGTGCTCAGAACAACTTTCTTTTTTCCAAAAGGTGCGCTGTCAAAAACTTTTTCCTGTTCTTCTTTGGGAAGCCTTCCGTAAAGCGGAACAATATGAATTCTGTTTCTGAACTGTGCGTTTGAAAGCCGCTGCATACAGTCCTTGATAATTTTTTCTCCCGGAAGGAATACGAGTATGTCACCGTTGTCCTTGTTGTCAAGAACGCGGTCAATCGTCTGCTCAATTTTTGCAAGAAGGGCTTCACATGCAACATCACTTGCAGTAGACGCGTGTACAGCCGGCGGGTCATAAACCATCGTGACCGGAAAGACCTGCGTCTCTATTGTAACAATCGGACAGCCGCCAAAATATTCGCTGAAAGATTCTGCGTTCATCGTTGCCGAACTGACAATTACCTTGAAATCTTTTCTGACTGCAAGAATTCTTTTTAGAAGTCCCAAAACAAAATCAATGTTAAGGCTGCGTTCGTGTGCTTCGTCAACCATAATGACAGAATACTTACTCATCCACGGGTCCAGTTTCATTTCCTGAAGAAGAATTCCGTCTGTCATGATTTTGATTTTTGTCGTTGCATCTGTCTTGTCTTCGAAACGCATTTTGTATCCGACAAGGCCCGGGAATTTTGTCTTGAGCTGCTTTGCAATGAATTCGCTTACGCTCAGGGCCGCAATTCTTCTTGGCTGGGTTACGGCAATCATTCCGTTTTGTGAGTAACCCGCTTCATGAAGAATAACCGGAAGCTGTGTGGTTTTTCCGCTTCCTGTAGGGCTTTGAACAACTATAACCTGATTTGTTTTGAGTGTGTCAAGAATTTTCTGTTTCTGCGCGTACACCGGCAGATTTTTGTAGTTTATTGCCATATAATATTTCCTTTAATTTTTTCCATTAGTTTTTTTCTTTCTCCAAGATAGTTCGCCCATGTTTTTTGTTTTTTAAGTTTAAGCTCTTCAATAAATTCATCGTCAAGAACTTTTATTACAAAGTGCCATGAAGGTGTAATGTATGTCGTAATAAGAACCGGATCCACCTGTTCAATTACAATTCCGCGCGAATCTTTTGAAACCACAACATTTGTTATAAATGCATCGCCTGTATAATCCCTGCTGCAGGAAGGGTTGCTGAAGTCAGGCTCCCGTCTCTGGCCGCTGATTGTGTTTCCCTGCGAAAAGAAAACAATTTTTCTTGCCGTTCCGTTTTCATCTGCATATACATTCCATTCTTTTGCAATATGCGGATGGTTTGCATTTATTATATCTACACCGGCGTTAAGTATGTCTGTATAGAATTTTTTCTGCATGTCCGAAACTCCAGGAACATATTCTTCTTCGGCAGTGTGAAGGCTTAAAACAAAAAGGTCGCATTCATTTTTCTGCCGCAGCATTTTGAGTTCTTCAAGAAACAATCTGCGCTGTTTTTCAGAAGGCCTTACATAATCTATGTAAGAAGAAAAATCGTTTCTGTTTAGAACTTCCGTCACAGCACAGTAAAGGACTTTCCAGCCTGCCGCGTCAATGAGCGCGAATGTAAGAGGTGCGTTCTTTGAATCTTTTATTCCGGCCGAATAAACTTTGCGTTCAGAGTCTGCGTACAGGGCGCTTTGTTTTTCAAAGTATTTTTTTGTGGCACGCATTCCGTCAAGCCCGTAATCATTCGTGTGGTTGTTTGCAAGGCTGAATACATTGAACCCCGCAGAAATTGCCGCGTCGGGGTAGGCGTGCTTTACATTAAAATTCGGGTAGCTCGAATATTCCTTTGAATCGTCAACAGTAGTTTCAAGATTTACAAATGCAAGATCGCTTTTTTTTAGCAGAGGCTCAATGTCTTTGTAAATTTCACTGAAGTTTCCGCGAACATTATGCTTGTGTGCCATTATGTCACCGGCAAAGGCAAGTGTAAGAGTTTGCACTTCCTGTTCACCTGCCGCCTGCAGAACCGTAAGTCCTTCGGGAACAGAATCTGCCGTTTTCTGTTTGTCTGGGGAAGAGGCGCATGAAAACAGAAGGGCACAGACAGCGGCAAAGGTGGCAAATGTTGCATTTTTTCTGAATGTTAAAAATTGGTAAAATACGTTCACTGCATTATATTCTACATATATATTGCATTTTTTACAATAGAACAGAACCCTGCTTTTTGTGTCTGTTCCGTGCGCGCTGTTTCTCGTCTTCAGTTCCGCATCTGCCGCTGTTCCGCCGATTTGTAAAAAACGGAAGTCAGAAAAAGATATATGTTCTATTTTATTGACATTAAGGCATAAAAAGGGTATAAGATTCTCATTGCGAAGACGCAGAATCTTTTCGGTTCAGGAAAGGTTCTGCGTCTTTTTTTTTAATTCAACCTGGAGGAACCTATGAAAAAATCTATTTTAAGGGCAGCCGCAGTTTTTGCAGCAGTTGCAGCATTGGGCGGAATGTTTACCGGATGCAGCAAGAAAAAAGCCGAACCAGAATTCGTCTATACCGGAAAACCCGAATATGCAGAATTTGCAAAGGCAGTAAAAGGAAAGCTCCGTGTAGGAATCGAATGTGCCTATGCTCCGTTCAACTGGACACAGCCTTCAAAAACTGTTCCGGGTCATCCTGAATATACCGCTGCACAAATTTACGGTTCACCTGACTATACATTCGGATTTGACATAATCTTCTCACAGCTGCTTGCAGATGAAATGGGACTCGAACTCGAAGTACACAAAAACGACTGGGCATCAATCTGGATGGGACTCAAGGCCGGTGACTATGATCTTGTAGAATCAGGAAGCATTTATTCAGAAGAGCGCGACAAGTTCCTTGATTACATTGATCCTTATTACAACCGCTTTAACGTAATCGTCGTAGAAAAGGACAGCCCCTATGCTTCATACACAAAACTCGAGCAGTTCAAGGGACTCAAGTTTACAACTCAGATTAACACAAACTGGCCGGCTTACATCAACCAGGTACCGGAACCTGTAATTCTTCCTTACCCCGACACATGTACCGAAGTAATAATGAAAGTTGCAATGGGTGATGTTGACTGCGGTGTTATGGACTGGCCTACAGCTTATTCAGGATGCCTTTCAAACCCCAACGTTGTGATTGTAAACCTAGAAGAAGGCCACAACTTTGTAACACCGCCCGATGCTTCAGACACCTGTACACCTTCTGTACTTGACGGAAACAAAGTAGCCGTAGATGCACTCAAGGCAGCAATGAAGGCAATCGGCTGGAACCAGGAATCAATGGACAAATACATGAAAATCGCTATTGAGACACAGCCTCTCAGTAACTGATGTTCAGAATAAAGGGGAGGGGGAAAGCCTTCCCCCTGGTCGGCACTTCGTTGCCTCCACACCCCCCATCTCCTAGGGCTTCCCGCCCTAAGACCCGGGAGTGCAAATTATTTAACAGCTTAGGATTTTACTATGAACAATCAAGGTTTGCTTTACTGGCTATGGTACATATTCAAGAACTACTGGAACTACTTTTTGAAAGGAACAGTTCTTACCCTTGAGATTGCCATTTTAGGAACTGTATTGGGATACATTTTGGGATTTGCCATTGGTCTTGTTCAGGCAACACCCATTGCCAAAGGCGACGGAATAGGAAGAAAAATTGTGTACAGGGTTCTTAAGCCCCTGTGCTCGGCTTTTGTTGCTGTATTCCGCGGAACTCCTATGATGGTTCAGGCTATGGTTTTTTATTACGGCCTTAAAAATTCCGGAATAGATATTTCTCCGTTTCTGGCCTCGCTTATCGTACTCATGATGAATACCGGCGCATACATGGCAGAAACTGTCCGCGGCGGAATCATTTCAATAGACAAGGGCCAACTTGAAGGCGGTTTTGCACTGGGCATGAGTCACACAAAGACAATGTTCTGCGTAATTCTTCCGCAGGCTTTCAGAAATATAGTTCCCGAAATGGTAAACCAGTTTTTGACAAATCTTAAGATGACATCTGTTTTGAACGTCATCGGTGTTTACGAACTGTACTTTGCAACAAAGAGTGCCGCCGGAATTTATTACAGATACTTTGAGTCTTACATAATCTGTGCAATTTTCTATTTCATTATCTGTACAGTATTTACAAAGATACTGAAGTCTGTTGAAAAGAAGGCATTTGAGCAGAAGGACTATGAGCTTGCGGTCCAGTACATGGGCGACAGTGCTGAATAGCGGTTCTGATTTTACTGATTGTATTTTGGAGGAATATATGGATAAGGAGCCGCTGTTAAAGGTAGAGCATCTTGTAAAGAACTTTGGTTCTCATGAGGTACTTAAGGATCTTGATTTTTGCGTCAACAGAGGCGAAGTTGTCTGCGTAATAGGCTCGTCCGGTTCGGGAAAGTCTACAATGCTCAGATGCATAAACGGTCTTGAAACAAAGACTGCAGGAAAAATAATTTTTGACGGTAAAGAAGTCGGTTCCAATTCAAAGGAACTCAATAAATTCCGCACGAAGGTTGGAATGGTTTTCCAGTCATTCAATCTTTTTAACAACATGACGGTTCTGCAGAACTGCATGGCCGGAACAACAAAAGTTCTTAAGATGAAAAAAGATGAAGCAGAATTTCTTGCAATAAAATATCTGCGTCATGTAGGAATGGCTCCTTATATAAATGCACATCCGGCACAGCTTTCCGGCGGACAGAAACAGCGTGTTGCAATTGCGCGTGCACTTACAATGCAGCCCGAAATGCTTTTGTTTGATGAACCTACATCTGCACTTGACCCCGAGATGGTCGGCGAAGTTCTTAACGTAATGAAGGGACTTGCAAAGGAAGGTCTTACAATGATGATTGTTACCCACGAAATGGCTTTTGCCCGTGACGTTTCTACGCGTACAATTTTTATGGACAACGGATTCATTGTAGAAAACGACACGCCTGATGTTATATTCAAAAATCCAAAAACCGCCAGAATGCGTGAATTTTTGGGAAGATACATTAATGATTTGGACCGCAAAAATTAATTTACTAACGGAGGAATAAAATGGAAAATTATACAATTACAGTTGCCCGCGGATTCGGTTCCGGCGGAAAAGAAATTGCAAGCCGTGTTGCCAAAGATTTGGGTATTCATTGTTACGAAAACAGAATTCTCACACTTGCTTCACAGATGAGCGGAATAGACAGACAGCTTTTTGAAGAAGTCAACGAAAGGCTTCACAGCAAGAAAAAAGGACTTTCTGCACTTCTTTCAGGTCTTCCGCGCCGTAAAAACCCCGAACCCGAACACAGAAAGTTTGTTTCTGATGACCAGCTTTTTGAATATGAAAAACAGATTATCATGGAACTTTCAAAAACAGAAAGCTGCGTAATTGTAGGAAAAGCCGCCGACTGGATTCTTAAAGATTCAGAACGCACATTCAGCATTTATATTGAAGCACCAAGAAGTTTCTGCCGTCCCAGAATTATGGCAAAGATGGGCGTTACTGCCGAAACAGCAGATATTTCAATTACAGAAACAGACAAATACCGCGCAGAATACTACAGCTATTATACCGGCGGAAACTACTGGACAAATCCTGTAAACTACGATCTTACACTCAACAGTGCACGCCTTGGAATAGACGGTTGCGTAAAAATCATTGAGCAGGCTCTCCACGAAAAGTTCCCCGATATAGATATTCCGGAGCGTACTGTTACCGGTGAAAGCATCGAAGCCAATGTGGACTAAGTATGGAGAAAGTTCTCTACTACAATATTGATACAATCTTGACTATGAGAATTCGCTATTTTTGAAATGGGGTGTAAGCGGACTTGAACTTAAAGAAATAAAAGGCCGCGACAAACCCCTGTATGAATGTGTAAAAAATTATGACGGACTCGTGGTTGAATATGATCAGGTTACCGAAGAAGTAATGCAATCTTCAGGCAGCCTTAAATGTGTTTCTGATTAATACTGCACGAGGTTCTGTCGTTGACGAAAAAGCACTGGTTCGTGCCCTTGATGAAAAATGGATCAAGGGAGCCGGAATCGATGTTATCGAAGATGAATTATTTTTTAATTTACCTGCACAAGTTCTTAATTTGTACAAGTTTTAGCAAACTGAAACTTGCAAATAAAGTGGGGCTGTCTTAGAAGTTATCCAACACTTCAAAAGGACAGCCTTTTTTTTCATTTCAAAATCCTTTTTTTCAGAAATCGACTTTTCCCTGTTCGTTGGTTTCTTAGCTCAGTCTTGCAATTTGCTTAAAATCATAACCAAGCATCAATAATCCCCATTACATTCTCGTACTTTTGAGACAGCCCCTTTTTTATTGAAAAAAATATTTCTGAAAAAATAACTTTTGTAAATGTAAATAAAAATATTGACAAAGTGAAGTGGGGGGGGTAAGATTAATTAACTTTATTAACGGAGATATAAAAAAATGAAAAAATTTTTATTTATTGCGTTGACAGCAGCTCTTTTAGCTTCCTGCCAAAACAACCCTTCCGATTCTGATAACAATCAAAACACACCCCCTCAGAATCAAACCGTAACCTTACAAAGCAGACTTCAATCTGCAGAACCAGGAACTACAATCGATTTGGAAAGCGAAAAACTTTCTGTAACGGACAATGGTTCTTACACAATTGACAAAGCTCTTACGATTAAAAATGGAGATTTAAAGAACGCAACTTTTACTGTAAAAGCAACAGGTGTTAAGTTTGAAAAAATGAAGAATATTTCAAACATTAATGTTGCAGCAGAAGTTGGCGACGGAGATTTTTCAGTAGTTAATTGTAATGAAATTGATATAATCAATGTAAATGGCGGTGGAGCAAATTCAATCCATATAGAAAATACTACAGTTTTAAAACTTATAGTTCAAAAAAAAGATGTAAGAATTGTTCTTAAAAACAATGACACAACTTCTGTAAAAAACACTTTGATTTTTGCCGATTGTAAACTTGACGCAGAAACAGGCAGTTCATTTGAAAATGTGATTATTAATTCAGGTGTAACAAAACTTGAACTTGCCGGAAATGTCGTAATAGGAAAAATTGTTGCACAAGAATCTTCAAGCGCAACAATTTCAATTACTGCAACTGTTAAAATCAATTCAGCAGACAGCATAATTAAAGCAAACCTTAAAAAGGAAGACGGCAGCGCAGCCGATACAAGTGAAATAAAAGATGCAACACTTACAGACGCAGAAAAAGAAGAACTTGAAAAAAATATTTTCTATTCAAAATTAAATTTTGAATCTTCAGATAAAGAAAAAGTTACTGTTGAAAAAAGTGATAATGAATTTGTAATTAAAAATACAAACGCAGAAGCTTTTAATAATAATGTATGGAATAAATGTATATATACAAAAGAAAAACTTCCGGTAGAAAGTAACAAAAATTATCAGATAAGTGTGGATCTTAAATCAAACAAAGAAAGTCTTGTTTTTTTAAGTGCAAAAGATTCTAAGTCAACCACTCCTGCTAGTGGTAAATATTTTAAACTCGGAACAGACTATAAAACATATACAGTAGAAACTGGAACAATTGGAAATAAAGGCTGGATAAAAGGCGAATTTTTAATAGCGGTAGGATGTGCTGAAGTTGTTTATGTAAAAAACTTCAAAATTACGCCTATAGAAAAAAATGCTTTACCTGTAGTCTGTTGGGCTAATAATGAAGATGAATTGGAAAATATATCGGCTACCGGTACTTCAAATGGAGCAAAATTTGAATTTACCAAAGACGTTAAAGACAAATTTCAACGTGGTTCAGATATTATTTTAAGCAAAAATGAATTAGACTGCGGAGAAAGTTATGAAATAAACTTTGAAATAACAAGTGATGTAGATCTTGCAGAAGGTGAATTAGGTATATGGACACATGTTGGTAATAATATAACAGATAGTACTGGTTCAGATAAAATAACTCTTAAAGCTGGAGAAAAAACAAAAATTGATTTCTTTGTTCATTCATTTCAGCTCAAGGAAGAAACTTTTAGAATTCCATATATTTCATTTTTAACAAGTAAAAAATGTATTCTTACAATTGATAACATAAAAACTATTGAAACTACAAAAGAAGAATATTTAAGTAAGTATCCTTCTACTTCTTTGTATTTTGCAGGGCATATAAATGATGAATGGACTGTAACAAAAAATTTAAATTCAATATTTATTCCTGGTAATGGTGAAGTATATTTTGTTTTACTGTATGCAGATACAAATCTTCCTAAAGTCTACGATCCTTGGAGCAGTTTAAACCTTTACCCAATAGAATTTAAAATGCCAAATGATGGTAGTTTGCTTATTCAAAGTCAAAATGAAGATGGAGAAGATAAACTGTATTTCAAAAATCCAGAATCTGAACCTGTTGTCGCAAAGTTTTCTCTAACAGATGATTGCAAAGTTGATGTAACTTATAAAAAAGCTAACGCTTGGTATTACACTGATGTAAATAAATCAGATTTACCAGAAGGTACTACAAAATTAAACTATATATTCAATAATAATAATGGAATACAATCTTTTGACGCCGATTTTGAATTAACAGATAAATCAGTTTATTGCTTCAAATTCGGGGATTTGTATGGATATGATGAATACGGAAATCTTAAATATCAATCTGTTGTTTCTGAAAGAACAGACAATCCAACTACAGAACCTGATGAAGGTTTTATAAGACTTTACTTCTATTCAGAACTTTCAAAACTTCCAGAAACACCGTATGCATATTTATGGACTTCTGGTACTAATCTAGTTGAAGTAACAAACGAAGATGGTACAATAACTTATGAACCTGAATTTTGGAAAAATAACGCTTGGCCTGGAATTAAAATGATTAAGTTTGAATAAAACAATTTCCTTAAAAGGGGGCTGTCCTTATGAAGTGTTGGATAACTTCTAAGACAGCCCCTACTTTATTATCATACCCATTCAGGTTTGTCCCAGAGGGTGAGCTTTGTTCCTATATCGTTCTTTTTTGCATTTTCAAGCATTCTGCATCCCCAGGCTACATCTTCTGTAGGCATTCCGCCGACGGCATAAACTATAATCTGGTTTTCACTGTCGCGTCCTGCCTTTACTTTGTTTACAATATCGCCTATATCAGTTACATCGCTTTCCTTAATTTTTCCTGCAGCAACTGCATCGTAAAAGGCCATTCCTATAAGTGTAGAAACAGTTTTTTGTGTCGGTGCTTCCTTTCCTTTTCCCCAGCCTTCATACATTTTGTAGTCATCACTTACGAGTTTGCATTTTGATGTATCAGAAAGAAATTCTTCATCCATAAGAAGTGCGCTTGTGCTTATTACAAGTGCACCGGGTTTAATCCATGAAGCGTTAAGGTAAGGATTGTCTTCAAATTTTGCCGTATTGGTTGTTCCAAAATAAATTATGTCAGAATTTTTTGCAGCGTCTTCTATTGTGTCACAGACTTCAAAGGTTGTTATTGAAGGACATCTTTCCTTGCAGAAAGAAATAAAATCTTCAATTCCCTTTTTTCCGCGTCCTTTGATTTTAACTGTTTTTACAGAAGGCTTTTCTGCGGTAATTGCCATGATTGCAGTTCTTCCCATAACACCGGGGCCGATTATTGAAGCAACTTCGGGTTCCTTTACAGAAAGATATCTTACACCGAGTCCAGGAACAGCACCTGTTCTCATTGAACTCAAAAGGTTTGCAGACATGTAGGCGCGCGGTGCTCCTGTTTCATAGTCCATGAGTGTAAGCATAAGAACCGAGCGGGGAAGTCCTTTGCCGCGGTTTGTCTGGTTTGAACCGTAACATTTTACGCCGCACATTTTGAAGGATCCGCCTACATAAGCGGGCATTGCCATAAAGCGGTAGTCGGGTCCGTTTACAGGAAAACCGGGAATGTCGCTTTTTTCTGGAAAACTCATTTTAAGTCCGTGCTCGTTTCCGTTGGCGCCTCCCATTCTGTAATCACCTTTTCCTATTAAAGAAAAAAGTTCTTCCATGGTGTCAATGCATGCACCCATATTTTCGACGCCGGCCGCAATCATATCTTTTTCATTCAAATAAAGAAAATCTACCTTTGGATATTCTGACTCGAATCCCATTTTATTCCTCCAGAAAATATATAAAAAAATTAAGGTGCCTTAAGCGCATGTTTTGCATACACTTTTGGCACCTTTACCTTTTTACAAAATCATATTCCGATATAAAAAAAAGTCAATTCCGATTTTTACAAAAAAAAACAATGCTGTGAAAATTATTTCAAAGTTCTTTTTTTTACAATATAAAAATATCTGCTTGCTGTAAATTATTTTCAACATCCGGCAGTTACCGGTTTTGAACAGAGGTTACAAATGGAAAGAATTACAGAGCATCCAATTTTAGGAAAGCCAGAGAAGGGAGCTCTCGTTACTTTTACGCTTGACGGAAAAGAAATGCAGGGCTATGAAGGCGAACCTATTGCAGCTGCGTTAAGGGCAGACGGTGTTTTGGTACACCGCTATACATCAAGGTTTCATCTTCCTCGCGGAATTTTCTGTGCCATCGGAAGATGTACAGACTGTGTTATGATTGTAGACGGAAAACCCAATACAAGAACCTGCGTGACTCCGCTTAAGGCCGGAATGAAAGTTCAGACCCAGTACGGAGCTTCTGATAAAAAAACTTGGTAGGTGAATTGATATGGAAAGATATAATCTTATTGTAGTCGGTGCAGGACCAGCAGGTCTTTCTGCCGCAATAGAAGCAGCCGGCCGCGGAATGTCTGTAATTGTATTTGACGAAAACCACAGACCTGGAGGGCAGCTTTTTAAGCAGATACACAAATTCTTCGGAAGCAAGGAACACAAGGCAAAAATACGCGGATTTAAAATCGGTGAACAGCTTCTTAAGGAAGCATCTGATGCAGGAGTAAAAGTTCAGCTCAATTCTACCGTAACCGGAATGTACCTTAACAATGAAGTTACGGTAAACCATGACGGACAAATCTGCCATTACAGGGGTGACAGCATAATAATCGCAACCGGAGCTTCAGAGAATATGGTTCCGTTTGACGGCTGGACACTTCCAGGAGTAATTGGAGCCGGTGCTGCCCAAACTATGATGAACCTTCACGGCGTTAAGCCCGGATCAAAAGTACTTATGCTCGGAAGCGGAAACGTAGGTCTTGTTGTAAGCTTCCAGCTTCTTCAGGCCGGATGTGAAGTTGTTGCCCTTGTAGATGCGGCTCCAAGAATCGGCGGTTACGGAGTCCATGCAGCAAAGGTTGCGCGTACAGGAGTTCCGTTTTATCTTTCGCACACAATCAAAAAGGCAGAAGGAACAGACTGTGTAACTGGTGTTGTTATTGGACAGGTCGACGAACATTTTAAAATTATTCCCGGAACCGAAAAGCATTTTGATGTAGATACAATTTGTATCGCAGTCGGTCTTTCTCCGATGAGTCAGCTTTTGAAAATGGCAGGAGTAAAGATGGAAGACAATCCGCGCCGCGGCGGTCAGGTTCCGATTGTGGATGAATACGGTGAAACTTCTGTTCCGTGTATTTTTGCTGCAGGTGATGTTTCAGGAATTGAAGAAGCAAGTTCTGCGATGATCAAGGGACGCATGGCAGGACTCCGTGCTGCATTCCGTCTTGGATACACAGATGAAGATTCAATGAAAAAATCAGAATCTGACTTTGCTGCAGATCTTGATTCTTTGAGACAGGGAATGTTTGCTCCCGGAAACAAGGGAAAACTTATAGAAAAAACTGATGAAGGAATTCCTGTTTCAATGAATCTTCTTACAAAAGGATTTGTTGCTGCAGATGAAATCGGGCGCTTCCCCGGAGTTACTGTTCAGAAAGGAATTCATCCTGTAATAGAATGTACGCAGAATATTCCGTGCAATCCGTGTCAGGACGCCTGTGCCAAACACTGCATAAAAATAGGTTCGTGCATTACGGCTCTTCCGCAGGTAGAAAATCCTTCCCCGTGTACAGGCTGCGGTTTGTGCGTAGCTTCATGTTCGGGTCAGGCAATATTTTTGGTAAACGAAAGTTTTGAAAGCGGATTCGCAAGTGTAACACTTCCGTACGAGTTCCTGCCTCTTCCTGTCGCCGGAGACAAAGGAACGGCTTTGGACAGAAGCGGAAAACCCGTATGTGATGCAGAAGTTGTAAGCGTCAGGACAAGCCCTGCATTTGACCACACAAATCTTCTTACAATGAAGGTTCCTGTGGACTATGCTATGAGTGCACGCTTTTTCAAGAAGAATTGAAAATCAGATACAGCTGTAAAAAAAATTGAGGTGAAACTATGAATGACAGAAATCGAGATATAGGACCGTTTGTTTCGGGCCCTGATGACGATATGATAATATGCCGCTGCGAAGAAATTACAAAAGGTGAAATAAGGCGTGCTGTTCATGACGGAATGTTTACCATGCCCGAAATCCGCCGTTATCTCAGATGCGGAATGGGACTCTGTCAGGGACAGACATGTTCCCGTCTTGTAAAGGGAATTGTTGCAGCCGAACAGAAAGTGAGTCCCGCAGTTATTGTTCCTGCGACCAGCCGCGGACCTGTAAGACCCACAGAAATGTCTGTTCTTGGCAACGAGTGCAGGTAACTTTTTTATAGGAGGAGTATAAAAAATCCGCCGAAATGCCGTCGGCTTTTTTAACTCAAAGTTCGCATTGCGAACTTTCTTATCAACTGTACATTCTCACTTCGTTGCGAATGTACGTAAATGTTCATTCCTAAATCTGAAGATTTACTCATGAACATTTATAGGAGGAGTATAAAAAATCCGCCGAAATGCCGTCGGCTTTTTTAACTTAAAGTTCGCGTTGCGAACTTTCTTATTTAACTGTACATTCTCACTTTGTTGCGAATGTACATAAAAAGTCATTCCTAAATCTGAAGATTTACTCATGGACTTTTTATAGGAGAATATATGCTTACAACTGCTGATGCTATTGTTATTGGTGCGGGAATTGTTGGAAATGCAACCGCATATTATCTTGCAAAAAAAGGACTTTCAGTAATTGTTCTGGAAGCATCTGAATATATTGGAAACGGCGGCTCGTCACGGAACGGCGGCGGAGTAAGACAAAGCGGGCGAGATCCAAAGGAACTTCCGCTTATGGTCTGGGGTGTAAAAAACATCTGGCCGCATCTTTCCGAAGAACTGGGAGTAGACACAGAATACAAGCAGAAGGGAAATCTTCGTCTTGGAAAAACGCCTGCCCATATGGAAAAATTAAAGACACTTGCAGACAATGCAATAAAATGCGGTGTAGACGTTCAGATGCTTACTGCAGAAGAAGTCAAAAAAATAAATCCATATCTTTCAGATGCAGTAATAGGAGCAAGCTGGTGTCCAACAGACGGCCATGCAAACCCGCTTACAACAACGCTCGGTTACTACAAGGCTGCCCGCGCTCTTGGTGCAGATTTTGTAACCGGCTGTCCTGTAAAAAAAATAATTACAGAAAAGGGCAAAGTGTGCGGTGTCGAAACTCCCGAACAGAAATTCTATGCACCTTCAGTTGTCGTCGCCGCTGGATTTGAAAGCAATGAAATACTTGGAACCGTTGGAATAAATATTCCCATGAGAAAAAGAGTTCTGCAATGTCTTGTTACCGAAGCAGAGCCACAGATGTTTGAACAGATGCTCGGAACAGCAGCTGCAGACTTTTACGGTCACCAGACCAAACACGGTTCGTTTGTGTTCGGAGGGCACGACGGCTTTGAAGATGATCCTGTCGTAATCAACAATGACTATCCTTTTTCTACGGGAGACTTTGCTTCATGCTGCAGCCGCGGAATAATGGGATACTTCCCGCTTCTGTCAAATGCAAAAATCGTAAGAACCTGGAGCGGCTACGAAGACCACAGTTCGGACGTTGTTGCGACTGTAAGCAAATGTGACGAAGTTCCGGGACTTTATATCGAGTGCGGTTTCAGCGGTCACGGCTTTGGAATAGGTCCTGCGGCTGCCTACAATATTGCAGAACTTATTGCAACTGGCAGTTGTCCTGCAGATATTTCACCGCTCAGATACGACAGGTTCAAGAGCGTCATTTAATGCGTCTGTAATTCAAAACCAAATTCTGCCGGGACATAATTCTACCGGAACTGATTGACAAAAAGTCGTTTTTAAGGCAGAATAATCTCAATACGAAGACGTGAATGGTTTAAACCGTTCGCGTCTTTTTTTTTGCCAAATTTCATATCAAGGGGTTACGCTCATGGAAGACGACATTTTTCACATCAAAACAATTCAGCCTTTTCTCGTTTTTGAAACAAAAAAATTTTATCAGCGCGTTATAGCTTCCTGCGGAATTTCACATTTCTACAGTTTCAGTGGCAGTGACAAAACAGTTTCTGTTCCGTTTTTGGCAGACGGCTGCAGCAATATAATTTTCTGCTACGACCGCGGGAATATAAATGCGTATGTTCTTGGACAGACCGTGGAGCAGGGTGTCTTTACAATAAAAAGCGGTGCCGACTATTTTGGCATAAGGTTCCAGCCCGGCGAAAACCCGTGTTTTGAAGATCTTGATGTAAAGGACATGGCCGGCAAAGAGCTGCTTCTTTCTGACTTTTCGGATATGCGCCTTCTTATAGAGAAAATGACTGAACAGACTACATTCACTACAAGAATGTGTACTTTTATGGAAGAATACAGGCACTACAGAAACAAAAAAGTCAGTTCGCAGCACCAGCTTTACAGACAGATAATCCGTCTTATTGTTGCAAAAAAAGGAATGCTCAAGATAAGCGAACTTGAAGTTCTTACAGGATATTCTGCGCGTTATATAAACCACATTTTTGAAAATCAGTCCGGAATGAGTGCCAAGCAGTTCTGCGGAATAGTCAGAATTCAGTTTGTGGTAAGTGAAATGAACAAAGGTAATGTTTCGTCCTTTTCAAAACTTGCATCAGACTACAGGTATTACGACCAGGCGCATTTTATACATGAGTTCAAGCAGTATACGGGAAAAACACCTTCAGAATATTCCGCAGAAGTAGAACGCTGTTCCTACAAGGCAAACGTTATTAACATTTAAGGGAGTTTCTGAAAATTGCAGTTTTTTTTGAGACAGCCTTTAGAGGTTGCCTTTATTGACTACATTTATAATTCCAATTAAAATAGAACCATGTTTGAAATAAAAGATTCGACTCCTTTTGAGACAGATGAGGAAGATTTTGATACAGTAATGGCTTCCGATATTTCATTTACCGGAACAATCCGCTTTGCCAAGCCTTTTATGATTAAAGGAAAAGTGAACGGCAATATCGAAGCTACAAGTGATCTGCTTATAGACACCGATGCAGAAGTCAACGCAGATATTAGTGCAGAAAGGGTTTTGGTCAGAGGCAGGGTCAAAGGAAATATTTCAGGCAAAAAAGTTGTCTATGTTTCTTCAACAGGTTCTGTTTTTGGCGATATATCTTCAAGTCAGGTTGTACTTGAACCGGGCTCTAGCTTTACCGGAAAATGCTCCATGACGGCGGGGTTTTAAAATGAATTCTGTTTTAAAAAGATGTATTCCGCTCGTTTTTATTGCATTTGCATCCGTTTCTGCATTTTCACAGGATTCCAAGCCTGATGCGCTCAAGCTCTATAATGAAGGCAACTACAAGGAATCAATCAAAGTCTGCGAAGATGAAATAAGTGCAAACCCCAATAATATGGATTCTTACAGCGTACTCTGCTGGGCTCTTGTTGCAAACAGGCAGTACAACGAAGCCGAACAGAGAGCCATTGAGGCTCGCAAGATAAATTCCTACGATGTAAGGCTTATTGAAGTTCTGGGTGAAGCAAAATATTATCTTGGCAAAAACAACGAAGCCCTTAATATGTTCCAGCGCTACATAGCCAATGTTCCAGAAAACGGAAGCCGCGTGGGAAGAGTTTACTTTTATATGGGCGAAATCTATATAAGACAGGCCCGTTACGAACATGCAGATATTGCCTTTACGACTGCAGTCCGTACAGAACCGTTAAGGGATTACTGGTGGGCCAGACTCGGATATTCCCGTGAAATGACAGGAAACTGGAAAAGTGCACTTTCTGCCTACAACCAGGCTTTGTCCCTTAATCCGACTCAGTATGATGCTACCCGCGGAAAAGCCAGGTGCCAGTCAAAAATTCAGTAATGAAAGCAACCCTTAAAGTACATTTTGAAACTCTTGGATGCAGGCTCAATCAGGATGAGTCAGAGGGGGCGGCTCGTGCTTTCTGCAATGCCGGATTTGTTACCGACATGGAATCCTGTACAGCCCGTTCCCTTCCCGACAGCAGTGTTGCGCTTGCCGTAATAAATACCTGTACAGTAACAGGCAAAGCAGAACAGAAAGCCCGCAGAATAATCCGTCTTGTTCTTGACAAATGCCCGGCGGCCGTGGTTATTGTTACCGGCTGCTATGCAGAACTTGAAGGAAACGCCATAACGCAGATATGCCCTGAACGAATATGCATTCTTCCCGGACAAAAAAAGTCTGTACTTAAAGATATTGCACTTGCAATGGCTGCCGGGTCTGCGTCCGGTACTGACGGCCGGCTTTCTCTGGCAAAGATTGATTCCATAATAAAAGCATCTTCTTCAGAAAAAAAAGATGCTTTTGTACTTTACACACCGGTTTTTGAAAAACACAGCCGTGCTTCAATAAAAATACAGGACGGCTGCAACAATTCGTGCACATTCTGCAGAATACATCTTGCACGCGGAACATCCGTTTCCCTTGACGCACAGACTGTTCTTGAACGCATTAAAACAATGGAAGACACCGGTGTTAGGGAAGCTGTTTTTACAGGAGTAAACTTAAGCCAGTATGCTGGCGACTTTAACGGAACAAAACTTTCTTTTGGCTCACTTCTGGAACTTTTGCTTAAAGAAACATCTTCCATAAAATTCCGTGTTTCAAGCTTTTATCCGCAGCATATTACACCCGCGCTTTGCAGTATTCTTTCTTCTGACAGGGTACAGCCCTCATTTCATCTTAGCATACAGTCAGGAAGCGACAGAATACTCAATCTTATGAGCCGTCCCTACGACAGAGATTCAGTATTGAAAGCGGTAGAACTATTAAGAAAGGCAAAGAACAATCCGTTTATTTCCTGCGACATTATTGCGGGCTTTCCTTCAGAAACAGGAGAAGACTTTGCGCTTACACAGTCTCTCTGCAGCGCGGCACAGTTTTCGTGGATACATGCATTTCCTTTTTCTGCAAGACCCGGAACAAAGGCTTATTCAATGAAACCGCAGATTCCCGAGCGCATTAAAGGCGAAAGAGTAAAATGGCTGTTTGAAAAGGCTGTGGAAGGCAAAACCGCATATATTTCTTCATTCAAGGGAAAAATTCTTCCTGCAATTGTAGAAAACAGCCGCTCTTTAAGACTGTCTTCTCCTTCTGCCGCAAACTTTGTGCGCGTAAATGCTGTTACAGAAAATTTTCTTCATGTAGAGTGTCTGGTGCCTTCAAAAGGTTTTATTCCTGCTCCCGGAACCGAAGTAAATGTCAGAATAGACTCGGTTCTTGAAGACAGCATACGTTCCGGAAGAGAAGTGGAATGTTCAGGAACACTTGTGCTTTAGAATATCTCTAAAAATCCGGTAAACGGGCTTCTTGAAGACTCTCTTTAGAAACAGAGTTCTATTCCTGCTGAATACTTGAGCATAAATTTGTTTGTATCGTTATACAGAACAGACGAAGAAACCATTATACCGAATTTCTTTGGAATGTAAAGCTCAAGGCTTGCCCCGACTCCGCCGCCGAGTTCGTTTAATATGTATCCGCCTTCACCGTAGACGCTTGCCCTTAAATACTTTGCAATGTTATAAGATGCTCCCAGAATTCCGCTGCATGTTAAAACAGGTTCTGCGGTATCATCTGTTTCATAATACGAACTGTCATAGTAATAATCATCGCTTTGTGGAACCGAGAAAAAAGCTGTTCCACCACATCCGGCTTCAAGGTTTCCGCCTATAAACATATTGTCAGAAAGACCGAGTGTTGCCGTGTAACCGACTGTAATATAGGCAGATTTGTCATTTGCGTAAAAGTTTACTGCACCCGGAATAAATTCATATAACAAAGAACATATTGTGTCACGGGGATCCTGTTTACTGCTTTTGGAAGATGCAGATTTTGCCTTTTTTTTCTGTTCTTTTTTCTGCTCCTGCTCTTCTTTTTTCTGTTCTTTTTTCTGCTCCTGCTCTTCTTTTTTCTGCTCTTTTTTCTGCTTCTGCTCTTCTTTTTTCTGAGCATCAAGTTCGGCCTGTTTTTTAAGGCGGTTCTGTTTGAGCATTTCTTCGTAGTCAGACTTCTGCACTGATTCTGTTCGCCAGTCTATATCTACAGAAGGTGTATACTGGTAAGGGCAGTGTATTAAAGGCATTACTGTCTTTATTTTTTTTCCTGTACTGACGTTGCGGAATTCAATTTTTTCAATAACAAGAACATAGGAAGAGGGGTTTTTGTAACTTTGTGTACGTACAGAATAGGTAAGCACCGCTTCTACAAAAGGAACGTTCATTCTGAAGAAACTGTCATAGTTTTCTACGGTGTCCAGATACTGGTTGTAAAGTTTTAGATTCTGTTCACGGTTTTTGGAACCAAGTTTGGGGTATCCGGGAACAGTTTTGCCGGTAAGATCCTGATATGAAAGCAAATCTTCTGTTTCATAGACAGTCTGCCCGTCAAAGCTGAATGCAAGACCGTATTTCCAGCCTTCTTTTCCTATGTTTCCGTCGTAATTTCCTATTCGCAAGTACAGTCCCTGTTCTGCGATTGAAGTAATCGTATATTTTTTGGACTCGAGATCATCTATATCTGCCGTTATTTTTTTTCTGAGCTGTTTCTGGGCTTCGTTTGTTTTTTCCCTGATGTCACTTTCGTTTTTTGCTTCAAGGTCTTCGTATTTTGCCTTTATTTCAAGAATGTCATTTTCAAGGGACATGAGGCCTCTTTCGTTGAGTGTTCCGTCAGGATTTTTTTCTGCTGTCGGCGTTTTTCTTTCGCGCCTGGCTTTCATCTGTGCTTCACATTCTGCTTTAAGTTTTGAATTGTAGTCTTCTATGCTTGCTGCAATTGTGTTTTCGTTTTCAAGAAGTGCAAGCTTTTCACCTTCAATAATTACTATTCTCTGGGCGGCATTCAAGGCTTCTGTCTTTTTGTCGCGTATGGCCTGAGCCTTTTTTTCTATCTGCGAGGAAAGAGAAAGAATTGAGTCGCGTTTTTCTGCATTTCGCTTCTTGTTTATGGCATCTTCTTCCTGTTTTTTTGCTTCATCGGCCTTCATTCTCTGGATTTTGTCTTCTTCATTCTTTTTCTGCTGCAGAAGAAGGGCTTTCTGTGTTTCTATTCTTGTCTTGTGTGCCTGTTCTTCAAGGCTTGTAAGCGACTGTGCCGACAGTTCTGACTGTTTTTTTGAAAGTTTTTCGAGTTCAGCATTTATTGCAGAAAGATTTTCTTCTGCGTCCGAGATGTCACCTGATACGGCTTCATCAAAACTTCCTGTACATATAAGGCGCTTTCCTGCAGATGTAAGTTTTACGCCCATCTGTTCAAGAAGTTCTGCTGACACTGTTCCGTGGGCTTTTGTAACAAAATCTGCCTGGGAAAAACTTGGCTTGAGTGTAAAGCCGCCTTCTGCCTGTCTTGTTTCTATATTATAGATTGTGGCAGAAATTCCGTAGTAATCCTGTCCCTTTTGTTCAAGTCTTGTAGTTGTAAGCGTAATGTACGATTTTGCCTGAACAGATTTTCCCAGCTGAACAGGATTGTCCGTTGAGTATTCAGAACTTTCGTATTCTTTCTGGATTTTTCTGATTGTACTGCGCTCGTCGGAATTGATTACGGTAAGATTTGAATATGTTACAAGATCGTTTATAATGTCGCGCTTAACTTTTGACGCAATCCAGGCATCGCTTGAGTCAGAAAGTCCGTTTTCAAGCTCTGAAGTGTAAACAAGGACACGTTTTCCGGCGCCACCGTCTCCTATAAAATAGCCTTCTGCCGTAAATGCACAAAAAGAAGCGAGCATTACAAATGTATATGAAATAAGTTTTTTAAGCTTCATTACGCCCTCTTTTTCGTTTTTTTAGAAACTGTTTTCTGTTATTAAGATTGTTATTTTGTATTCTACCATATTTTAATGCGTTTTGTCGATACAACAAGGCCGCACGAAAGAATAGTGTACATTTTGTAATATTTGTATTATTATATAGTATCTGCAAATAAAAACGAGGTTCCAATGGACGAAGAAAACCGTTATCCTGATTCAATCATGGAGATTTGTCAGCTTCTTGCAAAGACAGACGACAGTCAGCTTATTTTTGATTTTTTTGAATGTCTTTTTACCAGGGCTGAACTCAGGGATTTTTCAAACAGGTGGAATCTTGTAAAGGAACTTGATGCCGGAACAACGCAACGTGAAATTGCACGCAAATACGGAATGTCACTGTGCAACATAACCCGCGGCTCAAAGGAAATGAAAAAAGCAGATTCAGCCTTTGTGCGTATGCTTGAAAAGCTTAAGGAAACACACTGAAGCCGGCTGAAAATCAGTTTTTACAGTCCGAACCGCATTCTGTGCATATTCCCCAGACGTTGAATTCAATTTTTTTTACCGTAAATCCTGCGGGAACAGTCTGGATTTTGTTTTCTTCAATCTGTGTAAAAAAATCTTTGTTGAATATATCAAAAATTTTCTGACATTTTGTGCATTTGAAGTGAATGTGGTCCGAAGTGTCTGCATCATAGCGTATTTCGTCACTTTCTATCATGACATTGCGCACAAGATTTTTCTGGCTGAACAGATGCAATGTATTGTAGACCGTAGTTTTTGAAAGGGTAGGATATTCCGGGGACAAAGCCATGTATACTGTATCTGCAGTAGGATGTACTTTGTTCTCCGAAATATACCTGTATATGGCAGTTCTCTGTACGGACGGTCTTATTCCGTGTTCTTCGAGTTTTTTTGCATAGATTAAGTCGTCCGACAATTTATACCGCCTTTTTTTAGTTGAAGTAACGTGCGAGAAGTCCCTTGAATCCTGCTCCGTGGCGGGCTTCATCCTTTGCCATTTCATGAACAGTGTCGTGAATAGCGTCGTATCCGAGTTCCTTTGCGCGTTTTGCAAGCATGAGTTTTCCTTCACATGCACCGGCTTCTGCATCTGCTCTCATCTGAAGGTTCTTCTTTGTTGAATCTGTAAGAACGTCTCCAAGAAGTTCTGCAAACTTTGATGCATGTTCTGCTTCTTCAAAGGCATAGCGCTTGTATGCTTCTGCAATTTCGGGGTAACCTTCGCGGTCTGCCTGGCGTGACATTGCAAGATACATTCCGACTTCTGAACATTCACCGTTAAAATTGTCTACAAGACCCTGTACTACTTCTGCATCGAGTCCCTTTGCTGATCCGACCTGGTGCTCACAGGCAAATCCCTTTGATTCTTTCTGCTCTACAAAAGCATTTTTTGCATGACACTGGGGACATACTTCCGGAGCATTGTCTCCTGTATGTACATAACCGCAAACTTTGCAAACCCATTTCTTCATAATTAAACTCCTTAATTTGTAATCATTACAATAATGATATTATTGCAGTTTTAATTAGATGTCAAGTATTTATTTGTTTTTATTTACAATTCTTGTTTCGGTTTTACCGGTTTCTATGTCGATTGTTCTTACAAAAAGTGAAACTTTGTTTTCTTCGTTGAGTGAGTTCCAGATTGTTGAGGTAATTTCTTCTATATCACCATTGAGTTCAACAAGTTCGGGCTCGCCTTCAAAACTTGGCAGCGGGTTTGCGTTTCCCATGTATGTGTGGATATAGCGTCCCACTCCGGCCCTGGGGTTTTCATAGCTGAATGTGTATCTCTGGCAGGAAGATTCGATTCCGCAGTCGCTTTTGAGTATAGACATGTCCAGTGCAAAGTTTCCGCCGCTTACGTTAAGGCAGGCCGAAATTCTTGGTGTAAAGTTTGGTGCATCGGGCTCGAACTTTCTTGAACGCAGTGACTGCTCGAAGGTTAGTCCGCTTTTCATTCCGTCGTATACTGTATCTGTCTGGTCGCCGTTTGTTACAATTGTATTGTTTTCCAGAACTCTTACCGGTGCGTAAATAATCAGGCTGGGGTCAACAAGTTTTGACGGGTCAAAGGCCTGTGTGCGTATTCCGTCGTTTTCTTCAACAAAAACCCTGTTGCGGCTGTTTTCGCTGCGTCCCATAATCCAGTAAGCTGCAACGGCTTTTTTTGAGTCTGCAGATTTTCCAGCGATGATTCCGCGTCCCGGATACTCGTTCATGGAAAGTGTCTGTGCCAAAGGTTGAATTTTCATTATTTCCCCCAAAAAAGTTTTTTAGTATGCTTATTTGCCTGCGTATTCTACCACAATATGCCGGTTTTGTGCTATATTTTAATTATGGCAAATATGACTGACTATATTAAATGGCGCGGCGATGTGGGAATGGACAAAATTCCATTCGGTGAAGTTGACGCCCTCATTCTGTGCCAGCTTAGCTATCTGAACTTTGACGGAATTGTTCCATCAGACTTTTCCCGAACACTTACACTCAGGCAGGCTGCGTATGACTTTGCAAGGGCAGATGATTACGAAACAAGAAGCGACGTTGGTGCACTTATTAATCCAGACACCGTACAGCTTCTTCAGCTTGCAGGAGAGTCGGAGCGCTTTGGGGAAATAGGTTTGTGCGGTTTTATAAACAAAGTCGAACTTGAACGCGAAGAACAGTTTTCGGCGGTTACCTTTACGCGCGGAAAAAATCTCAATTTTGTTGCGTTCAGGGGAACTGACGACAATATCGTGGGCTGGAAGGAAGATTTTAACCTTGCGTTCATGGACACGGTTCCGTCACAATCTGATGCACTGGCTTATCTTGGCGAAGCTGCACAGTATCTGCGCGGAACAATTATGGTTGGCGGTCACAGCAAGGGGGCAAATCTGGCTCTTTATTCTGCGGTGAATATTCCAAAAAAGATACAGTCGCGCATAAGTGCAGTCTATGCAAATGACGGCCCAGGCTTTAAGAAAGAATTTTTTGAACGCGCTGAATTTGCTGCAATAAAAGACAGACTTCATGCCTATGTTCCGCAGCTTTCTATTGTAGGAATGCTTTTTTCACATGCAGACGGCTATATTACAGTAGATTCTGACGGCCGGGGAATAAGACAGCACGATCCCTTTACATGGCACATTCTTGGCGCACATTTTGTAGAATTGGTCGGCCTTGACGAAGAAAGCGTCTATATTTCGCAGACAGTCAACGGCTGGTTCAATGCACTTACGCAGACACAGCGCGAACTTTTCGTCCAGACTCTGTTCGGGCTTCTTAAAAATGTTGATGTCAGGACAAATTCTGAGTTTACCGAAAACTTCGGTGAAAATCTGTTCAAACTGCTTAAGGCCGCAACAAAGGTAGATTCAGAAACAAGGGAAGCGGTTATGAAAACCGTAAAACTTCTTGTAAAATACGCATTCAAAAATGTCGGTCAGCTTAAGAAAACACCGGTTTCTTCCGGCTTTTGAAAGGAGAATAATATGGATATAGCAGAAATTGATGAAAAGGGCAGGGGTCTTCTTTTTTTTGGAAACGGAACAGTCACGGAATGCAGTGCTGTAGCAGGACAGGACAATGTATTTCTTCTTGAAACAGAAATTGTTCTTGAACGCGCGCAGCAGCTTACGGCGGTTCCGGGGCAGTTTTATCTTTTGCGTTCTGCCGTAAGTTCGGTGCAGTTTTACCGCCCCATAAGCGTTTACAAAAGCGAAGTAAAAGAAACAAAAAGTGACGGCAGCCGCACAGTGCTTGTAAAATTCCTTATTCTTCAGAAAGGTGAAGGAACACGTGAACTATGCCATCTTCTGCCGGGAGAAAAAGCAGGTCTTATTGGTCCGCTCGGAAATAAATTTGAACTTCCAAAAGAAATTGAAGCAGCCCCTTCACAAAAACCGCAGATTGCCGTTATTGGAGGCGGAATAGGCGTTGCTCCTGTTGCCAACTTTGCATCATCTCTTGCTGAAGGTTCGTATGATTTTTATGCAAGCTTCAAAAGCGGAGTCTACGGTCTTGAAAATGTAAGGGCTGCAAATACTTATATTACAACCGATGACGGTTCGGCCGGAATAAAAGGAATGCTTCCTTCGGCACTGGATGCAGATAAAATAAGGGCAGCAGGGTACAAATGTCTTTTTGCATGTGGCCCGACCCCTATGCTTGCCTATGTACAGAAAGTTGCAGAAGAAGCAGGCGTACGCTGTTATCTGAGCCTTGAGCGCAAAATGCTGTGCGGTGCAGGTGCCTGTCTTGGCTGTACAATAGAAACAAAGGACGGGAACAGGCGCGTTTGCAAGGACGGCCCTGTCTTTGACTCTTCAATTGTTATTTTCAAAAAGCCTTCATCAGAAAGAAGAAAACCGCTTGCAGAAGGATTAAAGCCCGATCTTTCGGTTTGTGTCGCTGGCGTTAAGTTCAAGAATCCTGTAATTGCCGCTTCTGGAACATTCGGCTTTGGTCAGAATTACCGCGGTTTTTTTGATGTAAATCTTCTTGGCGGAATCTCTTCAAAAGGCTGTACTCTTGAACCGCGCAAAGGAAATTCCGGTGAGCGCATAATAGAAGTTGCGTCCGGAGACATAAATTCCATAGGTCTTGAAAACCCAGGAATCCCGCATTTTATTGAACATGAACTTCCCGAAATGATGAAACTGGACTGTGTTTCAATTGCCAATATGGCGGGCTCGGATTTGGACTCTTACGTAAAGGGCGCGGCACTTCTGGATGCAACAGATGTTCCCATGATTGAACTCAACATAAGCTGCCCAAATGTAAAAGCCGGCGGAATGGCATGGGGAATGGACTGTACTGCGGCTGCTTCATGCGTGTCTGCCGTGCGTGCGGTTACAAAAAAGCCGCTTATGGTAAAACTGTCGCCCAATGCACCCGACCTTACAGGGGTTGCCCTTTCGTGTATAGAAGCCGGAGCCGATGCACTGAGTCTTATAAATACAATTCAGGCGACTGCAATAGATATAGAAACCGGCCGCCCCGTGTTTGACAACATCAGAGCCGGTATGTGCGGTCCTGCAATAAAGCCCATTGCTCTGCGCATGGTATACGATGTGGCTCTTGCAGTAAAAAAACTACCGCTTGAAAAACAGGTACCGATTGTGGGCATAGGCGGAATTTCAAACTGGAAAGATGCAGTGGAATTTATCATGGCAGGGGCAACAGCTGTTCAGGTTGGAACGGCAACATTCTCCAACCCGCGCGCCATGCTTGAAATAATTGCGGGTCTTGAAGCGTTTATGCAATCCCACGGTTACCATAATATAGAAGAAATGCGCGGAATTGCTCTCGTCTGACAGCATTTGCAAAATAGTGCGGGCTTTGATAACTTAAGTTTTTGGAGCCTTCACTATTTTAATGGACTTTTGAAAAATACTGGGATATACTTTTATTATGTCTGATACAACAATAGTAAATACAAGTCCTTTGGGGCAGCATTTGGACAGAATCGCGGAATCACAGCAGGTTTCCTACCTTGTGTTCAATAAAAAAAGAATCCAGCTGGTGGCAAAAATTACTATCGGCCGTGAAACCGACAACAATATTGTGATTGACAGTAAGCTTGCAAGCCGCCATCACTGCGTTATTCAGAAAATAAGGGATGCATATTTCCTTAAAGATGAAAACAGTACAAACGGTACCTTCCTTAACGGTCGCAGGATTCCTTCCGACAAGTACGTAAGGCTCAATCCCGGTGACAAGCTTACAATAGGTTCTTCCAATTTAATAATGGGGTAACATGCCCGTATCATCAGGTTTAACATACGATTTTTTTTCCTCACTGTGCACCGGCAACTTTCCATCAGAGACTGAACTCATTGAGTCAATGGATACAGCAGTTTCTGTTCTTGAATCCGAAAGTTCCCTTTACAGACCTGCTGCAGATGACGGTACCCCGGGCGGGCTTCTGGACTTTACGGGCAGTGATGTTCCTGTTATTGTAGTTCCCGATCTGCACGGAAGGTATAAATTTTTACTGGACCTTCTTTCATCAGATTCATCGGTAATCCGCTTTGTTCCTTCAGGAATGAATGTGCTTGAAGCCTTGGGTGAAGGGCTTTTGAAAATAGTCTGTCTTGGTGACGGCATTCATTCAGAAACAGATGATGCTTCAGAAAGATGGAAAAAATGCTATGAAGAGTGGGAACACGGAAACTTCTGCGGTTCTGCCATGTGCGACGAAATGCACAGAAATGTTTCTACTATGGGCATTGTAGTTGAACTTAAAAAAGCATTTCCTGAAAACTTCCATTTTCTTAAGGGCAATCATGAAAACATCATGAATGAATTTGGCAACGGGAACTATCCGTTCAGAAAATTCTCTTTGGAAGGCGAGATTACCCGCAGTTTTATGCAGTATATGTTCGGGGACGCGGTACTTCATCTGATAGACTGTTTTGAAAAGATACTGCCGCTTTGTGCTGTATTCAAAAACTTTGCATTAAGCCATGCCGAGCCTGTCAGTGCGTTTACCCGCAGCGAAATAATCAACTGCAGAAAAAATTCCTCAGTCATAGAAGGGCTTACCTGGACACCAAACGGTTCGGCCCTTGAGGGAAGTGTAGTTTCTACTTTTGAATCCGTTAATCCTGGTGCAGAAACTTCGGGTTCAGTCTGGATAGGAGGGCACCGTCCCGTCCGCGGAAAATTTTCCCTGAGGCAAAACGGTTCCTATGTTCAGATTCACAATCCGTATGAAATGAATGTGGCACTTTGCAGTCCGCAGAATAAATTCAATCCGCAGGAAGATATAGTTAGCGTCTAAATAAGGACATTTATAGGAGTGAGTATAAAAAATCCGCCAAAATGGCGTCGGCTTTTTTAACTTAAAGTTTGCGTTGCAAACTTTTTTATTAACTGTACATTCTCACTTTGTTGCGAATGTACGTAAATGTTCATTCCTAAATCTGAAGATTTACTCATGAACATTTATAGGAGTAAAAAAAATGGACGAACTTAAAAACTATGATCCCACTGCTTTTTTGGATGAATTCCGCGGAAAATACTTTGAAGGCGAGTGGCCCACACTGCCGCAGATGTTTGACATAACCGTTGCCCGCTATCCAAAGCGCCCTTGTTTTACTGACTGGGACACAGATGACGGTTCAAAGCGCACTTACACGTACGAACAGTCCCATAAAATGATACTTACTCTTGCAAACTGGATGTGCTTTGCTGGAGTAAAGCCCGGCGACCGTATTGCAGTTTCGGGCAAAAACTCACCGGAATGGGCTGTAGTTTATCTTGCCGCCCTTTATGCCGGAGCAATTGTATGCCCGCTTGATTACGCACTTCACAACGAAGAACTGGACAATCTTTTGGCAACTGCTCAGCCTGTAATGTTTTTTGTAGATGAAGAAAAATATTCTTATTTTTCCGGCCGCAAAAGCAAGTACAAAGTTTATTCCCTCTGCAGAAGACAGGGCGACACTTACGTATTCAATCTTGTTTCAGAAAAAAATGTGCAAAATACACAGCCGGGTATAGAAGACACTGCGGCAATCCTTTTTACAAGCGGAACAACCGGTACACCAAAGGGCGTTATGCTCAGTCACAAAAATCTTGTAAGCGACTGCTATATTGCCCAGACCCACATGAAAATCTATTCAACAGACGTATTTTATGCACTTCTTCCAATCCACCACGCCTATACAATGCTTGCAGTATTTATAGAAGCAATTTCTGTAGGTGCCGAAGTTGTATTCGGTAAGAGCATGGCCGTATCGCGTCTTATGAAAGAGCTTAAGGAAGGCGAAATAACAATGCTTCTGGGAGTTCCGCTTCTGTTTAATAAACTTGCAGCAGGAATCCTTAAGGGAATAAAATCCAAGGGACCTTTTGTCTACGGAATCATGAAATTCCTTATGGGACTTTCGTTTATGATAAAAAAGACTTTCGGTGTTAACCCTGGCAAGCACATCTTTAAGGCTGTACTCAAGCAGGCAAATATTTACACTATAAGAATTGCAATCTGCGGCGGCGGTCCTCTTGCAAAGAGTGTGTTCAGGTTTTACAACGAAATGGGCATAGATTTTGTTCAGGGTTACGGCCTTACAGAGACTTCACCTATTATCACGCTTAATCCAATCCACCACTTTAAGATAGAAAGTGTAGGCAAATACTTTGTTGGAAAAATGCAGATGAAAATCGACAGCCCCGACAAAAACGGAATAGGCGAAATTCTTGTTAAAGGTCCCATGGTTATGCAGGGGTACTACAAAATGAGCGAAGAAACTGCAAAAGTGTTTACAGAAGACGGCTGGTTCAAAACAGGAGACCTCGGCTGGATAGATGACGAAAATTACCTTATGCTGAGCGGTCGTGTCAAAAACATGATTGTTACCGAAGGCGGAAAAAACGTCTACCCCGAAGAAATAGAAGACGCCTTCCAGCTCGAAACCGACATCCAGCAGATTACGGTACAGGGCTACATTGCAGACACAGAGCACCAGTCCGAAGAACTCGAAGCGCTTGTTTATCCTTCTGACGATCTTTATTCAAAGCTGAATATAAAACGCGAAGACTGTTCAGAAGAAGAACTTTCTTCTATAAAGAAGGCTGTCAGCGAAATTGTAGACAAAATCAACAAAAAACTGCAGCCATACCAGAGAATTACAAAAGTCACTGTTCTTGAACAGCCGCTCGAAATGACCACCACGATGAAAGTAAAGCGCAATTACAGCAAATAGTCCGCGTGTGGACAAAAAACGCTGATTTGTGTTAAATTAAGGCTCTAAATTTTTTGCAAGAGGTAATTAAAAATTATGTCAGAAATAGATTATGACTCAAACAAAACTTTTGCTGCAGCCGTTGAACGCAGTAAAAAAATAGAAGAAGATATTGCCGTAAACCCAACAAAATACAGGGTTCTTACTGGAGACAGACCTACAGGAAGACTTCACATAGGCCACTATTTTGGCTCTCTTCAGAACCGCGTAAGGCTTTCAAAGATGGGTGTTCCCACAATGATTCTTATTGCCGACTATCAGGTTCTTACAGACCATGATGCATTCCAGGAGATAAGCCAGAATACAAAGCAGCTTGTAATAGATTATCTTTCTGCCGGAATTGAACCTTCAGAAAACGTAATAATCTACCCGCACAGTTATGTTCCAGAGTGCAACCAACTTATGCTTCCGTTCCTTACTCTTGTAAGCAATGCCGAACTTTCAAGAAACCCGACCGTCAAAGAAGAAATCCAGAGTGCGGGTCTCAAGAATGTAAATGCAGGAATGTATACGTACCCCATTCACCAGGCATGTGACATTCTTTTCTGTAAGGGTAACGTTGTTCCTGTAGGAAAAGACCAGCTTCCGCACCTTGAGCTTACAAGAACAATTGCCCGTCGTTTTAACGAAAAATTCTGCAAAGACCGCGATCCTGTTTTTCCCATGCCGCAGGCTCTTTTGTCAAAGACACCAAGCATTCTTGGCCTTGACGGAAGCCAGAAGATGAGCAAAAGCCGCGGAAACGCAATATTCCTTAGCGCAACAGAAGATGAAACCGCCGCTCTTATCAAAAAGGCAAAGACAGACGCAGACCGCAACATTACATACGATCCTGTAAACAGACCTGAAGTTGCCAATATTCTTATGCTCATTTCGCTGTGCACAAAAGAAGCTCCCGAAGCAATTGCACAAAGAATAGGTGACGGCGGCGGCGGAATGCTCAAGAAAATGCTTACAGAAGCCCTTAATGAAGAACTCAGACCTTTGCGCCAGAAACGTGCAGAACTCGAAAAGAACCCCGACTACATAAGACAGGTTCTTCTTGACGGTTCCGAACGTGCACGCGCCATTGCGGTAAAAACACTTTCAGAAGTGCGCGAAGCCATGAATATGGTAATATGATTCAACAAGATTTATGACAAAGAATTTAACTGAAGGAAACCCGTTAAAGCTTATTCTGCTTTTTTCACTGCCGCTTCTTGCAGGAAACCTGTTCCAGCAGGCTTACAACCTTGTGGATGCTGCAATTGTAGGCCGCTATCTTGGAACAATGGCTTTGGCCGGGGTAGGGGCTTCGGGTTCCGTTAACTTTTTGGTTCTTGGATTCTGCATGGGAATCTGCGCCGGTTTTACAATTCCTGTTGCACAGAAATTCGGAGCCGGTGATTATTCAGCCATGCGCTCCTACATTTTTATTGGTGCTGTATCGCTTGCACTGTTTTCTGTAGTTGTTACCGTAGTCTGTTCCCTTTTATGCCGCTGGGTTTTGGGGTTTATGTCTACTCCGGCCGACATCTTTGATAACGCGTATATTTATCTTCTGATTATTTTTCTTGGAAGTCCTTTTACGCTTATGTACAATTTTTTGTCGGGAATTCTTCGCGCTATAGGAAACTCAAAGACACCGTTTATATTCCTGGTTGTTGCTACAATAGTAAATATTGTGCTTGACCTGACTTTTATTATTGTATTCAACATGGGCGTTGCGGGTGCTGCTCTTGCAACAGTTGCGGCACAGGCTGTGAGTGGCATTCTCTGTCTTGTCCACATAATGCGCAGGTATGAAATACTCAGGTTCAGAAAAGAAGATCTTGTCTGGAACTGGAAGAAACTTTCTCTTCTGTTCGGAATGGGTATTCCCATGGGACTGCAGTTTTCAATTACCGCAATAGGAAGCATGGCTCTTCAGGCTGCAAACAATTCTTTGGGAAGTGTATGTGTTTCGGGTTTTACTGCCGGAAGCAAACTCAAAATTCTGTTTATAAGCCCCTATGATGCCATAGGAACAGCGGTGTCTACTTACGCAGGGCAGAATCTTGGCGCACAGAAATTTGACAGAATCAAACAGGGTATTCTTCTTGGAACCGCAATCTCTGTTCTTTACGGAATAGCGGCAAGTATTTCCCTTATTGCATTCGGACGGCCGCTTTCGCTTATGTTCATTGACTCTTCTGAAACAGAAGTACTTAATGCTTCTGTACAGTATGCGGCCACAATAGGAATCTTTTACTGGGTTCTTGGAATACTGAATGTTGTACGGCCCTCTCTTCAGGGGCTTGGGTTTACCAGCCGCGCAATTTTTTCTGGCGTTATAGAAATGTTTGCAAGGTGTATCGTAAGTTTTGGTCTTGTTCCAGTAATAGGTTATAAAGCCGTTTGTTTTGCAGACCCTTGTGCGTGGGTAAGTGCCGTAATCTATGTTTCAATAACAATGGTCTGGTGCCTGTCAAAAATAAAAAAAGCGCCCGACTCTGTCTGCTAGAATAAAGGGCTGTTCGCAGACCGTACGTTTTCACGGCTTTAAGAACACCCCTGTTTGTTTATGCCCTGAATTTTTCGCGAAAAATATTTTTTGCAAGTGCCAGAAGTTTTTCTTTTTCATTCATTGCCGGTGATTCCGTAACGGTTTCAAACAGTTCATTCAGAATCATGCCCATGGCTTTTCCCGAAGGTATTCCTTCCTGCATCAAGTCCCGCCCGTTAACGGCAAGGTCTTTTATTCCCAGAGCCGACTTTTTTTCAAGAACAGATTCAATTCTTTTTCTGAACTCCAGCAGAATATTCCATGCAGGGCTTCCTTCTTTAAGAGGCGTTCTGTGCATTCCGTAAATGTCTGCAAGCCTTAAGGCAAACAGGTTTTCGATATTTTCGGGTTTGACTCTTATAATGAATCTTCTTACGGCAGCGTCTGACCACGAGTGTTCGTAGTAAAACATATGTTCCTGAACAAGGTGAACAACATTTTTTATTGTTTCATTGGGGAACTTGAGGGCCGTCATAGATGCAAGTGCTTTCTGTGCAGACTTTGTTTCGTGCCCGTGGAAGTGTACGCGTTCTTCTCCGTCAACAATTTCTGTAGTGCGGCATTCTGGCTTGCCTATGTCGTGGTAAAAGGCTGCAAGTTTTACTTCGAGATTTCCTTTCTGAGCCCCGTCGCAGGCATATAAAATGTGGTCGGCAACATCAAATTCGTGGAAGCCCCTTGAATCTTTCTGCGAACAGTTTCTGCAAACGGCAAATTCCGGTATAAAAATATTCAGAATTCCGGTTTTTTCCAGAAGCTTAAGGCTGTCCGACGGTCTTTCACAAAGCAGCATCTTGCAGAATTCGTCCCTGAATCTTTCTACAGAAATAGAAGCCGTTTTTTTTAATACTTCAGGCTCTGAAAGGGCAGCAAGGGTTTTTTCTTCTATACTGAACCCGAGCTGGCCCGAAAATCTAACTGCACGCACCGGCCTAAGCCCGTCTTCAGCAAACCGTTCCTGCGGTTCTCCTACAGTGCGTATTATTTTGTTTCTTATGTCTTTCTGCCCGTCGAAAGGATCTGTCAGTTCACCGCTTTCCAAATCTGCCGCAATTGCATTCATTGTAAAGTCACGGCGCGAAAGATCTTCTTCTATTGTTGTTGCAAATTTTATGCTGTCTGGGTGTCTTCCGTCTGTGTAGTCTGCTTCGGTACGGAATGTCGTGGTTTCTATCTGCATTCCGAAGATGTGTATTGTTACCGTTCCGTGTGCAATTCCTGTAGGAATAACTTTTTTGAATATTCCCATTACCTGCTTAGGCGTGGCATTTGTTGCAAGGTCGTAGTCGTGGCCTTTTTTACCCAGAATCATGTCGCGGACAGCCCCTCCCACAAGATAAGCTTTGAATCCGTTTTTTCTGAAAATTCCGCCGATTTTTACCAATTCTTCAGGTATTTTTACACATTTTATTAAAGACATGATATAATAATTGTATCAACTTTTTAAGGAAAAATCTATTATGCATGCAGTTATTTTTACAGGCGGCGAGGCACCTCTCCCGCAGAATACAGCATATTATTTTGCAGGAACTCCGCCGATTGACTACATTGTTGCTGCAGATTCCGGTCTGGACACTCTTGAAGCCTACCGCCATTTTTACGGCAGTACCGTTAATTTTAAACCAAATTTTATTCTGGGAGACATGGACAGTTTAAAAGACAAATCGCTTCTCGAAAAATACAGTGGCGTAAAATCCGAGATTTACAACCGCGATAAAGACTATACCGACACAGAACTTGCCCTTATGCAGGCAGTAAAAGTAGCACCGGACAGGGACAACGATACAGTTACACTCATTGGCGGTTCGGGCGGCCTTATGGATCATTGTCTTGGCGTTTTTGAAACATTTGCACAGAATTACCATGCCGACGTGTGGCTTACAAAAGAGCAGGTTGTCTGCTGCCTTGAAGAAACTTTTGCAATAGAAATGTCAAATCTTACTCCCAAAGACAGAATTTCTATTGCGCGTGCACCGTATTTTTTTACCGGAGGAAAGCTCAAGTCAGAAGGGCTTGCGTGGGAATCACCGGGATTCAGGGAAAGCGGAATGCCCAGCATTTCAAACAGAATTGCAGTGGACTATTACCAGGAAAAACGTCCCGTTAAGCTTATGGCCCAGGAAGGAAGATTTCTTGTATTTATTCCGTTCCACACACACGTTCATCATCCCGAGCGTCTGCGTACAGAAAAAAAGATTGTTCCGGGAGTAGTGGATTTTTAACCCGTTTTGAGCTGAATTCGGGCGCACTTTTTCTTATGTTGAATTTTTCAGCTGTAAACTTCAGATTCCGTCGGCAAGAAAGGCTGCAGTGCGCATAAATAAAAATACTGCTGCCGACGGAAGTGCCGTAAAAATGCAGAGAGTAAAGTAAATCCAGTACCGGCGGCCTCCGTGAATAAAAAAAAGCGCAACACTTTCAATCATTCCGGCCAGACAGAAAAATATCAGTATAATTGAAGTTATTGAACACAAAAGCATTATAAAACGCTGTGTTCTGTCCAAAAAAAGCTGGAAGTTTCCGCAGGCATAAAAAAGAAAAAGAACAACCGTCATCATTGCAAGAAAAAGAATTGACCGTCCTATAAGCCTGTACAAAACGGAACTGTCTATTTTGGTAAGGTCTGTTTCTTTTTTCTTCATAAAATCCCCGGTGAAAGCTTCAGATTGAACAGTCTATTGAAAATCAAGGTTAATTTAGTATACAATATCTTTGGGTTTTTGTTAATCAGACTCAAATCAGACTTGAATTCAACAAGGTAAGTGTATGACTGTAAAACGATTTTTTGCAAACATTATAGTTCTTGCCGTTTTTGCGGCCGCAGTTTTTTTTATAGGCTGGGTTCAGTTTTTTGTAAAACCCAGGCATTGTGCCGTAATGCAGTCAAAAACAGGCGGAATCTATTCAAAACCGATTGTTCCGGGAAGTTTTGAGTGGAGATGGGAACGTCTTCTGCCTACAAACGTAACGCTTACTGCGTTCAGCACGGAGCCGGTAAACTCTGTGCTGGCAGTTTCTGGAACTTTGCCCGGCGGAGAAACTTATTCTTCACTTCTCGAAGGAAACCCCAGTTTTTCTTATTCCATGACTTTGCAAATTACGGCTTCTGTTGCCCCCGAAGACATTCTTGAACTTTTTTCGGACAATAAAATTTCTTCGCAGAAAGATCTTGACGCTTATATACAGGCAGCTGCAAAAGCCGCAGCATCTTCACTTGCAGAAAAGGCCCTCAAAAGCAGCACTTATGTTTCTTCTTATTCTGTTTCGCCTGCCGATGTAAGTTCTGCAATGACAAAGGCCGGCTTTGGCGGAATCACTGTTTTGTCTGCTTCGGTAACAGAACAGAATATTCCTGACATGCAATCTTATGAAAATGCACGCGCTCTTTATGCTCAGTATTCAGAAACTCTTTCTGCGGAACTTGCAAAAAAAGCTCAGGAACAGGCTGCTATAATAGCAGAAGAAGACCGTTCCATGCAGAAACTCGAAAGGTTTGCGGAACTTCTAAAAAAGTATCCCGAACTTCAGGAAATTTCCAAAAGCGGTGATATTACAAAAATTATGGATGCACTCGGCGCTTTGCGCTGATTATGCTTAATAAACAGAACAAAATATTTTCAGGATTTTTTTATGAAAGACAAAAGACTTTTTGCAATACGCGGGGCAACCACTTCAGAAAATACAGCTGAATCAATACGCCTTGCCGTAGAAGAAATGTGCCGTGAGATTTTTATGCTCAATTCTGTAAAGGCACAGGATATTGTTTCTGTCCAGTTTACAATGACACCCGATCTTGACGAGCTTAACCCCGCCGCTGCCCTCAGAAAAAGCGATACAGGCCTTGATACATCAAAAATTGCCCTCTTTGCTATGCCCGAACTTTATATAAAGGGAATGCCGCCAAAAACAATACGTGTCCTTGTAACAACTTACTTGGACTGTGACGCAGCGGTTAAGCCTGTTTATCTTAACGGTGCAAAATCGTTAAGGCCGGAATTTGCCTTGGGGAACTGAATATGACAGTCTGGCTTGTTTCAAGGGAATACGCCGGAATTGCAGAGGCGGGCGGTGTAAAAAATGTTGCATGTTCACTTTCTGAAAGTCTTGTAAGGCTCGGTAACCGCGTAATTCTTTTTATTCCGCTTTATGCGTGCACCGATATGTCTTCTGTAAAAGACTTCAGGTGTCTGTGGCACAAGCCTGTAAAATTCACTGTCTGCGGTAAAGGTATAACGATAACTTATAGTCACGGAATGTGTGGCGGTGTAGAAGTTGTTTTTGTAGGCAACCGCGCTTTTTCTGAAAAACGTGCTGTCTATACCTATACGCCTGCTGACGAACAGGAAAACCCTTCCCATAAAACCGGCTACGGTCATGAAGATGCACCTTATCTGAATACTCTTTTTCAAAAAGCTGTGGCCTATTACTGTGCTGTCTGCGAAGAAACTGAACGGCCGCACATAATCCACTCGCAGGACGCAACCGCAGCACTTGTTCCTGTTTTTGTACATAACCTCATGTCTTTTAACGGACTGGCCGCCTCTTTTTATAAAAATACAAAATGCGTAGTTACAATACATAACGCAGGCCCCGGTTACCACCATGAATTTTCTTCGGTAGAAGAGGCGGCGCGCTTTACTTCGCTTCCTTTAGATGTACTGCGGCGGGGGCTTTGCGGCAGATATGTTGAACCGTTCCTTCTTGCTTCTGAATATGCCTGTATTACAACTGTCTCGCCTGAATATGCGCGTGAAATACAGGAAGGCAGAACAGATACAGCCGGTCTTTCGCAGGAATTCAATGCCCGCGGAATAAGCATAATCGGTATTACAAACGGAATAGACTTTTCAAAATATGACCCGTCAGACACAAAAAAATCGCTGCTTCCCTATGCCTTTGACCCTCAGAAAAAGGACCTTGACGGAAAGTATGCGTGCAGGACTTTTCTGCTGGAAAACGCGGACACTTACGGAACAAAGCGCTTTGGCAGAATATGCGGCGAGGGAGGGGCATTTGTAGTTTACCACGGCCGCGTTGTAAGACAGAAGGGAATTGATGTCATGGTAAGGGCTGCCGATTCACTTCTGTCAAAAAATCTTCCCGTCAAGTTTATTTTTATGGGACAGGGGGAGCGTGCCCTTGAAGAAGACCTTGCCCGCTGTGCCCAAAAGTATGAAGGAAAATGTGTCTACTACAAAGGGTACAACCGCAAACTTGCAAGGCTTGTTGTAGCGGCTTCTGACTTTTCATTGCACCCGAGTAATTTTGAACCGTGTGGCCTTGAAGATTTTATTTCGCAGACTTTCGGAACCCTTCCCGTTGCACACAGAACTGGCGGTCTTTCCAAAATTATAGATGATGAAACAGGTTTCCTTTATTCCCCCAATTCTTCAGAAGTTCTGGAAAAGACCCTTTATTCTCTTTTGAAAATCATGGCTGCTGCAGGAAACTCAATATTTTCGGGAATGATTTCTTACGCAAGCCGTTATATCCACAAAAAATATTCGTGGGATCTCGTTGCGCGTGAAAGCTATATGAAACTGTATGCGGCTCTTTTGAACGGACAGAGTTTCACTGATTTATGATTGGGTTGCCGTTTACAAAAAAAATAAAAAAAATTATTAAAAAATGAAGATTTGTTGTTGACACAATTTTATGTTTATTATATAGTCTAACACATCAGCAGCAGTACACAACACTTCTTCTGATACAAAATAAAAAAATGCTGCCTTAGCTCAGCTGGTAGAGCACGTGATTTGTAATCTCGGGGTCGTGGGTCCAAATCCTACAGGCAGCTTTTCACGGGGAGTTTCCCGAGTGGTCAAAGGGGACAGACTGTAAATCTGCTGGCTCCGCCTTCGTAGGTTCGAATCCTTCACTCCCCAGAAGAGCATTGGTTTTTCCCGATGCTCTTTTTTTTTGCCTTAGTGGTAAACTTGTCAAGAACGCATTCTTTGTGTTAAACTTATAGTAAAGAATCCTTTGTTTCGGGGAGGAACACAACGTGCTGATACATTTTTGGGGTGTAAGAGGATCCCTGCCGTCGCCCCTGACAGGAGATCAGGTTCAGGCAAAAATTTCTGCAGCAATTGCAAGAATGTCGCCCAAAGATGCACGGGACGAAGATTCCAAAATGCGTTTTTTGTCTTCCCTTCCAGACTGGATTTACGGAACGGCAGGCGGTAATACTCCCTGTGTTGAACTCAAGGCGTCAGACGGCAACTCTTTTTTGCTGGACTGCGGGTCCGGTATACGCATGATGGCAAAATACGGTGTCCAGCCCAAAGATTCTGTTTATAATATTTTTCTTTCACACTTTCACTGGGACCACATACAGGGGCTTCCGTTTTTTGACCCTATATTCCGTTCTGCATCAAAAATAAACGTCTATTCAGTCTACCCCGATATGGAATTTTATGTCAGCGGCCAGAGTTCGCTTCCTTATTTTCCTGAAAATGCCTGTTACCCGGCTATGCGCGAAAGATTCAGTTTTCATCTTCTGGATGAAGATTCAGAGATAAGTATTGGTAATGTAAAAATCCGCTGTCATAAGATGACTCATCCGGGCGGTTCCTGTGCATTCAGGTTTACCGAAAACGGGCGTTCTGTAGTTTACTGTACCGATGCCGAACTCCAGGGTTCTGACTTTGACGAAACTGCTGCCAATTCAGCATTTTTTTCGGATACCGACGTTATAATTATTGACAGCCAGTATACAAGTACAGAAGCCGTAAGCAAGGAATACTGGGGGCATTCGGCTTACAGTACAGCCATTGATTTTGCCGAAAGGTGGAAGGTGCGCAATCTGTATATGTTCCACTACGATCCCACGTATGATGACAGAAAGCTTGACTCCATGCTTCGGGCCGGTATTGTCTACCAGAAATACAATTCTGACAGTTCTACAAAAATTTATCTGGCAAAAGAGGGGCAGGAAATTCAAGTATGAAAACTAAACATATTTTCGCAAAAGTTATTGCCTGGTTTTTTGCTGTCCTGGCTTTGTGTGTTACAGCCGGAATTTCTGTCTTTTTTGCAGCAGTACGTCCTGTTTCTGACAGCAAAGATGCAGCTTCCGTAAAAATACGTGTTCCCTCCGGAATGAGCGTAAAAGAAGTGGCTCTTGAACTAAAAAACTCGGGTGTTATCCGTTCTGACAGGCTTTTTTACCTTGCGGCAAGATTCGGTATTTTTGACGGTGGACGCCCTTTTGCCCTTAAAAGCGGTGTTTACAGCGTAAATGCTTCCATGTCCATGGGCGAAATTTATGGGCTGCTTCAGTCCGGAATGCAGGAATATATTACCGTTTCTGTTCCGGAAGGGCTTACTGTTTCAAAAATAGCCGCTCTTCTTGAAAGAGAAGGTGTCTGCAAAGCGTCAGATTTTATACGCGAATGCCGTTCTTCACAAACTGCGGCAAAATATAATATTCCGGCTTCTTCACTTGAAGGCTTTCTTTTTCCCGACACATATTTTCTTATTCCCGAAATGGATGCCGCGGCTGTTGTTCAGAAAATGGCAGACACTTTTTTTGAAAAGGTTTCAGAAATTCCGTCACTTAAGGACAAGTCGCCGGCTCAGCTTTTTGACACCGTTATTCTTGCTTCCATTGTAGAAAGAGAATACCGCATAGAAGATGAAGCGCCTGTAATTGCAGGTGTTTTTGCAAACAGACTGCGCTATAATATTGGGCTTCAGTCCTGTGCTACAATTGAATATATAATTACTGAAATAAACGGCAAGCCCCATCCGGAGCGCATTACTTACGATGACCTTAAGATAGACAGCCCTTACAATACATACAAATGGGCAGGGCTTCCGCCTGGACCTATTTCAAACCCAGGGATGGTTGCACTTAAGGCTGCCGCTGATCCTGCAGAAACACCGTATTATTATTTTGTGCTTTCTGACCCCAAAACCGGACGCCATACATTTACAAAAAATTTTGACCAGCACCGTGCGGCGGAGAATATAGAAAAATGGCAAGCTTTATAACACAGGAGTCCATTGACGAAGTTTCTGACAAGACAGACATTGTGCGTGTTGTGGGTGAATATGTTCCTCTTGTCCAGAAAGGTGGCGACTGGTGGGGTTGCTGTCCGTTCCACAATGAAAAAACACCTTCGTTTTCTGTAAGTTCATCAAAAAAATTCTATTACTGTTTTGGCTGTCATGCAAGCGGCACCGTATTCAATTTTATCATGAATATGGAAAAACTCAGTTACCCCGAATCAGTGGAATTTCTTGCAAAAAGGGCAGGTGTAAGGCTTTCGTATACAGACGGCGGTTCAGAAACGCAGCGCACCGACCCGAATGCAAAGCTTAAGGATGAATACAAAAATCTCTATACAAGGGTTGCCGGTTCTTTTCATTACATGCTTACCCAGACTGAAGGCGGAAAATTTGCTCTTGATTACATTTGCAAACGCGGCATAACGGCAGAAACGATAGAAAAGTTCAAGTTGGGCTACAGTCCGGCAGACAGAAAGTGGCTGCGCAAATTTCTTGAGTCAAAGAATTATACAAAAGATTTTCTTGACAACTCTGGTCTGTTTAGTAAAAAGTACCCTGAATTTGCCTTTTTTTCGGACAGACTCATGTTTCCTATTTTTGACAGAAAGGGCGATGTTGTGGCAATGGGCGGGCGCTTTTTAAGGGGAGACGCGTCAAAGTCACCGAAGTATCTTAATTCAGGCGACCTTATACAGTACCATAAGGGCGAAACGCTGTATGCGTTCAACTTTGCCAGACAGGCAGTCCGCGAAAAAAAAGCTGTAATTTTCTGCGAAGGCTACATGGACTGCATTGCCTACCATCAGTGCGGAATAGAATGGGCTGTTGCACCGCTTGGAACGGCTCTTACCGAAGAACAGGTGCGTATGGTCAAACCCTTTGTAGAAACAGTTTATCTTTCTTTTGATGCAGACGGCGCCGGTCAGAATGCTACAAAAAGGGCAATTCTCATGTGCCGCAGAATGGATATTACCGTAAAAGTAATCCGTCTTCACGGCGGAAAAGATCCTGCAGAAATTATGCTGAATTTTGGCGCTGATTACTTGACAAATGATGTAAATAATGCTATTATTGACAATGATTATCTGTTATCTAAACTGCAGGAAGTGTTCCCGAAAGATACTCCGGAGGGAAAGACAAAAGCTTCACTTGCATTTTTTGCTTACATAGATGCGCTGCAGTCAGATGTACAGAAGCAGGCGTGCCTTGACCAGTTGTGTCAGGTTTACGGCATAGAAAAGGAGGCTGTCAGAAAGGATTACGGCAACCGTGAGCAGCTTTCACGGCGCTACAAAAAGATGACTGAACAGCAGACTGAACCTTCTGAAAAACAGCCGGTTAAAGTTGATGCAGAACTTAAGGCTGTAATTACCGCAGTTGCTGACAATGTCTCTCTTTTTCAGAATATGCGCAATGAGATTTCTGCGGACGACCTGGATAATCCCGATGCCAAGGAATTGTTTAAAATCATGGAAGAATGTCTTGATGGCGGTAATTTTTCCGTGAGTGCCATACTGAACAGAATTGGTTCCGACGAACTTAAAGCTCTTGTTATAGAAGCAACGAATATCTATTCAAATTGCGCCGAGTTATCAGTTTCAGACAGTATAAAGCTTCTCAAATTTCATGCCATGGAAAAAAGGCGTGCACGTGTTCTTGAGAGAATCTCGGAACTGTCAAAAAGCGCCTTGAGCGAAGATGTTGCCCAGCTTAACGAGGCTATTCAGCTTAAGATGCAGTTGGACAATGACATAAAAAATATAAAGGATCGATAATGACCAAAAAGTCACCTGAAAAGAAAGAGTCAGTTAAAAATGAAGATGTTAAAAAGACCGCCACTGCAGAACCGCGTGCCGAATATACCGAAAGCGATGTTGCTGATGATCCTCTTGTAAAAAAACTTCTGGATGTCGCCTCTCAGAAACCCTTTGTTTCATGGGAAGAAATAACTGATGTCCTTACGCAGGATTTTGTAAATTCGCCAAAAATGGAGCCTGTTCTTTCTATTCTTCAGAAAAACAATATTCAGATTCTGAGTGAAGATGAACCGTTTGATGAAGATGAAGACGATGAGAATTTGGACGATGATGACGAAGAATCTGCAGGAATTGCAGAAGAGTTAAAGGATGAAGACTCCGGAAAACATCGCCTTGTGGCAAATGACAAAGACAGTTCAATTGACGATCCTATAAGACTTTATCTTCGCGAAATAGGAAAGGAAAATCTTCTTACCGCAGAACAGGAAGTTTCTCTTTCAAAGAAGATGGAAGACGGCCAGAATATTATAAAGAATGTTATCAAAAACTCCGGAATGATGGTTCCTGAATTTTATAAGATTGGTCTTAAAATTTTCAAACGCTTTGACCAGCATGAACCCGGAAAGGCACGCAAAGAAATAAATGAAGAAATGGCCGAACGCCGCAGACTGCGATCAGCTTACCTTGAATGCATGAAACCTGTAAAAGAGCAGATGAGTGAATATATTGCCCTCAAGAAAAAGCTTCACGGCGATGATCCTACTGTAAATATTTTTAAGGATGTACAGCTTCAGAATCTCAGAACCGTTATTCTTGCCAGTTTTGAGAATATGGATATCAAGACAGAAGAAATTGAATACTTTAGTTCCAAATTTATTGAAGCTTCCAAAAAGATAAATGAGTATCACCTTGTTCAGGAAAAGCGCATGAAAAAACTGCACATTACAGATGCAGCAGGTCTTCGCGGAATAGGCCGCCGTCTTGCCATGCATAAGGAATGCGTAAAGCTTGAAAATGAACTTGGGCTTACTGCAGATGAAATAAGAACTGACTATACAGAAATCCAGAAAATTGAACGCAAGCTGCGCGAACTTGAATATAACTTTGAAAATTCTGTAGACGAAATAATTGCAATGAAAAAAGAAATAGAAGACGGACGCCTTCAGATGGAACAGGCCAAAAACCGTCTTATTAATGCAAACCTTCGTCTTGTAGTTTCCATTGCAAAAAAATACACAAACCGCGGTCTTCAGCTTTTTGATCTTATTCAGGAAGGAAACATTGGTCTTATCAAGGCTGTAGAAAAATTTGAATACCGCAAGGGATACAAGTTTTCTACTTATGCTACTTGGTGGATTCGTCAGGCTATTACAAGATCTATTTCTGATCAGGCAAGAACAATCCGTGTTCCGGTTCATATGATTGAACAGATTAACAAGGTTGTGCGCGAAAGCCGCCAGCTTGTACAGAAACTTGGCCGCGAACCAACTGACGAAGAAATTGCACAGCAACTTTCATGGCCGGTGCTCAGAGTAAAGCAGGTTAAGAATGTTGCAAGGGAACCGATTTCTTTGGAAACTCCTATCGGAGAAGAAGAAGACAGTTCACTCGGAGATTTTATCGAAGACAAGGAAGTTGAAAATCCGGCAAACCAGACCGCCTATACTCTTCTTCAGGAACAGCTTCACACTGTTCTGAGTTCCCTTCCTCCAAGAGAACAGGAAGTTCTTAAAATGAGATTCGGTCTTGATGACGGTTATTCCCTTACCCTTGAAGAAGTCGGACTTTTCTTTAACGTCACAAGGGAAAGAATCCGTCAGATAGAAGCCAAGGCACTCAGAAGACTGCGCCACCCAAGACGTGCTTCTGGTCTTAAGGATTTTATGGATTTTTAGTCCGCTGGATTCCAATCCTTTGCGGGTGAGGGGTCTGTGGTTATAGACACAAGACTTTAATTCGTGTATATTGTTACTTTAGAGCAAAATACGTATGCTATGCGTGTTTGTATTTTTTAACGAGGTTGTTACCAATGCAGATGTCAGAAGAACTGGACAAACTTAAGAGTTTGCAGGAAGTGCTTGCCGAAAAGTACGAAATTGAGGCCAAGGTAGAGGAATTACCAAAGACTCTTGACGGAAGTACAGAAAGTCTTGAGCGCTTCAAGAAAGAATATATAGAAAAAAACAGTGAGTACGAAGCCGAAAAGGCAAAGGTTGCCGAACTGCGTACACAGCTTGACGAGGCTCAGAAATTACGCGAAGAAGGTGAGAAGGGAATGGATTCTATTACTACCCACCGCGAGTATGAGATTCTTGACAAGCAGATCAACGAAGCCCAGGAAAAAGAAAATTCAATCCGCAAGGAACTTCAGAAAGAAGAAAAGGTTCTTGCAGAACTTAATGATATTCTCAAAAGCGAAGAAGAACTTATTGCTTCTACAGAAAAAGATGTTCAGGACTCAAAAGAAAACCTTGACAAAGAAATTGATTCCTACAAAGAAAAGCTTGCGTCCCTTTCTGCACAGGAAGAGCAGATGTCAGAAGGTATTGATGCCGAGACAATCATCAAGTTCCAGCGAATCATACGCAGAAACCACAAAGGTATTGTTGCTGTTAAGGGAAACGTTTGTGACGGATGCCATATGATTCTTCCTGCACAGTTTGCAAACGAAGTACACCGCGGAACAAAAATTCTTTTCTGCCCGTACTGCAGTCGCATTCTTTATTACGAAGAATCAGAAGCTGGTGCATCAAATTACTTTACTCTTGATGACGCAGGCAGTCTTTCTGATCTTGATGATGAAGACCTCCTTGATGAAGACGGAATCGATTCAATGTCAGATGAAGATGACGATTCTTCAGATGTAAAGTCAATGGATTTTGACGATTAATTTGTAATTATTAAAGGATATATGGCCGCGCGCATATTTTCTGATGATAGATTGTATGCGTGAGGTAAAGTCCGGGCTCCACCGGAAAAGATGCCGGGTAATAACCGGGCGGAAAATGTAAGTTGTCTTAGTTGGATTTTTCCAGACCTGGCATAACACATTCTTCCGACAGAAAGTGCTACAGAAAATAACCGCCTGTATGGGTAAGGGTGAAAAGGCAGGGTAAGAGCCTACCGCGTGTCCGGCAACGGGGACGGCATAAGTAAACCTCATCTGGAGCAAGAGCGTATAGCAGTTTGGTTTCCGGCCTTATGCTGCGGGTAGCTCGCTGGAAAAGACAGGCGACTGTCTTTGCGGATAGATGACCATGCGCTTCTTTGGAGCGTACCAGAACCCGGCTTACTGTATCCTTTTTTTTATTTTAAATAGTTTTGTGGCAGGTTGTTTGTTAAATGAAGGCGAAGCGAGTTTCAGAAAAAATTGTCCGCAGAAAGAATATGATTGTTGTGCGGATTATTCTGCTTGCCGGCATTTTGTCTGCCGTTGTTTTGGTTTCATTCTTTTCTTATAAAGCAATCCACCGTTATCTTTTTGCTTCTTCTTCTGTTTCGGCAATGTACGACAACTGGGAACTTCACAGCCGCCAAGGATATGAAAAGGTTTACGAGATTTCAGAAAATATTATTCAAAAAAAGAATTTCCACAATTCTGCACGTACTTTTCGCGGTTACAGTGCCTTTATGTTGGCCGAGTACGAAACAGACAATGCAAAGTCACAGACTTATCTTGACGAAGCCGTTTATAACCTTAGAATAGCCCTTCAGAACTGCAGCAAGGATGCTTTGCCGCAGATAGAATACATGCTGGGCCGCACCTATTTTTACAAAAACAAGCTTTCTTCATACCATTACTATTCCGACCTTGCAGTAAAATATCTGAACCTTGCCCTGGACCACGGCTACAAGTCAGATGACATTCCGCTTCTTCTGGGACTGAGCTATGCTTCACTGGGGCAGACCGACGAAAGTATTGCTGCTTTTACCGAAGCTCTCCTTGTAAGGGAAACGGACACACTTCTTTTTGACATAGCAAAGCAGTATTATAATAACGGACAGGGTTCTGCTTCAAAACAGTATCTGTACCGCGTTATTTCTACCACTCGGAATGAAAGTCTTCTTGAAGAAAGTCGCATTCTTCTTGGGCAGATTTATACTGACGAAGGCGCACTTTACGATGCAGAAAAAGAATTTACGGCAATTCTTGAAAAAAACGAAAATTCTGCTGACGCGCACTATGGACTTGGTGTATTATATGAAAAGCGCGGTGACGCTGTAAGGGCAAGAGCTGAATGGCGCAAATGCCTTAAAATAAAATTTGATCATCCCGGTGCATTACAAAAAATGTCCGAAGCAAAATAAAAAACAGAAAACAAAATGGAGGATTCTTTATGAGTTTCTTTGATAATTTTACGACAGATATTGGTATAGATTTAGGAACCTGTAATACGTTGATTTTTGTACGCGGGCAGGGAATCGTTATTGATGAACCTTCTGTAGTTGCAGTAGAAAAGGGTACAGGAAAGGTTGTCGCCGTCGGAGCAGAAGCAAAAAGAATGCTTTGGAAAACTCCTGGAAACATCGAAGCCATTCGCCCGCTAGCAGACGGTGTTATTTCTGACAGCGATTCTACAGAGAAAATGATTAAATATTTCATTTCAAAAGTTGTTCCCAAACACCATCTGTTCAAGTCCATAAGAATGAAAATCGGTATTCCTTCATGCATTACTCAGGTTGAACGAGATGCAGTTATGGCTGCTGCTCTTAAAGCCGGTGCAAAGGAAGTTGAAGTTATAGAAGAAAGTCTTGCTGCTGCCATAGGAGCCGAAATTCCTATCTACGAACCGGCAGGACACATGGTCTGTGATATTGGCGGCGGTACAACTGAAGTTTCTGTTATTTCTTTGGGAGGCATGGTTATTACAAGTTCTATCCGCACAGGTGGAAACGAATTTGATGAAGCCATAATGAAGCATATTCGTGCCGTACACAATCTTATTATAGGACAGCAGACTGCCGAGCGACTTAAGGTAGAAATAGGCAATGCTACTGCAGACAAAAATATAGAAAAAATGGAAATCAAGGGAACAGATGCAATTACAGGTCTTCCAAGAAGACTTGAAGTAGACTCTGTAGAAGTACGCGAAGCCCTTAAGGAACCTATTACAAAGATTGTAGAAGAAATCAAAAAGACACTCGGACGCACACCGCCTGAACTTGGTGCAGATATTGTTGAGCGCGGAATTGTTATGTCCGGTGGCGGTTCCATGCTTAAAGGACTTCAGAAACTTATTTCTAAAGAAACAGGTGTTCCTGTTATTCTTGTTGAAAAACCGCTTGAATGTGTTGCAAGGGGTGCAGGTGAAGCATTTGAACTGTTCCGCAATATGTCGTCCAACCGTTCAATTTACGATAATCTTAACGACTAGACGGTTTTTGTTCTATGGGTGGAAGAGTAAAGTCACCGCTTCATTTCAGACTTTCTGAGTGTGTCCTTGTTCTCATGATTGCCTTCAGCGGAATTTCTCTGGGATTTTCCGGTGGCGGCTTTATTGTTAATTTTGACAAACTTGGTTTTACAGTTTTCTCTTCTCTGCAGAAAGCCGTGCATGCTGTTGAAAATGTGTTTACGGGAACAGTTACTGCTGTCCGTGATATGGCGCATCTTCGCAGCGAGTACCAGCAGCTTACCGAAAAACTCAAGGATTACGAATTCCTTCAGCGCAACAATACAGAAATCCGCAAGGAAAACGAGCGCCTTAAAGAACAGCTGGACTTTGCGACAGAAATCAAGTACAGGAATATACCTGCCCAGATTATAGGCCGCAACCCCGACAGCCAGTATTCGGGTATAACGCTCAATAAGGGCGCACGTAACGGAATAAAAAAAGGAATGCCTGTTATTGCCGTGCAGGCAGGAAACGTTGGTGTTGTAGGAAGAATTATTACTGTTGGTGTTGGAACAAGCATGATGATGCCTGTTTATGACGTGAGATGTAATATTTCATCGCGCATTCAGAATACAAGGGATCTTGGCATTGTTTTTGGAAACGGTTCTTCGGACGGCGCTCTGAGCCTTAAGTATATTCGAAAGCGTGTAATGGATGATTTTAACTATGGTGACATTGTGGTTACCAGCGGTGAAAACGGAAACTACATGCGCGATATTCCGGTTGGAAGAATTTCAAAAATTACTGTTTTGGACTATGATTCTTCTTTGAATATTGAACTTGATCCTATTATAGATTTTAACCGTCTTGAAAACGTTCTTGTTATAGACCAGTACAATGAAAATGACAGGGAGACACAAAAATGATACGCTCTTTTTTTTCAAGTGCACTTGTTCTTTTGTGTACAGCATTGGTCGAAACGGCGGTTTTTTCAAACATTACTTCGCTTCCGGCTATTCCGGATCTTTCTTTAATCTGTGTGCTTTATCTTTCGCTGAGCAACGGAAAACTTTTGGGAGAGACTACGGGTTTTGTTTCGGGGTTGCTCCTTGATTTTTTAAGTGCAGGTCCGTTCGGTCTCAACTGTCTTTTAAGAACAATAATCGGGTATCTGGGCGGAATGTTCAATAAACTTCTTAATACTGAAGGTTTTTTTATTCCGCTGGTTCTGGGACTGTGTGCAACTCTTGTAAAGGGAATTCTTCTGTGGATAATTTCGATGCTTTATCCGTCTTCAGTTATTCTTCCTTACAGTCCGTTTACTTTTCAGTTTCTTTTTGAACTGGGAATCAACAGTATTCTGACTCCTTTTGTGTTCAGATTTCTTCATCTTTTCAAGAACTCACTGATTATTGGTCCGGAGAGCACAATCTGATGAATTCTGAAAATTTTCAAAATCACGGTGAAGATTCCTTAAGAAAGAATTATAAGCTTGCATTTCTTGTTGCGCTTCTTATTGCTATGCTTGCCATTTATACGCTCAAACTTTTTTCAATGCAGATTGTTGAAGGCGCAAAATACAGAAGCCAGTCGGTTTCTATTTCAAGTACGGTAACTGTTATTCCTGCTCAGCGCGGAGAAATTTTTGACCGCAATGCAAATTTGCCTCTTGTTATCAACACTGACTCTTTTGCCATTGATATTATTCCGGGTGAAATTCCTGAGGGGTATTATGACACTGTTGTACTCAAACTTTCGGAATATCTTGGAATTGACAAATCGGTTATTGATAAAAAAATCCCCAAAAGACTGAGACGTACTTTTTCTTCAATAGAGGTCCGAACGAATGTTCCGTTTAATATAATCAGCAATATTGCAGAAAATGCAGCAGACCTTCCGGGGGTTTCATGGCGGAACAAGCCTGTTCGAAACTATGTAGAAACAGGTTCGATGAGCCATATTATCGGTTACGTAGGTGACATTACAAGTGAAGAACTTAATCTTATGTACAACCGCGGTTACAGCCGCAATTCTATTATTGGAAAAACTGGAATTGAAAAGCAGTATGATGAACTTTTGCAGGGAAAGCCGGGAAGAGAAAGCCGCACTGTTGATGTCCACGGACGAATTCTGAGCGATACTCCTATTCTTGAGCCTCCTCAGAGCGGAAAAAATCTTGTCCTTACGGTAGATACTACAATTCAGAAACTTGTAGAAGAAGCACTTGGCGAGCGTGTAGGAGCAGCAGTTGTTCTTAAGCCTGCAACGGGTGAAATTCTTGCAATGGTTTCTTACCCTTACTTTGACTCGAATATTTTTTCTACTGCTGAATATTCCGCAGCGTATACCAGGCTTACAAATGATCCCAACAAGCCACTTCTTAACAGAGCCGTCAATGCCGTTTACCCGCCTGCGTCTACATTTAAGACGATTATGGTAACTTCGATTTTGAGTGAACACGCTATTGCTGCTGAAAAGAAAATAGAATGTCCTGGACGCATTCTTTACGGAGACCGTGTATTCCGCTGCCATGTTGGTTACCCCGGACACGGAAACCTTGACTTAAAGAACGCTCTTGCACAGTCCTGCGATGTTTATTTCTGGGTTGTCGGTCGTGATAATCTTGGTGTCGAAACAATTTCGAGTTATGCAAAGGAATTTGGTTTTGGCCAGAGCCTTGAAGTGGATCTTCCTGCACAGAGTGACGGTTTTGTTCCTACTGCGCAATGGAAAGAAAGGCGCTTTCATGAAAAATGGCTTGGCGGTGATACGATGAATATGTCTATCGGTCAGGGTTATACTCTTGTTACTCCGCTTCATGTAGCGAACATGATGGCTATGGTATGCAACAGCGGTAAAATTTACAGGCCTCATCTTCTTAAGGAAGTAAGGGATCCTGCCGCGGGAAATGCCGTAATTCAGAAAGTAGAGCCCGAGGTTCTGCATGAGTCCACTGTTTCTCCTGAAGTATGGAAAGAAGTGCAGGCTGACTTAAGATATACAATTACCGACGGAACTGCAATTTATCCTATGCATAACAAAACTGTTCAGATTGCAGGAAAAACAGGTACTGCCGAAGTTGCAGGTTATGCAAAGGACCACTGGCATTCGTGGATGGTTGCTTACGCTCCTTACGATGCACCGCCTGAAAATCAGGTTGTAGTTGCAACACTTGTCGAAGCCGTAAACAAGTGGGAATGGTGGGCTCCGTATGCTACAAATATAATAATTCAGGGTATATTCAATGACCAGACATACGAAGAAGCCGTTAATGCACTTGGATTCCGCTACCTTATGAAGCAGAGAGGACGCCGCGAATGAAAAACAGGATTCTCAGCAAATTTGATTTTATTCTCATTGCCTGTGTGCTTATTCTTACTTCAATAGGAATAACTTTTATTTACTCTTCGGGAATCAATTCTGACGGAATTCTTGTTTCGAACGAATATATAAAGCAGAGTATCTGGACTGGAATTGGCCTTGTAATAATGCTTTCAGTTGCACTCATAGACTACCGCAAAATTTATCGTTACACACCATATCTTTTTGCGGCAGCACTTGCAGTTCTTGTTTATACACGCTTTTTCGGGCGCTATGTCAACGGAGCACGCAGTTGGATTGGTATCGGTGATCTTGGAATTCAGCCTTCTGAAATTACAAAAATAATTTTTATTTTATTTCTTGCATCTTTTCTTGACAAAAATTACAACGAAAACCAGCGTAAACGGTTTTTCTTTTCCCTTTTGATTCTTATTCTTCCCATGGGAATAATTTTGCTCCAGCCTGATTTGGGAACAGCGAGTGTTTTTCTTCCTATTTTTATCTTTATGTGTTTTATGGCAAATGTTCCGGTCAGATACATAATGATTGTTATTCTTTCGGGATTTCTTACAATTTTTTTTACGGTTCTTCCTATTTGGGAAACAGAAATTTACCACGGCTCAATCCCAATAATCCGGGCTTTGACAAATTTCCGCTTAAGAATGCTTATTATTGCGGCGTCACTTGCGGTAACTGTTGCCGGTATTCTGGGCCAGATTTTTTTTAAGAAAAAATATTTCTACTGGATTACATACGTCTTCGGAATAATTTCTTTTTCACTGCTGGCGTCGGCCGGTGCAGGCAAGGTGCTTAAACCCTACCAGATTCAGCGTCTTATTGTTTTTATTGATCCTTCAAGTGACCCCAGAGGTGCAGGCTGGAACATCATCCAGTCAAAGATTGCCATTGGTTCGGGGCTTTTGCGTGGGCGTGGTTTTATGCAGGGAACACAGAGCCATTACCGTTTTCTTCCGCAGCAGAGTACCGACTTTATTTTCAGTATTTTTGCCGAAGAAACAGGTTTTATAGGCGGAATTTTACTGTTTGCGGTTTTCTTTTGTATTTTGTTCAGAATTGTATACATAATGAAACAAACAACCAACAGGTTCGGATACCTTATTGCGTCAGGAATACTGGGGATGTTTTTCTTTCATTTTATTGTCAATGTCGGAATGGTTATGGGTATTATGCCTATAACCGGAATTCCTCTTCCGTTCCTTTCTTACGGGGGGTCGGCACTTTTGACAAATATGCTTGCCGTTGGCATCTTGATGAGCATAAACAACAGACGGCTGGATTTTAAAGTTGCCCTATGATGAAATTAATTGATCCCCTTAAGCAGTTTGGCAGTGAGCTGAACAGTGTACAGTCACCTTCGCGTTATATTGGCGGCGAATATGCACTTACTGTAAAACCACATTCCGGGCAGGATGATTTTTTTAATGTAGGAATTGCATTTCCCGATTTGTACGAAATTGCAATGTCCAATCTTGCCGTTAAGATAATTTATAACGGACTTAACGCACTTGACGGGATTCGCTGCGAACGCGTCTTTGCTCCCGACACAGATTTTGAAGCTTTTCTTAAGCACCGCAAAGTTCCGCTTTATACTCTTGAGACAGGTATGCCTTTAAAAAATCTTGACATGCTTGCTTTTTCAATAGGATATGAACTTGGAATTACCGAAGTGCTTGCTATGCTTGAAACCGGCGGAATTTCCCTTACTGTGCAGGAACGAACTGAAGATGAACCTCTTGTAATTGCAGGCGGCTGCGGTGTAACAAACCCGGCTCCGTTTGCAGATTTTTTTGATGCAGTAATGATCGGTGAAGCAGAAGACGAACTTTTTAATCTTACAAAAGAACTGCGTGACTTAAAGAAAAACGGGGCTTCCCGTAAGCAGCTTCTGGCCCATATTGAATCAAAACCCTATATGTGGACACGAAACAGTTGCTCTGAAGGAAAAAAAATTGCCCGACGTTCAGTTCAGGGAAACTTTGGTCTTGTTCCATCTGTTCCGTCGTGGTATCCAATTCCGTCAATAAAACCTGTTCAGGATCACGGCGTTGTAGAAATTATGCGCGGATGTCCCAACGGCTGCCGGTTCTGTCATGCAGGAATTTATTACAGACCAACGCGCGTAAAAAACCTTAAACTTATTATTGATGAAATTGATCATCTTGTTTTTGACGCAGGTTACAGAGAAATAAGCCTTAACTCGCTCAGCAGTGCAGACTTTCCTGATGTAGAAGGACTTTTGGATCTTCTTAACAAAAGATACGAAGGATACAATGTTTCCTTCCAGCTTCCGTCACTTAAAGTAAACAGTATGTCGCTGGGAATCCTTGAAAAACTTTCTGCAGTACGTAAAAGCGGGCTTACCTTTGCTGTTGAAACTCCTGAAGAACTCTGGCAGTTGAGTCTTAATAAGGAAGTTTATGCACAGCATCTCGAAGATATTGTGCGCCAGGCAAAGGCAGCAGGCTGGACAACTGCAAAATTCTACTTTATGATAGGTCTTCCTTTGGGCGATTATTTTGCAGAAAACCAAGACTCTCTTGCGGTGGGTTCTGAAGGAAGCGAAGAAAAAGTCATCGTGGACTTTCTGCTGAATCTTCAGGCCAGAACAAGAATCCAGTGCAATGTTAACGTTGGTATTTTTATTCCAAAACCGCATACGGCATACCAGTGGGTTACCCAGATAACACCGGAGCGCGCCCAGAAGAAGATGGAATGGATTTTCCAGAACCTTCCGCGGGGTAAATTCAGGCTTGGCAGACACAATTATGATGCTACAATTCTTGAAGGTCTCATAAGCCGCGGAAACTTTGACACTGGTAAAGTAATTCTTGATGCATACAAAAGGGGCGCACGTTTTGATGCATGGGATGATCATTTGAGAGAAAATATGCAGTTCTGGAATGAAGCCTTTGACAATGCAGTCTGGGACGTCAAAAAATGGATTTTCAAAAAATGGGATTTGAATGAAAGTCTTCCATGGGACGGTGTTTCGCTTGGTACATCAAAAGCATTTTTTAAGAATGAATGGAAAAAATCCCTGTCCCACGAGCTTACAAAAAGATGTGCTTCTGACTGTGACCACAAATGCGGAATCTGTAATTCCAAAGAAAAGGTAAGCGTACATACAAAAGAAGAAATAGAAAGTATATCAACATGTATAAAAAATAAGACAGTTGCTGTTCCAGAACAACATCCCGAAAGCAATATACCTATTCTTTATAGGGTTGTTTTTAATTTTACACGGACCGGCGGCGGTGAATATATTGCTTACCTTGCACAGGTAGAAAGTTTTCACAAAGCAATTTTACGCAGCGGACTTCCGTTTGTTTTTTCTTCGGGCTTTAATCCTCTTCCGAGAATTGAATTTGCCACTGCAATGACACTGGGTATTCCTTCAGAAGAAGAAACTGCTTCGTGCTGTCTTTATTCCCTGGTGGATGAAGATCGTTTTAAGGAAGTAATGAATTCGGTGCTTCCGCAATCTTTTAGGGTTACAGATGTGATGATATTTCCTGTTACCACTCTTAGAAAAAGGGAATCATTAAGTCAGGGGTTATGGGGGTGTATATATAAGTATACATCTTTAGAAGGTTTCGATTTGCGCGCCTTCCTTTCTTCACAAGAATACAAAACTCTTCGTGAACAGAATTCTCAGATAAAGACTGAGTGGAAGGAAGACTCGCTTTTTGTAACGTCCCCTTCGAATGACAAAGCTTTTAGAACGGCACTCGAAGCTTTCTGTCAGAAAAAGTGGTATGAAGTCTGCCGTATCGTCAAGACAGCAACTCTTGCCAAACCGCAGATTTCGGGCTGGACTGCACGTGACGAACAAAACTGGCGCTGTGACAACAAAAACTTCAAAAAAGACGAAACTCTTTTGACCCCGGCAGACTCAAGTCCTGTTCCGTTTATGGATCTTTATGCAAAAATTGCCGCAATAAACGCAGAACTCATTGATCAGCGCGAACAGATGAATGAACTCAAAAATTCACACGCACTTGACGACAATAACTTACCTCATTAAAATGGTTTCATTGTGTTGATTCGTTATTCGGCAGACAGCAAAGGAAAGCCGGTTCAAAAAGCTGTAATATATACTAAGACAGAACATAACATTTCTCTAAAATCAATTGACCCTGATGCGCTTTACGTAATAAGTCGCCTGCGTGAAAATTGTTTTGATGCATATATTGTTGGCGGTGCAGTAAGAGATTTGATAATCGGCAGGACGCCCAAAGATTTTGATATTGTTACTGACGCTACACCCAGTAGAATAAAAAAGATATTCAGAAATTCACGCATTATAGGCAAAAGATTCCGTCTTGTGCACATTTTCTTCGGACAAAAGATTTTTGAAGTAAGCACATTCCGCTCTACGGTAGACGGTTCTGTAGGCAATGCTTTCGGAACAATGGATGAAGACGTTATGCGCCGTGATTTTTCACTGAACGCGCTTTACTATGATCCAATCAAAGAACACGTCATAGATTATGTCGGTGGAGTAAAAGACATCAGAAAGGGGATTGTGCGCCCGGTAATTCCCCTTAACCGCATTTTTATAGAAGATCCGGTCAGAATGCTCAGGGCTGTAAAATACGGTGCTACTACCGGATGTAAAATTCCGCATTCGCTCAAAAAAAAGATACGCAGTTCTGCACCTCTTTTGGCACCTGTTTCCCCGTCACGCCTTACCGAAGAGCTGCTTAAAATAATCAACAGTGGACATTCTTATGACATTGTTTCGGGAACACTGGATACAAATCTGTTCGAATACCTGCAGCCTTCAGCTACAAACATGATGATAGAAGACCGCAAGTTTGAAAAAGCATATCTTCATAGTTTAAAAGAACTGGATGCGGCCGCTGCGGCAAATCCCGGAATGAGGCTTGGGGACAGGCTTTTCTATATTTTGAGGGATTTTGTCACAAATCTAACGGACTGGAGCAGGGAAGAAAAAATTACTTCAATTGCCGCGGAACTTTACAAAAGAACCTGGGCCAGCTGCAGAAATTTCATTCTTCCCATGAACCCGCAGAGAACTGAACTGGATTATGCAGTAAGAAAAATTCTTCTTTCTCTGGGAGTCCAGCTCAAGCAGAGAAAACCCCGCAAAGTCCAGCCAAAAAATTAAACCGAACAGGCAGTGCACTAGGCATTTTGATTCAGAAAGTCAGTACATCCCTGGCGGCTTATTTTTGCTTAGTTTCTTTTGGGGCAACACCGGTTATCTTGTCTATGATAATGCTTACTTCTTCTACAAGAATACCGGTAAAGCGCTCGATATTTTCTATAATGTACTGTTGTAGATTGTGAATTTCACCTGTAAGCTGCTTTCCGAAAGGAACGTCGATTGTAATTATGAGTCTGTAACCGTGGCTGTCTGTTTTTATCGTAAGTTTTTTTACCCTTATATCAGAATCAAATTCACTTACGCAGTGCATGGCCATCTGGCTTAAGGCGGCTTCTGAAATTTCTATGCGTCCTTTTTTGCTGAATTCCGGGGTAACAATTGATTTTTCAGAAAGGGAACCGTCTTTTTTAAGGATTTTAATTTTGCTCTGACCCTTTGAAAGAATTTCGCGTATTGATTTATAGAAAATCTGTGAATAACTCTTTTTAACTTCAATTGCCGGAACGGGAATAACGTGTTTTCCTTCTATCTGGCGGCTTCTTATTGCTTTTTCTATTTCTTCCCGTGTAGAAATGTCTTCTATCTTGATTATTTTGGAAGGAGGAGGCAGCTGAAGTCTCATTGCTATCTTTCCGACCATTTTTTCACTTGTTCCAAGAATAAGTATTTTTTTGATTTTGTTTTTCTGAAGAACACGCGCCACTTCATCTCTGTGCTGCTTGTCGTCAAAAAGAGCAATGCGTACAGCACCCATATAGGTCTTTTCGTGCTTTGCTGTCCTTCCGGCAAGAATTTTGTCATCTTGAATGAGAAGTCCGTCATCTATAAGGGCGTTTATTCCGTATTTCTGTGCAAGAAGTTTTGCTCTGAAACTTTTGCCTGTTCCGCTTTCGCCGACAAGTGCAAATACTGTTATTCCGTGGTTTGATAATTTAGAAAAAATATTCATATATATTATTAAATTATAAGTTGTCTGTCCCAATTTATCAAGGCTGAATGCATAAAATCGTTGAATTCGGCAGGAGGGTCTGCTTTTATTATCTGGGGAAGTCCAAGCGGATTATCTTTCGGGAAGACAAGTGCCGCTGCATGAAGAAAAAAACGGCCGTTTGTGCGGCTTTTGTACGCACTGTCCCCATAAAGCGGGTGTCCGTGCAGACTGCTCTGGGCGCGGATCTGGTGTTTTCTTCCTGTTTGTATGTTGAACTGAACCAGTGTTACCTTAGTGTTGCCGGCTGTTCCGTATGCGAGTGGAATAACAGAAGTTACCGCTTCCTTTGAAGTGCTGCCTTTTTTTTCAGAAGCTGCAGTTACCGTGTGGAAGGCTTTGCCGTTTGTGGTTTCATCACATTCAATATAGTCTGTCCAGAGTTCACTTCTGGAAATCTGACCTTCAACTATTCCTATATATATTTTTTTTATAAGATGCGTTTTTATTCCTTCTGAAAACCATCTGGCTCCTTCTGAACTGACTGGAAAAGCAATCATTCCTGAAGTTCCGCGGTCAAGACGGTGCAGGGGGCCCGGCTTGAACGAAAGGGACTTTTGTACTCCCGACGCTTTGTATTCTTTAAGAAAAGCCTCAGCAAGAGATGTTCCGCCGCCGCTTCCTGGCTGGACATTTATGCCGGCGTCTTTGTATACAATCTGCAGGTGTTCGTTTTTGAATATTGTGTTTACTGCAGGGTACCCGGCATTGTTTTTTTGAAGCGGTGTCTGCTGCCTTGTGTTCTGTTGCGGCGCTTTCAGTAAAAAAGATGCAACTGTTATTTTGTCACCGCATGAAACTTTTGTGTCTGCAGAAGTTTTTTTTCCGTTAAGGCGTATAAGATTTTTTCGGATTGCAGAATGCGCGTCTGGAATTCTGCCGTTGGATACAGTTTTTATTATTCTGTCTAGTCTTCTTCCGGCGTCATCCTGTGATGCAGTAAAATCAGTGAAATCCATGCGCAGATTATAGAACAATTTTGCATCATGTGCTATACTGGAGAATATGGCAAACGCAAAAGAACAGTTGAACTTATTTCTTTCACAGCCGGTTTTAATGTCGTGCATTTTCAGTTGGCTTTCGGCCCAGCTTATAAAGACTCTCATAAAGCTTTTTTCAGGCAAAGTCCACAGTATCAGGGAACTTTTTGAACTTCTTTTCTGGAGAACAGGAAGTATGCCTTCAAGTCATTCGGCTCTTGTTGCAACTCTTTGTACTACAATAGGCTTCCGTTCTGGAATTGACAGCGATGTTTTTATTCTTTCGCTCGGATTTTTTCTCATAACAATCAGGGATGCCGTAGGTGTAAGGCGCGCCAACGGAATTCAGGCCAGAATGCTCAACAAAATTGGCCGGGCTCTTGGCGACAAGGGTATTATAGATTTTAAACCAATAAAGGAAGTGCAGGGACATACTCCGGCAGAAGTTTTTATGGGATGTCTTCTCGGATTTTTTATAGGTCTTGCATTCAGCGTATTAAAATAAATGAAGACTCAGAAATCTCTTCTTTTTTGTGCGCTTACTGTTCTGGCGTCTTTTTCTTTTCTTTTTGTTCTCAGAACCATTCCTATAACACGTATATGGAACGATTATGCTGTGGTTTATGCAGACAAGTCTCTTTCCGAAGATTACGTGGCTTCAGTTTTGGAAGATTCAGGCTGCTCGGGTATTGTAAGGCTTGGTGTACAGCAGGTTCCTGTCAAAACAGATTTTCTCAATGTGATTCCAGATTACGAAGATTCGTATATTTCAAAAAGAGCCGGCTATTTTTATGACAAAACCGGAGCATTCCGCGTTTTTTATGTTCCGTCTTCCTGTGATGACGCGGCGGTAAAAGCTGTTTCCAAAATAATCCGCGAGACCGGAAAAACTGTGGGTCTTGACGGAAAGGGGCAGTTTCCGTGGCTTGTTCCTGTTATTGCACTCTCTGTTGCTGCATTTTTTCTTGTATTTACTGTTTCAAAAGGTGTTTTTGCAGCCGCCGCTGTTCCTTTTTTGCTGCTGTGTTTTTCTGCACCGTTTTATACTGTTGCTGCAGCTTCCGTTCTTTTTATGCTCTCTGTTTTTCTGATTGTTCCGCTTTTGGGTCGGCGTAATTTTATTAAGGCTGTTTCAAAAAGCGCATATATTCTTGTGCCAGCCGCGATGTCTCTGGTTATACTTGCGGTTAACTCCTGGCGTACATGTATTCTGGGAATATTGTGTGCGTCATCTTCTGTTGCACTTGTTTGTCTTGTACTTAATGCACCCCGGCGTTCTTATGCCGCAGTTTGTTTTTCCTATATTTTTTCTGCAACACAGATTTCTGTAGTAAACGCAAAAAATTCAATGAGGGTTCTGTTTTGTGCAGTACCGCTTTTTCTTATTTTTATTTCATTTATTCTTTCATCAAGAATTTCTGTTCCGGCGGCAAAAATGTCTGCCCTGCTTCCTGTTCCGGTTTCTTCTGACAAAGAGTCCGAACTGCCGCTTTTGGATGATTTTTACAAGTGGTCGTGGTATGCAAAGTCCCTGCCTTATGTAAGCATGAATGATGTTTCAAAAGCTCTTTCTGTCAGGGACGGGGACACAATTTCTGTTCCGCGTTTTTCCTATGCAGACGGCCATATATCCGAAAGTGAGTCTGTTGTAATGGAATACGGGCCAAAGTTCCGCAGCGGTATTGACGAAGAAGTTTCAGACTTGTCTTACGCTTCTTTGGAAAAGTTTTTGCTCAAACAGGATGACGGTATTTCTGTTGTATACGGAAGTTACGGTTCAAAGGGTCAGCGTCCCGACATTCTTTCACTTTTGCTTATTGCTGCAGGTCTTGCTGTTCCTGTAGTTCTGTTTTTATATTATAATCTGTTCGGAAGAAAAAACTATGAGATATGTTAGTAATTTTGTGCGTTCTGAAAGGCAGATGTTCAAAACGTGTGTAAGGGCTTTTCTGCCTCCATTTCCTGTTGTTGCATTCAGACAGGGTAAAGGTTCTGACTGCAGTGCTGTTGTTTCAGAAGGTGATGCCGTAAGGGAAGGTCAGCTTATTGCCGTTTTGCCTGATGGTGACAGTGTACATTCTCCTGTTCCCGGAACGGTCGATTCAATTTTTCAGACTACGCTTCCTGACGGTAAACTTGGTACTTCTGTAAAAATACGAACCGGCGGCTCTTTTTCTTTTTTGGGAAAAAAGGATGTTGTAACAAACTGGCACACTCTATTAAAGTCAGAAATTCTTGACGCAATAAAGTCGTGCGGGGTAGTAAATACTTTTTTTGAACCGGAGCCTCTTTTTGAAATTATAGAAAAATCTTCAGAAATAAAGAATAATTTTCTTGTTGTAAGAATGTTCGACGAAGACCCGGGAAGACTTACTGACTCTTTTGTTGCACAGTTCTGTCTTTCAAAAGTGACGGAAGGTGCGTGTATTACAGCAAGGGCAATGGGAGCTGCAGGAATTGTTTTTGTTCTTGACAAGAACCAGGAATTCAATCCCTCCCTTTTGAATGATTCTGTTCCTTTCTGTGCAGTAAGAGTTGACGCTTCAAAATATCCGGCAGGCTTCAGGGAAAATATAATCACTGTTGTAAGAAAAAATGCACGGCTTCCTGAGTACAAGTTCTTTTCGGCAATGAGCAGAAAGAGCATTTTTATTGATCCCGAGACAGCACTTTCTGTATATGAAGCGGTTGTTCTTGGAAAACCTGTTATAGAAAGATTTGTGCATGTTACCGGAAACTGTCTGCGTTCTGCGGCGATGATGAAGGTAAGAATTGGAACATCAATTTCATCTCTTGCAGAACAGTGCGGTGGTTTTAAAATTGCGCCTGCAAAAATTTCCGTTAACGGTCTTATTACAGGAAAAACGGTTGCCGACCCCGAAGTCTGCATTACCAAATCCATAAAATCAGTTTCTTTTATTCCGTCATTAGAACTGTTCAACCAGGTTTTGAGCCCGTGTATACGTTGCGGTAAATGTCGTTCTGTCTGTCCGGAACATCTTTATCCCGACTTAATGTACAGAAGCGCAACAGAAGGTCTTGCCACAGGAAATGAACTTAAGAAAACTGCAGCCCTTTGTTCACTTTGCAATCTCTGCAGCAGTGCTTGTCCGGCAAGACTTCCGTTAAGCATTGGCGTACGTCTTCTTCAGGAGAAATAAATGAATACAAATATATTGAAAAAATCATGCCGTGAAAGTGTTCCGCACCCTTTGTGCTATATAACAAATTCTGTCGGAACAGTTACTGTCGCGGTTCTTTCTGCGCTTGTCGTTCAGGTAATAATGCTTTGCGTTACAAAAAGTTTTCAGTCCCTTGTAATTGTGCTGTGCGCAACGGCTGCTTCTGTTCTTTCAGAATTTCTTTACGGGCTTGTCCGCGAAAAATTTTCCTATTCATGGATTACTTCCTGCATACAGGGAATTCTTCTGGGACTTCTTGTTCCGTCTCAGTACCCGCCGGCGGCAGTTTTTGTCACAGCACTTGCAGTTTTTTTTATTACCAAATATGCATTCGGGGGATTCGCCGGCTCATGGGTTAATTCAGTTGCACTTTGTGTAATTGTCCTTTACTTTATGAACGCAGATTTTTTTCCGGCATTTATTCTGGGGGCAGAAGATTTTCAGGTAAGAAATGCAGCACAAACTCTTATTTCAGGCGGAAGCGTTTCTATTCTGCCGTGCGATTCATCTGTTACGGCCTTTTTGAACAGAACTGTATTCAGGCTTATGGGAATTTCTATTCCTGAAGGTTATGTTTCCCTTTTCTGGGACAACGGTGCTTCAATTCCTGCATTCAGATTCAATCTTATTACACTTGTTTCTTCAATTGTTCTTCTTTCGCTTGATGTTGTAAACTATGAGATTCCCCTTTGTTTTCTTGCCGTGTATGCCCTGCTTGTACGCTTTGTTTCACCGTTCTTTACGGGATGTGCACCAATGCAGGGCGATATGCTTCTTGCTTTTCTTACAAGCGGAACCCTGTTTTATTCACTGTTTATGCTGCAGTGGTACGGTACTGTTCCCATGACTAAGGCCGGAAGAATTACTTACGGAATTATTTCAGGTCTGTTCGGTTTTCTTCTGCTTGGACCGGGAACATCATCGTCGGGATTTATGTTTGTAATTCTTGTCATGAATCTTATCTCTACGATAATTCAGTTTGCAGAAGATGCAGCGGTAAAAAAATACGTTAACAAAAATCTGATTCCTGCAACGGAGGAACCCAATGTCTGACTCTTTTGACAATGAAAGCAAAGTTTTTTACAAAAAGCTGTTGATAAAATATGGAATTCTAACCGGAATAATTGCGGTTATGTTCGGGCTTCTGGTTTTGTTCTGCCTGATTTCACGTGGTTCATGGAAAAGGGGACTTTCTGCTCAGGTAAATTCTGTTCTGGAACGCTGCGGTGAAGAATACAGAACTTTTGAATGGATACCCTCTGACAACGGATTTTCTGACAGTGCTTCTTTTTACTCACTTTCAGCCGGAGGACAGGGCAAAGAAAAGGATATGTATGCTGTAATTATACGTGTTACAACAATTTACGGTCCCCTGCCGGCAGTTTTTGTATATAATGCAAAGTCAGACAGTTCAAGTTTTGCAGGGTTTGCAGACCTTGAAGGACCTGTTGCAGACAAGATGACAGCCATTGCAGAACCGTCAGTAATTGAATTCTGGAAAAAAAGAATTCCTTCTATTGCCCAAACATTGAAGCATGAAAAAGCGGAGCGTTTGTAAAATGAAAAAAAACAGTCTTTATACATACATTGCATCTTCACTTATAATTTTGGTTCCGGTGCCGGGACGTCTTTCATACGGAATAATTCTCATTCTTGCCCTTAATGCATTGACAGCCCTCGGAATTTTATTCAGGCATCTGACAAAAAAACTTTCAGTCGACGAATACATGCCGGCTTTGATGACAGTTTTTCTTATAGGCCTTTGCATTATTTTAAAGCAGCTTCTGATTCTGTATTCACCGCTTACAGCTCTTACGCTGAGTTTTGTAATTTATGCACCGGTTCTTTCTTCTTTGATGATTTCTTCGCTCTATGAAAATACAGATATGTCTCTTTCCAGGGATTTGTCTTACAATATGAAGAAAACGGCATATTTTTCTATCTTTGCTTTTATAATATTTTTGTTCAGGGATATTTTCGGCTACGGAACAATTTCTTTTCCTGTTCCCTCGGGAATACATGAAATTGCACTGTTCAAGAATCTTCCTTCTGCCTTTATGGGTTCATTCTGGGCTTCTGTACCCGGCGCACTCGTTATTCTGGCGGTTGCATTTGTTGTAAATTACAATGCGATAAAAAAAATAAAAATCGCAGAAGCAGTGTTTAAGGAGGAAGAAAACTAATATGATTGGAATGCTTTTGTACTATCTTATATTTGCTTCTCCTCTTTTGGTTTATGGAATCGGGCTTAACAGAGCTTTGGTTCTCGGAGACTCAGATAAGGGTGTTGCCTTAAGTTGTCTCAAGATGCTTATCTGTGTAGTTTCTTCTGCAACTTTGACTTATCTTTTAAATGTGAATCTTCTAGCAAAGGTTTCTCTTCACGGAATTTATCCTTTTATGGCTGTCCTTATTTTTGTAGTTATTTCTATTTTTATAGAATCAATTTTCAGAATTACGGCAAAATCCGGTACATCAGAATTTTCAGTTTCAATACTAATTATAATTCTGACAGTCAACGAAAGCATAAGTCTTTATGAATGCGTTTTCTTTTCATGTGTTGCAGTGTTGTCTTTTTATCTTTTTATTCCGGTTTTGCGTTCTGTTGTCCGCAGAATGGATTATAACAAGCCTGAAGTAAAATCTGCAAATACCGGATTCATCCTGATAAGCATAGCAGTTATTGTACTTGCACTGCTTTCGTGGAATGTTACATGGCTTAACGGGGAGGCTTTCAAATGGTAGCCACAATAATTTTCACTCTGCTTTTTATAATTATTTTAAGCGCATTGATAGTTTTTATATTCAACATACTCATTCCGGCTTTAAAACAGAGACAGGTTAATTTTTCAGAACCGCTTTTTTCTCCTTCTGAAGTTGAACTTCTAAAAACACGCCCCGAAAAACTTGCTGTTTCAGGTAAAAGGGCTGTTGTAAAATGCTCGCCCCACAGAACTTCCGGTGCCAGAAGATTCTTATATAACGGTCCAAAAAACTGTGCACTTTTTTCTGAAGTCTGTGACTGCGAAGATGACTGCCGCTGGGGTTGCTGCGGATTCGGCAACTGTGCAAAAGCATGTCCTCAGGAGGCAATTTCTATCCAGAATGCAACAGCTGTTATAAATGAACTTTGCATCGGCTGCGGAAAATGTATAGACGCGTGTCCAAGAAATCTTATTGTTCTGGTAGATGCCGAATGCAAAAAAAGCGTATTGTGTTCGGCCCCGAACCCTTTGCCGCCAAATTGTTCTGTTTCCTGTGACAGACTGGCAAAAGAAGAAATAATTGAAATAAAATCAAAGAAACTCTTTCAATTATGGAAAAAGTGCTATACAATACTTAGATAGTCTTTATGCGTATGACAAATGTTTGTCTGATTTTATCTGCCGATGAAGAAGGAAACTGCAGCCCGCAGACCTTTGAGAAAAACTACGAGGCAGTTTTCAGACCTTTGCTGACATTTTTATATTCTCATCCAAAATTTCCTCTTGCGGTTTCCTTTTCAGGACTGCAACTTGAATGGTACGCTTCAAAACATCCCGAAGCAATTCAGGTTATGCGTGACCTTACTTCGCGCAAACAGGTAGAAGTTCTTGGAGGAGGCTATTATTCTCCTATTTTTCCAATACTTTTCCCGGTAGACAGAAGCGGTCAGATAGAAAAAATGACGTCACTTCTTCGTTCCACTGTCGGCAAGCGTCCGTGCGGTATGTCTCTGTACGGCAGCATCTGGGATCCCACACTTGTAACAACGTTTCAGTCCTGCGGAATGGAATATGCGCTTCTTGACAGTACTCTGATTCCTGCCAAAAACCTGTGTGCCCATCCTCTTATTACAAGCGAACAGGGTAAAACCTTAAAAATTCTTCCGACATACAAAAATCTGATTCCCGAAGAAGACGAATCTCCTGAATCCTGGATTGAGAGAATAAATAATTTTGCAAAAAAGAAACGTTCCCAGACAGAATTTTTTGATTCAGAAAAAGTAGTTTCAATATGCTTTTCATTTGAAAAATTTGCTTCTTTTGTAAAAAGCCGCTGTTTTGCATACATTGCTTCATGCTTTGACATCTCAATGGAGTCAACATCCGGAGTGAATTTCGTTTTACCCCAGACTGTTGCCAAAAATTCCGACTATTTTGAGCGTACCTATATTCCGGCTGGAATGGACTGGCAGATAGCAAGGCGCGCAGTTACTCCTTTTGAAACTGTAGAAAACAAAAGCCGTTTTCCCCTGACAATACACGATTATTTGAATGCTTATCCGCAGAACAGACGCCTTTACCAGCGTATGATGTACATAAGCATGCTTGTAACCCAGTGCAAGGGCGGCGATAAAATGCGTAAGCTTTCTGCTTCTGAAAAGCTTTGGGAAGCCCAGAGCGGATTCAACTTTGTTACAATGCCCTGCGGAATTCCGCCTACGGAACAAAAAGTGCAGGAATCTTACCGCGCTCTTAACGAAGCAGAACGTCTGATCCGTGATGCAAAAGAATTCAAAGAATCGCTTACCAGTTTTGACTATAACGGTGACGGCAAAAATGAGTACATCTGCCAAATGGAAAAATATCACGCGGTAATTTCACTTAATGCCGGTCAGATTACAGAATTTGATATTATACGTTCATGTGCAAATTATGCGGCCAACCTGTCAAGAATAGCCAAATTTGACGGCTCGAACGACCTTTACCAGCGCGGAATGTTTATTGAACATCTGATTGAACCTTCAGAAATTGAAAATTTTAAAAGCAGCGGCACTTCTTCAGGGCTTTTGTTTTCAAACATGCATTTTTCTGAAAAAAAGTTTGACAGCAAGCGCAATGAAATACAAATGGAAAGCAGGGGAGAGTTCTCTTCAATTAAACTTCCCGTGCAGTTAAGAAAAAATTATATTGCCTTTTCAAGCGGAATCACAATCCAGTATATCTTAAAAAACGAAAGTCCCATGGAGCTTGATGCATATTTTGTTGTGGAACTGAATTTTGCAAAAACAAAATTTTCTTCACTTAAATCTGCATCACAGTATTCTGTTGAACTTATCCACGGCGAAAACAGAGAACAGGTTCCCGAAAGCGGAATTTTTTCTGCCGCAGACGGTGTATCCTTTTTTCAGATTACAGACAATTCGGACAAAAAAACATTTGTTGTCGAGCCCAATGAAGACTCAGGTCTTTGTACCAGGGAAATTGTCTTTTACAGACCTGATGAATATGAAAAAACGACAGAAAGTTCAAGGACTATGTGCGTAAGTCTTTACTGGCATGTTCAGCTAGCACCCGGAATGGAAAAAGAAAAGACCATAAATCTGAGTGTAGTGCAGGCAAAGAAGAAGAACTGATAACAAATGCCGATTAGCGGTCAATGAGTTTCTTAAGGAACTTTTTGTGCCACCACGCACGTATTTTTTCTGCTGCAGAATACAGCGAATACATTACAGACCTTAAAGGAACATCTATACTGCCTATTCTGTGTATCTCCTGTCCGCCGAATCCTGTTTTAAATAGATAAAGACCGTGCATCGGGTGATTTTCTGCATCTGTCGGGGGAATACCGTAAAAATCATATTCCGGGCAGCCATATTTCTTTGCATCCTGAATGGCAGTCCACTGTAGAAGATATGCCGGCATTAGATTGCGCTTGAGGTTTCCGCTTGCCCCGTAAAGATAAACAGCTTCCCTTTTGCAAAAGAGAGTAATAATTCCGGCTAAATAATCATCTTCATGTTTTGCCAGGTACAGCCGGATTTGTGGTCCGTCTGCGCAAACAGAAGGTTTTCCGCGTTCAAGCAGGTCTTTATAGTAACTTTTTGCATGAAAATTTACACCATCACGCTTTCCGGTAATTTCAAACAATGAATAGAACTGGTCGAATACAGTTTCAAATTCAGGGCTGTCGGCCGTGTAATAACTGACTTCTACACCTTTTTTCTGAGAGAGACGAATATTGTATCTCCACTTGCTTTTCATTGCGGCAAGAAGTTCATCACAGGACTTGTTAAGACCAAGAATTGTTGTATCAGGCGGCTGCACACAAACAGAGGCCGGCCGGGCTTTTGTATTGCGGTTGTGCCTTAATTTTTCTACAGCTTCATCGCGTTCTGTTGCTGTTGCAAAACCGACAGGAGGATCAAATCTTATATAAACCGTATTCTTCGGAAGATATTTCTTTAGGTTTGCAGAGACAGTTTCAATAAATTCAAGATTAGCGCATTCCGGTGCCATGGGAACATATGCTATATAAAATGCAGTAAGCTTAAGAGAAAACTTTCTTACAAGAACAGAAAGAATAGTCCTGTCTGGTGCACACCAGTTTTCACTGTTCCTCTCACTGACCGTTCCGTCGGGTGATAAAATGAAACTGTATTTTTTCCAGCCGTGTGCCGTCTTAAAGTCAGCCCAAAAATCTGTCTGAAGAAATCTTTGGGCCTGTTCCTGTCCGTTCATTTTACTGAACATCCCCATTTTGAGCATGTACAGACCTGATGTTCTTTCCTTCGGCTGTCATTTTTGTTCCACAGACAGAAAGACAACCGCCTTCTATTTTTAGTGCAACCTTAAAGAATTCATCTGCTGTAATTGAATCTGGCTTTTTGAAGTCTGCATCTGCTCCTTCAAGTATTACTTTTGTTCCGGGTTTTGCCCATGGAGCTTCGAGCGGTTCAACGCAGTTTTTTCCTTCACTGTCTTTGTAGTGTACAGCAAGAAGCATACCACGGCTTTCTATTCCGCGCATTACTCTTGGTGCAAGATTAGAAGCCAGAATAATATGCTTTCCAAGAAGTTCATCTGCAGATAGATAATCCCTTAACGCACTTTGAATTACACGTTCCTGACCGCTTCCGTCATCAAGTGTTTCTACATAAAGCTTTTCGCCTTCGGGGTTTGTGTCTACTTTTGTAATTTTTGCAACAGTAAGCTCTATGTTTTTATTGTAGAATTCGATCTGGTTTTCGGCGAGTTCTATTTTTTTGGGCTCTTTTTTTGATTTTTTCTGCTCTTTTTCCTTACGAGCTTTCTGGCTTCCTGAAAACTTTTCGCGGAATGCATTGGCTGTGTTCACATCAAGCGGTGTAAAATAAACGGAAGGATTCTTGACATCATAAAGTCCTTCTGTTTCACCAAGATTTTTCCATGAAAGACCTGTTTCTGTAAAACTTTCACCCAGTTTTGGTTCGGAAATTGTTTTGCCAAAATAAGACATGATTGTTTCTGTAAACTGAGGCATGTAGGGGTGTGCCATTATCATAAGATCCTTAATCATGTAGCACAGGTTGTGAATTAGTTTTGCAGCTTTTTTCGGGTCAGTGGTTCTTGTCTTCCACGGCTCGCAGTCCTGGAAAGCCTTGTTTCCAATGTCAGAAATGGCAAAAATTTCATGGAATGCATCTTTGAGGTCTGCCCATTCAAGTGATTTTGTAATCTTGTCTTCATGGGCGCGGATATTTGCCCACATTTCTTCATCAACTTCTGAATCGGGAATTATTCCGTCATAGTACTTTGTAACAAAAAGAAGTGTTCTGTTTACAAGATTTCCCAGATTACCTATGAGTTCTCCATTGTACTTTTCACGGAATTCTTTCCATGTAAACTGGTAGTCCTGCTTTTCGGGTCGGTTGTAGAAAATATAGAATCTCCATGCATCAGCCTTAATACCGGAATCTTTTGCATCTGTTCCGAATACACCAACACCGCGGCTCTTGCTGAATTTTCCGTCTTCGTAGTTAAGATATTCTGTAGACGACATATGGAAGAGTTTTGTCCAGTTATGTCCACTTCCAATTTCACTGCAGGGGAACACGACTGTATGGAACGGAATGTTGTCTTTTCCAATAAACTGGAATAAATCTACCGGAGCTTTGTCTTTTGCTTCTTCGCTTTCTTCGGGTAGCCACCAGCTTTTCCAGTCAAAGGATTTTTTTCCTGCAGCAGTAAGCTCGTTGGCAAATTGTTTTGTAATGGACATATATCCGATCGGGGCATTGAACCATACGTAGAATACTTTGTTTTCATATCCTTCTTTTGGAACAGGAATTCCCCACTTCAAATCCCTTGTAATTGCCCTTTCGTTAAGACCGTCACGAATCCAGGCTTTTGTTATGTTTATGGCATTGTCGGACCATTTTCCTTCTATACTGGCTTTTTTCATCCAGTCATCGAGTTTGCCGCTGATTGCAGGTAAATTAATATAAAGATGCTTTGTTTCGCGGACTTCAGGTGTGCTTCCGCAGGTATGGCAACGCGGTGCTTTAAGTTCAATAGGGTCAAGAAGCGATCCGCATTTGTCGCACTGGTCTCCGCGGGCATCTTCGTAGCCGCATTTTGGGCAGGTTCCTTCTACAAAGCGGTCAGCCAGATACATATTGCATTTGGGGCAGAAAAGCTGCTTGTTTGTATGCTCTGTTATGTAGCCGTTTTTGTCCAGGTCTTTGAAAATTGACTGGGTTATTTCTGTACATTCCTGGTTTGAAGTTCGGCCAAACTTGTCAAAAGCTATGTCAAACCATTTGTAGATTTCATCATGCTGCTTGTAGTAATAGTCACAGAGTTCGCGCGGAGTCTTTTTTTCTTCTATTGCACGGGTTTCTGTTGCAGTTCCATATTCGTCTGTTCCGCAGACATAAAGTGTATCATACCCGCGGCTGCGGCAAAAACGTGCGAAAACATCTGCACTGAGCATTTGTATAAGGTTTCCCAAGTGGGGAATATTGTTTACATAAGGAAGGGCTGAGGTAATTAATCTTCTGTTCATAATCAACCATTATAGATTTTTACAGCCCAATAGTCAACGCAAGTATAGGCACAATAACAAACATGCACCGGCTTATGTCTGTTATTTTTCTTCCAAAACTTTCTGCTTTTGAATAACTGCCCTGTTTGCATAGTGAATTGCGCAGAAAAATACATTTACTCCTGCAAATGTACAGATAAGCAGAACAAGTGCTGCTGTTCCTTTTAGAGCCATTGCAATTCCGCACATTATGCATATTACAGACTGAAGTCCAAGCAGAATAAGCAGAATTTGTCCTACGCTGCAACCCATATTCATAAGCTTGTGGTGAAGGTGGGAACGATCCGGACTCATTATTCCTCTGTGATCACGGATTCTTCTCCAGATAGCAGCAATGCAGTCAATAAGCGGAATTGAAACCAGGTTTATGACGATAAAAAACTTGTTTGTTTCGAAAGTAGCCGTTGTCTGGTAAAGGGGAAGGGCGGCTATCATAAACCCAAGAAACTGACTTCCGCCGTCTCCCATAAAAATCTTTGCCTTTGGTTTGTTGTAAAGAAGAAAACCGCAGATTGCAGCAATCAGAATAAAACAGGCCGCAGCGGTATCTGTTACTGACCTTGAATAAATAATCCCGAGTGCAAGAAGGGTTATGGCAGAAAGTCCACCGCACAGACCATCTACTCCGTCAATAAGATTGTATGCGTTGATTATGCCTATTATCCAGCAGAATGTAATCAGGTAACCCAGAGGAGCTGGGATTGTCCAGATATAAAACTGCTTGAACCTGAATCCACCGATCAGAACTATAAGAGCTGCTATTATTTGAATAAAAAGTTTGACTATTGCCCTTAAATCAAGAAAGTCATCAATAATTCCAAAGACAAAAATTACAAATCCCGCAATAACAAACGGAATCATTGTTTTACTGGAATCCCTTACAATAAGAACATATACAGCCATCATTATTGTAAAAGCAGGAACAAAACCCATGCTTCCAAGTCGCGGTATGTTTCCTTTGTGAACTTTTCTTGCATTTACGCTGTCATACCAGCCGTGTTTTTTGCAAAGTTTTATTATAATAGGAATAAAAACTGAAGAAAGTACAAAAGATGCAAGACAGCAAATCCAGATAAGGGGATTTTTTACTATAAAATCTGACAGCATAAGAAAAAAATCTTTAAGCATTTGCATTAGATTTTCTCCTTAATCTGTTTGACAACTTCCCTCATCATTCCGCTGGAACCTTTTTTCATTACAAGTGCGTTTCCGTTCTTTATTACAACAACAAGATCGTCAACTCCGCACAGGGCTACAGGTATATCGGAATATATAAAGTTATTTTCGCTTGCGATCTGAACCGTTTTTCCTACATTTTCAGAGAACAGCCGTTCAAAGGCGTCCCAGCTGCCTACATCATCCCAGTTGAATGTGGCGCGTACGGCAACAGCGCGTTCTGTACGTTCTGCAATGGCATTGTCTACAGCAATTGCTTTTACTGTAGCATAAGCTTCTTCCATTGGCTTCCATTCGCTTACATATTTTACCGAGTTAAGTGTTTTCTCAGGAGGAAGAACCGCTTTGTCAAAGGATTTGAAACTGTCTGCTATTTTGGGCTCGAACCTGTTTATTTCTTCTTCAAAGAAACTGGCCGTAAATCCGAACATTCCGCTGTTCCACCAGTAATTGCCAGAAGCAAGATAGGATTTTGCAGTTTCAAGATCAGGTTTTTCCTTGAACATATCAATTTTGAATACACCGTCCTGATTTTCCAAAGGTGCACCGGATTTGATGTAACCGTATCCTGTTGAAGGTTCTGTAGGAGCAATTGCAAAGCAGACAAAGTTACCGTCAAGTGAAACTTTTGCGGCTTTTTCACAGTCAGAAACAAATCTGTCTGCAGGGCTTATTACATGGTCGCTTGCAAGTACCAGAATATTGTTTTTTTGTGTTTTGGAGGTTAGTTTGAGAAACTTGCAGGCAAGAAGAAGCGGTGCACAGGTATGGCGTGCACATGGTTCCGCAAGTATATACAAATCTTCTGAAATTTTATCTGCATCTTCCTGGTTAAGTGTAAGCTTAAGAGAATGAACCTGTTCCGCTACAGAAGCAAGGAGGTCTTTTCTTGTAATTATAAGTATTTTTCCTGCAGGTTTGACTGCAATTGCACGCAATATTGAAGTCTGCATAAAGGAAAGGCCACCCTCAAGCGAGATAAACTGCTTTGGATAATCGGGTCTTGAAGCAGGCCAGAGTCTTTCTCCGAATCCGCCGGCAAGAATAACAACGTCAGTAAAATTTGTAGAATCCATACGGGTAAAATACCCCCCCCCTAGACAAAATACAAGTGTTTATGACTTAAACACACATATTTATATTATAGTTTAAGAATAAATATTTGTCAAATGAAAAAAATATTTTGTTATTTTCTTATTCAGTCTGAATTTTGTCAAAGAAATAGAGGCAGAATGTTTTGATTCTGTTCATAAACGAAACTTCTATTCTCTCACGCAGAAAAAATATGCTCGGAGCCTTTACTGCACCTATTCCGTATAAAACCCACCTGTCGCCGTCTTTGAATACACAGATCAAAGACTTCATCTTGCGCGGTGAAACACAGTCAAATTTGTCATAATATCTGAGTTTTGAAAGATTTGTTGACTCATAGTAAAGGGATTCCGGGTTATTTTTAAGAATAATTTCAGTTTCAATAAGATCAAAGGGTTCCATTACAAGGTCTGCCCTGATTTTCTGGCCGCCTTCAATTTTTTGTGCAGAAAGAATTTTTGCTTCGGAATACAGATCATACCATTTTTCGGCACGTTCCGAATAATAAGGAATTCCAGCATAGGAAGGAACATCTACAAGCAGGGATTCAAGCTGCTGCGGAAAATCTTCATTGCCTTCAACAGGGTAAAATTTAATGATTTCGGCAATATAAGCGGGCTTAAGTTCCCTGGCGGTTTCAAGTACGCTGTCCAGAACAGGGTTTCCGCCTTCTGCACAAAGTTTTTTTATTGAAGAAAGGTTTTTTATAACTGTTCCGCCGTTTTCAAGGTTTTTAACATCTTCGGCCGTCAGGTTTTCGTTAAAGACAGAACCAGCACAGGCTGGGGAAATGGCAAATGCAACTGTACAAAAAAATATTGAAATCATCCTAAAAAATTTGTGGTTTATGTTCATATTTTACTCCAGAGTTTCCGCATTGTAGCGGATTTTTTTACAAGTTACAACATTCTCATTTGTGTAAACCATTAAACAGTGATATAATTACAAAAAATATTTCCTAGAGGAGTATGTATAAAAAAACCGTCGGAATAGCGCCGGCTTTTTTAACTTAAAGTTTGCGTTGCAAACTTTTCAATTTAACTGCGTTTTTCACGTTGTTGCAAAACGCAATAAAAACCTTTTCGACTGTTGAAACAGTCTTCAAATGTTTTTATAAGGAGTATGTATGGCGATTTCAACATATATTAAGGAAACAATGACCAGCAGGGCTTCGGGCGTTATTCGAAAGATGTTCGAAGAAGGAATTCAGCTTAAGGCAAAGTACGGTGCAGAAAATGTATTTGACTTCAGCCTCGGAAACCCCGATCTTGACCCGCCAGAAAGCGTATTCAAAGCCGCAGAAGAACTGGCAGAAGTTCGGGAAAGCAATTTTCACGGTTATATGCCCAATGCAGGTTATCCGTTTGCAAGAAAAGCCATGGCAGAAAAGACTTCGGCAGAACAGGGCGTTCCCGTTGATGCAGACTGCGTTGTTATGAGTGTAGGGGCTGCCGGTGCACTTAACAGCCTTTTAAAAGCCATTCTTAATGAAGGAGATGAAGTTGTTGTTCCGGCTCCTTTTTTTACAGAATACAGACATTATGTAAAAAACTTTGGCGGCAAACTCATCGAAGTTCCTGCGGCAAAAGATTTTTCAATCGATGTAAATGCCATTGCTGCTTCCCTTACAGACAAAACAGCCGCAGTTATCATAAACAGCCCCAATAATCCTACTGGCCGAGTTTATCCAGAAGAAAATATTCGTGACCTTGTCTCTGTTCTAAATGCACATGCAGCTTCGGGCAAAAGAAAGCCTTATCTTATATGTGATGAACCTTACCGGGCAATAATTTATGACAATAAAAAAGTGCCTGCGATTTTTCCGCTTTATGACAGTGCAGTTGTTGTAACTTCTTTTGCAAAGAATTTAAGTCTTCCTGGTGAAAGAATAGGCTATATCTGCGTAAACCCAGTGTGCCCGGACAAAGATGATGTAGTTGCAGCCTGTACGTTTACAACACGCATTCTTGGTTACGTTAATGCACCTGCGTTTTTTCAGCGCGTTGTAAGCAAATGCTGGAATGCCTATGTTGACTATTCACTTTATGAAAAGCGGCGCAACGAACTTATGGAAGTTTTGGACGCAGCCGGAATAGAACATCTGGTTCCAGAAGGTGCATTCTATATGTGGTGCAAAGTACCAGACAATTTTGACGGTGACGATATGGAATTCTGCGATTATTTGAAAAAATATCTTATTCTCGCAGCTCCAGGCAGCGGTTTTGGAGGAAAGGGCTGGTTCAGGCTGGCATATTGTGTTGCTGAAAGCTGTATTTTGAATTCACGTTCCGCATTTAAAAAAGCGGTAGAGGATTTAAAGAAATAAATCCAAGTCATTCATATCAGAAGGCAATTTGTCTTCGGGAGGAAGTATGAAAATTCTAATGGTTTCTGCAGAGGCTGTACCTTTTGCAAAGACTGGCGGGCTAGCAGACATGGTCAGTGCTCTGGCCATTCAACTGTCAAAGATGGGACATGACGTAAAGATTGTAATGCCGCGCTATTATAAAATAGACCGTGCCAAACTTCAGAAACTTGAAGGACCAATGGCAATTTCGGCAGGCATCCAGGAAACATGGTCTGCCGTTTATACTACAGCAATGCCCGGTTGCGAATCTCTCAAAGTTTATTTTATTGACCATGAAGCCTGTTTCGGAAGGGACGGTGTTTATGGTGTTGCCGGTGAAACCGATTTCCATGATAATCCGTACAGATTTGCCGTTCTATGCCACGGAGCGTTCCAGCTGTGCAGAAAACTCGGCTGGTTTCCTGATATAATACATGCCCACGACTGGTCTGCCTGTCTTGCGCCTGTTCTTCTGAAACATGTCTGCCGTTACTGCGGTTTTGAAAAAACAGCCAGTGTACTTACAATCCACAACCTGGGCTATCAGGGGCAGTATTCCAAAGATTCATTCCCGGCGCTTGGAATTGACTGGGGACTTTTCTACGGTGCAAGCTTTGAACACAACGGAGGAATCAATTTTCTTCAGGCAGGAATTTCTTCTTCAGACATGATAACTACTGTTTCTCCGACTTATGCGCGTGAAATCCAAACTCCCGAAGGAGGATTTGGAATGGACGGTCTTTTAAGAGAACGTTCTGCAGTGGTTCGCGGCATTCTTAACGGAGCCGACTTAACGCAGTGGAATCCTGCTACTGATAAAAAAATTCCCTTCCGCTATTCTGCAAAGGATATGTCCGGTAAAGCAAAATGCAAGGCCGAACTTCAGAAAAAAATGGGGCTTCCTGTAAGGGAAGATGTTCCGGTCATTGGAATTGTAACCCGGCTTGCCGAACAGAAGGGTATAGCAGAAATTTTTGCTCCCGGCTATGGTTCAATGTACGATATGTGTACAAAGATGGACGTACAGTTTGCAGTTTTGGGAAGCGGTGAAAGCTGGTGTGAAAATGAGATAAATGTTCTTCAGTCCAAGCTCCCCAACATGCGTGCTTATATCGGGTACGATGACACTTTAAGTCATCTGATTGAAGCAGGAAGTGACTTTTTCCTTATGCCTTCAAAATATGAACCGTGCGGATTAAATCAGATTTATTCAATGCTTTACGGAACACTTCCTATTGTAAGAAGAACCGGCGGTCTTGCTGATACAGTCGCAAACTACAATGAAAACAATGCAGACGGAACAGGTTTTGTTTTTGACAACCTTACACCGCGTGCAGTCTTTGACACTGTAGGCTGGGCGGTTTGGGCGTACTACAACAAAAAGCAGGATATACGCAAAATGCAGCTTCGTGGTATGGACACAACGTTCAGCTGGGATTCTGCGGCAAACGGATATCTGGAAGTATACAAAGAAGCTCTTTCACGCGGTTGCGGAATATAAAAAAACAACCACCCGTCTTGCGGGTGGTTGTTTTTTTATATCTATCTTCAGTATAGACTGGAAAGAGACTTAGAGTTTTTTTAGAATTCAAACCAATCGCCGTCAACAGTAAGATACCAGTCTTTAAGGATGGTCTGTGAATTCGGTGCGTACCAGGAAATGCTTCCGTTGTGGTTAAGAACAGCAACTCTCTGCGAAGTACATTCAGCCTTAACCGGCATGGAAGCAGAGCGCCTGAGTGTCATATTCTGCCTTGTATTGATGTTGCAGACATAAACCTGGTTGCGCCCGATGTTTGTATAAAGATAAGGTGCATAAAGCGAAGTAAATGCAGAAGTGTCTTCATCTGAAAGTCTGAGCATTGCCTTATAGAGTTTTGAAGAAGGACTGTAAGAAAAAACTTCTGTAGACGGGCGGCCGTTAAGTGTCTTGATTGCAATTCCGTACACAGGGGAATTAGGTCTTTCATAGTCATAGCTTAAAGAAAATGCTACGTTGCCGGTAAATTTAAGCGGAACAGTTTCCTTTGTCTGAATATTTACAGAAATAAGCGGGGAATCATTGCTACCGGTACTTGTCTTTGCAACATAAAGTGTGTTGTCATCAATAAGAGCCGCATCCTGAATGGATGTTCCTGAATAAACTTCAGCGTTTGTGCGGGAATCAATGTCAAAAATTCCGACAGAAGATGTTCCGAGAATATAAACTATTTTATTTCCAAATACCCTGAGTGTTCTTATTTCATTTTGCGGAGTAAGAAGCGTTTCTGAAGGAGCCGTACTGTCAGAAAGATTTGCAAGCTGCACAGTTTTTTTTGTGTTTTTTGACCAGAGAATTGCATAGTCATTGTATTTAATCAGATTTGTATAACCTGAATTTCTGGAAAGCCTTTCAATAGTTTTTGAATATGACGTTCTGAAAATAGAGTCACGTGTAAGAATATAAAAATCGGTTCCGTCGGTGTCCAAATCATATATTTTTTCATACATTTTTTCTGTAATAGGAAAAAGTGAATATGTTTCGGACTCGGGAATATCTGTCATTGTATAAATGTTTCCGGACTGAGTTCCAAGAATTACCGAACCTGAATTTTTTGTTCCGCAGGTAAAAGTATCACGGCTTTTTAGTCCCGTAAAATACTTTACAAGAAGAGCCGCCGGCGGGTTAAATATCTGTGAAGAACCCGCGCCAATCTGTCCTACAAGCGTTTGGGCATTTACCATCATCAGCGAATAGTTGCGTCCGTTATTTGTGGTAAAATAAAGTCCCTGATCATCTTCGCCGTCCATGGGTGAAGAAAAAATAATTGGATCTTTGGCCGAATACTGGGCAATTGTTTTTCCGTTGGTTGCATCAATTATATAAATGGCATTATCTCTAACGCCGGCAAAAAATCTGTTCTGGAGTTTTCCTGAACCAAACAGAACCGGCTGCTGAAGTTTGCTTTCAGTAGAAAACTTTCTGATAAATCGCATTCTTGTCAAATCGTAATAAATCAAAGAACCTGTAGGCGAGTACATGACGGCTGTTTTTTCAGAAGGACCTGTCTTTGCCATAGTTACAACACCGGTAATGTCATTTGCCCTTTTTGAAATTGAACCTGTACGTGCATTGATTATATATGTTCCGTTTACAGAAGCTGTTCCGACAATAAGGTATGTACCTTTTTCTGAAAATGAAATCGATGTAACAGAGTCGGTAAAACGTTTTGTGTAGCGTCTTGCAAACGTTTTTGAATTCAAAACACTCACACGGTGAACTGAAATTCCGTCAGTGTCATATACTGCAATATCACCTGTTGCAGGATTGCGAACAACCATCTGAAGCTGCATGTCAGTAATCTGGTAGTGTTCGCCCATTCCGTCGTCGGCCCATTTAATAATAAAGCCGTCATTTCCTATTGAATAAAATGACTTGTCCTGTGACGTTTCGCTTTCAAAGGGAAAAAGCATATTTACTTTTCCTTCATGCGACTGCGTTGAAGTGTATGGTTGTGCAACTATATTTGCAAAAAAAGCACAAAATAAAACCAGGGCAGACAGAATCTTTTTCACTTGGAGCCTCCTGTAAAGTAGAAAATGTCGCCTGCCAGAGCAAAAACTACAAGAGAGCCTACAATGACAAGACCGACAAACTGTATATAATATAAGAACTTGGGATGCAGTTTTTTTCCTGAAACCCATTCAATAAAGGCAAAAAGAATGAGTCCGCCGTCAAGAACCGGAACAGGGAGAAGATTCGTTAGAAAAAGGGAAATGCTTATAAGAGATAAAAGTTCAAATGTGCTGGCAAGTCCTTCCCGAAATCCTGCGGAAAAGCCTTCTTTTATTCCGTCGCCAAGAATTGTTGTAATTCTGACAGGACCTGACACGGCATTTGTTACATCGACGCCTTTGAAAAGTGTTGAAACCGACTTTACTGTCAGAATAAGAATATCTGCGGTTCTTGAAAAACCTTCTGCAAACGCCTTGAAAATATTTCTTGGCGGATATTCCCGTTTGACTACAGAATCGGGGTCCGAAACAATTCCTATTTTACCGCCGCCTGAAGTTTTATCAAGTTCAGATTTTACGTCAAAAAACAATGTAGTGCCGTTGCGGTTTATTTCTATCTTAAGCACTTTGTCCGGACTGGAACCGACAATTTCATAAATCTGTGAAAAGTCTTCAGTTTTCTTTCCGTCTATAGAAATAATTTCGTCACCGGACTGCATGCCGGCAATATGTGCAGGCGAAACAGTTCCTTCAAAAACTTCATCTGCCATGCTCACTTTTGTTCCTGCACTGTAATAGGAATACCCCACGCAGGCAACAACGGTAAGTGCAAGAAAAGAAAACAGTACATTTGCAAAAGGGCCGGCAAATGCAATTGCAAGCCGCTTAAGAGGATGAACACCGTAAAAAGAGTCCGGAGCTCCGTTTATGCAGGAAGACTTGGATTCGATTGCATCCTGAAAATCTTTTTCACCCTTCATGGAACAGTATCCGCCAAGTGGAATAAGTGAAATCCTGTAGTCGGTGCCGCCATTTTCTTTATGAAAAAGAACCGGTCCCATTCCTATAGAAAAAGCTTCTACAGTAACACCGCAAATTCTTGCAGCAATATAGTGCCCCAGTTCATGAAAGAAAACAAGAAAACCAAGTCCTAGAATTCCCCATAAAACAGACATCAAAAGCCTCCGTTAACCGAAAGCAGAATTCCGCGTGCCGTTTTCCGGGCCAGTTTGTCGGCTTCAAAAACATCATTTACAGAAAGCGGAACAGCCGACCAGTCTTTCTGTAGCGTAAGTTCCGTAATTTGTGCAAGCTGCCTGAACGAACATTTTTTTTCTATAAAAGCCTGAACAGCAATTTCGTTTGAGGCATTGAATGCTATAGGGTAGGAATTGCCTTTTTTTGCACATTCATAGGCATATTTCAAAAGCGGAAAAGATTCTGTCCGTGGCTTAAAGAAAGACATTTCGTTTCCAGCCAGATCAAACGGCTCAAGATAATTTTGTGCATATTCAGGCCAGACCAAAGCGCCAAAAATAGGATGCCTCATATCCGGATTTGAAATCTGCGCATAAAGTACGCCGTCTTTTGTTCTTACAAGTGAATGAATAAGGCTCTGCGGGTGAACCACAACCTTTACATTCTCTGCGTCAAATCCAAAAAGTCTGCAAGCTTCAATTACTTCAAGGCCTTTGTTTGCAAGTGAAGCACTGTCAATTGTAATTTTGGGGCCCATGTTCCAAGTAGGGTGCTTTAACGCCTGCTCAACGGTAACATTTGCCAGCTGTTCATCTGTAAAATTCCTGAAGGGACCACCGCTTGCAGTTATTACAAGTTCCGAAATATTTTCAGAACCAATTTTTTGCGTAAGATTGAATACAGCCGAATGTTCGCTGTCAACCGGAATTATAGAAGCGCGTGATTTTCTTGCAATACCAAGAATTACAGGCCATGCCATTACAACAGTCTCTTTGTTTGCAAGGGCAAGATCTATTCCAGCTTCAAGAACCATAACAGACGGTTCCAAACCTGCAGCACCGGCTATTCCGTTAACAGCAATATCAGCATTTGAAGATTCAATAAGGTTTTTAAGACCTTCTGTTCCGTCAGAAGAAAAAACAGTCCCCTTACAGCCGAATTCCGAACACAGTTTTTCTACTGCCCTTGCATTATGACCTGCTGCAACGCCGCAAAGTTCAAAGCGTTCAGGCATATTCCTTATAATATCAATAGTCTGCGAACCGATAGAACCTGTGCATCCTAAAACAATAACTCTTTTTTTCATTAAATACCGTACAAAATAGAAATCATCAGATAGAAAACAGGGGCAGACATAAGAATAGAATCTATCGAATCCAAAACACCGCCTCTACCCGGAATAACATGTCCCGAATCCTTTACGCCCGCAGAACGTTTGAAAATAGATTCCGTAAGGTCACCTACAATAGAAGAGAATGCAATACATATTCCCATAAAAATTATTTTTAAAATTGAACCATGAAAAATATTCGGCCAGAGAATATATCCCAGAACACCGGCCGCAATTGAACCTGCAAAGCCGCCTATAAATCCCATAACACTTTTATTTGGACTAGCCTTTACGACCCCGCGGTTGTTTTTTCCAAGAAGCACACCGAATAGCCATGCCAGACTGTCGCACATAAAAACCATAAGCAGAAAAACAGAAACCAGTGGTGTAGTAATATTATTACCGCCAATTTCAATAACAGTCATTCTTGAAATAAATGTAATAATATAACCTGAATAAAGTACAATAAAAACAGAAGACGCTATTCGGGTATTTGAAGTTTCAAATGTTTTTGCCGTAATCACTTCTGAAAAAAGCAGAAGAAGAAAGTCAACTATAAGCGCGTATGTAATAATTTCCTGTCCAACAGGGAAAGACTTTCCCGTAACAGCAGGAAGAACAGCATAAATCATTCCGATAACCGGAATAAAAACAGAGCATCCGACAATCAGTTTTTTTGACAAAAGCGGATGATTTATCTTATAAATATCATAAAGTTCTGTTGCAGCAATAAAAGTAATCGCACAAATCAAAACATGAAGTGCAAGATGATTAAAATAGGGAAGGCAAACAATTAGAATAACAAGAGGAATGCCGACAAAAAAAACAAATAACCGAGATAATATTTTATTCATACCGGTACGGCTCCAAATCTTCTGCTACGTTTTTGAAATTCTTCTATATTGATAATAAACTCTTTTTCAAAATAATCAGGCCATAATGTATCTGTAAAAACCAGTTCAGCATAGGCCGCATGCCACATTAGAAAATTACTAAGACGCTTTTCTCCGCCAGTACGGATAAGCAAGTCAGCATCAGGAAGTTCCGGAATATCCATTTTTTCAGAAATGAAAGCATCATTAATTGCATCTGACTTACAGCCTGAATCAACAATTTTTTTTACAGCCCTGACAATTTCATCCCTTCCACCATAATTAATTGCAAGCGAAAGAGTCAAACCATTAAAAACTCTGGTGTCGTTTTGGGCAGCAGTAATATCAGTCTGAATATCAGAAGGAAGTCCGGTAATATCACCAAGAAGACGTACTCTGATATTATTTTCTTTATAGAACTTAAGTTCCTGCCTTAGATGAGTGTGAATCAGGCCCATTAAAAACCCGACTTCCTGCTGGGTACGCTTCCAGTTTTCAGTAGAAAAAACATAAAGCGTAAGGTACTTTATACCCATGTCAGCAGCAGCCTTCGCAATTTCTTTTGCACGCTTTAAGCCTTCAAGATGACCGTTTGTGCGAGGTAAATTACGATTTTTAGCCCAGCGCCCGTTTCCGTCCATAATAATTCCCACATGAACAGGTACGGCCGCTGAATTGTTTATTAATGAGCCGTCCACAGAATTATTCCATTATTTCTTTTTCTTTGGCTTCGTAGGCCTTATTTATTTCTTCTATATACTTGTCTGTAAGTTTCTGAAGTTTATCTGACTCAAGCTTAAGCTGGTCTTCTGTAATTTCGCCGGCTTTCTGCTGTTTCTTCAGATCTTCGTTTCCGTCTCTTCTTACATTGCGGATTGTTGTACGATAATTTTCAGCAGTAGCTTTTGCCTGTTTTACAAGATCCTTTCTGCGTTCAGCTGTAAGCGGCGGAATAGCGATGCGGATTACTTTTCCGTCATTACTTGGATTGAGTCCAAGTTCGGCTTTCTGGATTGCCTTTTCAATAGCGCCAATAAGAGATTTGTCAAAAGGAGAAACAACAATCATGCGCGCTTCAGGAATAGAAATTGTTCCAACCTGGTTTAGAGGTGTAGGGGTTCCGTAATAATCAACACGAACCTTGTCAAAAATAGAGGCGCTTGCTCTTCCTGTACGAATTGAATTGTATTCTTCCTTTAATGCGTTAACCGTTTTTTCCATGCGGCTTTCGTTATCGCCTGCCATATTTTCCCCCTGTGGAATTTAAAATAAGGAACAGGATGTTAAAAAACTTTTGTACCACAAAATATGCGCTTCAAAAAACTTTTTAACAAACCTGTTCCTAAAATGGAATTATTTTCCCAAAAGCAAAAGATCTATTTCACCGAATTCAAGCTTGGCTCCGACATCTTTACCGACTTCTGCGAGCTTTTCTGTAACTGACTTTTTGTCATCCTTTACGAACATCTGGTCTACAAAACAGATTTCTGCAAGATGCTTGTTGATCTTACCCTGAAGAATTCCGTCCTTAACATTCTGTGGCTTTGATGCCATCTTCGGATCCTGATCCATCTGAGCCTTAAAGATATCCTTCTGCTCATCGATGTAAGACTGAGGAACATCTTCCTGCTTAATGTAAGAAGGTGTGAATGCTGCAAGGTGCATACAACAGTCGCGTGCAAATTCCTTAACCTTGTCGTCTGTAGAACCCTTAACGATTGTAACTGCTGCTGTCTTAAAGTCTGTATGAATGTAGATTCCGGCAACTGAGTTTTCAGGAACATCGATTACCTTAATCTTTGCAAGAGACATGTTTTCGCGTGTACGTGTTGCAAAGTCAAGAAGTGTATCAGAAAGTTCCTTCTCGATTGTTGTGTATCCCTTTTCGAAAATTTCATCAAGAATCTTTTCACCACAGGCAATGAATTCCTGATTTTTGGCAACAAAGTCTGTTTCGCAAACAAGTTCAACAACTGCAACTTTATTTCCGTTCTGGCGGATAAAGATGCGTCCTTCACTGGTTGCACGCTCTGCACGCTTGGCAACTGCTGCAAGTCCCTTTTCCTTGAGAAGTTTTGCAGCTGCGTCAAAGTCACCGTTTGTGTCAACAAGTGCCTTTTTGCAATCCATCATGCCAGCGCCGGTCTGTTCGCGCAGGTCTTTTACCATAGCTGCTGTAATAGCCATATTTTACTCCAAAAAGAATTAAAAATTCCGGCCAGAAAAAACTTTGACAGGCCGGATAGGGGAGACAAATTTATTTGTTATAAACTTTGTCTTCGTCGATAAGATCTTGCTCGTCTTTCTTGTCTGCTTCAGCATCCTCTTCTTTTGTTTCAGTAGGAGTGTAGTTTGAATAATCGACGATTTCTTCATCTTCTTTCTTTGTAGAAGCATCTGTTGTAATGTCTTCTTCGTCACCGAGAGTCTCAATAATCTTGAGTCCCTGTTCGTTGTCTGCTTCAATAACTGCATTTGCAATGATAGAAGTAAAGAGACTGATTGCACGGATAGCATCATCGTTACCAGGAATAGGATAATCAATTCCTTCTGGGTTGCAGTTTGTATCTACAATAGCAATAATAGGAATACCCATGCGGTGAGCTTCTGCTACAGCGATCTGCTCTTTGTGTGTGTCAATAATGAAGATTGCTCCTGGGAGTTCCTTCATATCTTTCATTCCGCCGTAATTCTTTGTAAGCTTTTCTTTTTCCTTAAGAAGACCGGCAACTTCTTTCTTTGTAAGATTGTCGAATGTACCGTCAATCTCCATTTTTTCGATTTTCTTAAGTCTGAGAAGTGATTTCTTTATAGTAGAGAAGTTTGTGAGAGTACCGCCAAGCCAGCGGTTATTTACGTAGAACATTCCGCAGCGCTCTGCTTCCTTCTGGATAGCCTGCTGTGCCTGTTTCTTTGTTCCTACGAAAAGAACTGATTTTCCTGATGCTGCGACCTTGCGAATCTGATCATAACTGTCTTTAATAGCAGTGATGGTCTTCTGAAGATCAATAATATGGATTCCGTTGCGTTCTGCGAAGATATACTTCTTCATGCGGGGATCCCAACGCTTTACCTGATGTCCGAAATGTACGCCGGACTCAAGCAGACTTTTCATGGTTACAACTGCCATGAGTAACTCCTTCACCGGAAAAACAATTAAGTTTTTCCACCTAGCCTTTTTTCTCGTGACCGACCCCTTAAAGCCGGTCCGGAAGATTTCGTAACAGATTACTGCAACTAACGGTCCGCAATCTGCCCGACAGAACTTCATTTATAAAAATGGGTAGCCCTGTTCCTTGAGAATATCATAAAGCTCATAAATAGGCAACCCCATGACAGAACTTTCAGTTCCTTCAATCTTCTCAATAAAGCACGAAGCCAGACCCTGTATCCTGTATCCACCGGCGGCACCATGCCATTCCGCTGTTCTTACGTACCAGTCTATTTCCTTTTCTGACATTGGGGCAAATGTAACCTTATTTATACTTGTTCTGGTACTTATGTCATGAATTTTTCCATTAAAAAGGGCAATTCCTGAAATAACTTTGTGGGTTGAACCCTGAAGATCTGTTATAAACTTTTTGGCTTCATTCTGGTCAGAAGGCTTGCCGTAAATTCTGCCTCTGTAAAGAATGAGTGTATCTGCCCCAAGAATCCATCCGGGATTCTGTTCCTGCTGAAGACGGTGTGCAACTGCGTCAATTTTTCTTGATGCAAGATATTCTGCCGCATTTTCTTTTTTGATGTCTTCAGGAATTGTTTCGTCAATTTCTGCCGGGTTTACAATAAACGGAATATTAAGGCTGCGAAGAATTTCCTGCCGTCTTGGTGATGATGATGCTAATATAATTGGATCCATAATGTTGACAATTTTGATGTTAAACTATATTCTTTTTTTCATTAAAGGGAAGTTCTGGAAACAGAAGTTTTCAGAGATTACCAAAAGAAAAAACTTAAACTGAGAGATTGGCTCAATTGGATAGAGCATCGGCCTCCGGAGCCGAAGGTTGTGGGTTCGAGTCCCGTATCTCTCAAAAAAAACAGAGCGGCGCAGGTTAAGCAAGTACTTGCGCCGCTTTTTTTGATTACTGTAATTGTATATTATTTTGCAGCAGCAGTAGAGTTTGACTTTGAACCGCCACCCTGCATATCACGCAACAGCTGCAGAGCCTTTGTTCTGACAGGTGTTACATAATGATAATTTGTTCCTATTTCACTTATTGACTGAATCATTGCACTCTTGTCCTGAACTGTAGGAGCAAGTTTTTCATATGCATTGAGAACTTCAAGGGCAAGTGAACTGGTAGGGTTGAGTGCAGCATACTTTTTGTGAACAAACTGAATCATACTTACAACTTCGTCATTGTCATTGATACCGATGTTTCCGAGTGCACGGATTGCTGATGTAACAACCATAGGTTCTTTGTCGTCAAGGGCAATGGTAACAAGAGTATTCTTTGACTCTTCTGACGGAAGTTCACCAAGAAGGTCACAGGCTTTTGCACGGATATCGGGGTAATTGTTCATTACACGGCCGTTTGTACGTGACTGTTTTGTTATTCCTTCACCTGCAAGTCCGTTAAGGGCTGTAATCATATCGGGAGAAGAACGTCCGTTTTCAATTGCGTTTTCAAGATACTGAAGCGCCACAAGTTTGTTGTCATATTCATCGGAGGCAGAAAGCTCCTTTATAATAACATCTTCAACACTGCTCAGATACTCATCTTCAACGGTTGTTTCGGAACGCTGCTCTGAAGTCTGCGCAAATAAAATTCCTGTAAACAACGCGCAGAATGCGGCTCCCGTTATAAGCTTTCTAAAATTCATTATTTTATTCCTCCTGATGGAATCTTCATTATATTCTAATATAAAGTATACAAAAAATCAATCTGTTATAAAAACAGGAATCAGTTGTCAATCGGTGGCAGTGAAAGTTTCCATTTCCCGTCAATCTTGTGAAAATTGTAATAAACAACATCAGTTTCATCAGAAACCTGGACTGCCTTTACAAGACTTTCTGTTTCGTAACGGATTTCGTCAACTGTATGTCCTGCCCTTGATGGAACAAAGACAAACTTAAAGTAATCCTGAAGGGAGTTCAGCTTGAGACCTTTTACAGGAAGACGAGATGCTGCTTTCTGAAGGTTGGCGCGTCTTGACCAGTAAACTGCACTTTCTTCATCCAGGTAGGTAATCCATGCCCCGTAATCCATTTCCTTCATTATTACATCAAGATCTGCAATTATATCAAGGATTTTCTTTTTGTCATCTGTAAAAACTTCTTTACTGACGCTGACATTCGAAGTAGAGCGGGTGTATTCATCATCTTCTGGAACAGAACTGATAACTTCTTCATCTATTATGACATCTATAGAAGATTCTTCTTCTGTTTTCTGTACGGGAGCCGGCTGCGGTTCAACTTTCGCAGATTCACATCCTGTAAGACCTGCAGCTGCCGCGACAAAAAGTCCTGCAATTTTAATTAATTTATTTGTTTTCATGGAAATTATTTTAATACGATTATCAACTTTGGTCAATTTTTTATTGTTTAAATTGCTGAATTCTGATAAACTTTTCCCATGACAACTGCTGTTTTTCCCGGATCTTTTGATCCTCCCACATACGGTCACCTTAATATTATAGAAAGAGCAAGCCGGCTTTTTGACAAAATTGACGTTCTTATTTCTGTAAATCCCGACAAAAAATGCCTTTTTACCGAAAAGGAACGTTTTAACATGATTTCTGAACTTACAAAAAACTACAAAAATGTTACAGTTCACTGCTGGAACAAACTTGTTGTAGACTACTGCAAGCAGACGGGTGCAAAAGTTCTCCTGCGAGGAATAAGAAATTCAATGGATTTTTCATATGAATTTGATCTTTCCCTGCTGAATAAATCCCTGGACAGTGACGTGGAAACACTTTTTGTTCCGACTGAACAGAAATTCTTTTTGATACGTTCCAGCAGCATAAAAGAAGTTGCAAGATATAACGGTGACGTAAGTGCCATGGTTCCACCGGTTGTTGCCGAAGAACTAAGAAAAAAGTATTGTCAAAAGGCTGATTAACCAGGAAAACAGCTTAAAATCAATTATTTTGACAAATTTTGTGATTTTGTCAGATTTTTTTATTGACATTTAGCACAAAATGGCTATATAATTCTTGACATGAAATAGGAATCTGTAGTAATATAAGCAACGTTATACAGACGACTAAAAATTATAGCGAGGTTATATATTATGGCAGTACCTAGATCGAAAACTTCAAAGGCCGTAACAAAAAGAAGACGCGGTGTTAATATGCATCTCGACACACCACACCTTGTTGCTTGCAGCAATTGTGGAAACCTTGTTCTTCAGCATCATGTTTGCCAGAAGTGCGGTTTCTATCGTGGACGTCAGGTGATTACACCGGAAGTTAACGGCTAATAATTCAGGAGAATAAAATGGACGAACTTTTTGAGAAAATTCAGAAGCTTATTGCAGAGAAACTTGATCTTGACCCGGCTAAGGTAACAATGGAATCTTCATTCCGCGGAGACCTCGGAGCTGACAGTCTTGATACATACGAGCTTGTTTATGCCATCGAAGAGGAAATGGGAGTCCAGATTCCGGATGACAAGGCTAACGAGTTTGAAACTGTAAAGGATGCTTACGACTTTATCCGCTCACAGCAGCAGTAATTTTCGTAGTTTCTTTAAGGGAGGCACTGTATTAAAAGTACAGTGCTTTTTTTTATTTAAATAATTGGGCAAAAAGAATGAATTTAAGAGACATATTTTACGAATCAAAAAAACTGGACAGCAAAAGACGCCGTATGCTTGAGGAATTCTGCAGAAATCTGAACCTTAAATTCAAAAGTCTTAACCTGCTTGACCTGGCTTTTCACCACAGATCCTTTTCCAACGAAAACAGCGAATACAAATGCTACAATAACGAACGGCTTGAGTTTCTTGGAGACAGTGTTCTGGGGCTTGCAACTGCTGCGTTTTTATATGAAGACATGATGGATAATCCTGAAGGGGACCTTGCAAAAATCAAGGCAAATGTTGTAAGCGAAAAAACTCTTGCCCCGATTGGCCTTGAAAAAATGCATATTGACCGTTACCTGATTATGGGCCGGGGAGAGGAACTTTCTGGCGGAAGGACAAAAAAGGCAATTCTTGCAGATGCTGTTGAAGCGGTTATAGGTGCGCTGTATCTCGATTCGGGATATGAAGCGGCAGAAAAATTTGTACTTGAATTCATTGTTCCTGAAATCCGCAAAGTGCAGAATGACCGTGGAACAAAGGATTACAAAACAATTCTTCAGGAATTTTACCAGAAAAAAATGCGTTCCTGTCCATTGTACAAGCTGGAGCGTACTTCAGGCCCTGATCACGACAGAACATTTTATATTTCTGTAAGGCTTGGAGATGTTGTTTATGGTCCTGCTGCAGGAAAAAACAAAAAGTCCGCAGAACAGGCAGCGGCAGAGCAGGCTTGTATGGCACTGGGACTGGAGTGATTTTTGCAGAGGGGCCAGCGACCTTGGTTAAGAAAGCCGCTGAAAAATCCAACACATTTCAGCAGCTCTCGCCTGATGTGTTAAGAATAAACCAGTCTGCGTACAGCAGATTCCAATATAAGTTGCAATTAATGAATAAAAATAGTATAATCATTGAAATTTATTTTAGGATTTGCAAATGATTTACACCGATACCCGTGATAAAAAAGTAGCCGTTGATTTTAGAACGGCAGTGATGAACGGAATGAACTCCGAAACCGGGGGACTTTATATTCCGGTTGAATTTCCAAAGCTTGATTCAGCATTTTTAAATAGAACACCTGAGCCTTCGTTCAGGGAAATTGCCTTTGAAATGGCAAAACCGTATGTAAAGGGCGAAATTCCTGATTCAGATTTGGAATCAATTATCCAGGATGCATATCCTTTTTCTGCACAGATTGTTCCGATTGATCCTGTTACATATGTTCTTGAACTGTTTCACGGACCTACATGTGCATTCAAGGATTTTGGTGCCAGATTCATGGCCCGCGTAATGTCTTACTTTAACAGGGGTGAAGACACAAACCTGCATATTCTTGTTGCTACAAGCGGCGATACAGGCTCGGCTGTTGGAAGTGCTTTTCATAATGTTCCCGGGATAGATGTAACCATTCTTTACCCCGACGGAAAAATTTCTCCTCTCCAGGAAAAGCAGCTTTCTACATTTGACGGAAACGTGCGTGCTCTTAAGGTAAAGGGAACTTTTGACGACTGCCAGAAACTTGTCAAAACTGCATTTACTGATACTGAACTCAGAAGCAAATTCAGACTTTCATCTGCCAATTCAATTAATATTTCAAGACTTTTACCGCAGAGTTTTTACTATATGTATTCTTCTCTGGTTGTAAAGAACAGAATTCCGCATGACAGCAAAATTGACAACGCATCTATAATTGCAGTTGTTCCGAGTGGAAACTTCGGAAATCTTACAAGCGGTCTTATTGCTGCAGAAATGGGTGCTCCTATAGACGGTTTTGTTGCAGCTACAAATTCAAACCGCACTGTTCCTGACTGGATATCTACAGGTGAATACAAGGCACGTCCTTCTGTTGCAACACTGAGCAACGCTATGGATGTAGGTGCACCGAGTAACTATGAAAGAATCAGTTCTCTTTATACACTTGAGCAGGTAAGGGCAAAATTTGCTTCTTACTGGACTGACGATGCTGGTACACTTGAAGCCATAAGGGCCTGTCACGACAAAACCGGTTATATTATTGACCCGCACGGTGCTGTTGCATGGAAGGCATGGAATGACATTCGTAGCGGTGACATGGAAAAACTTATGGAAGGCAAGCTGGATACTGACCCTGCAAAACCTGGTCTCAGCAACAATGTTCCGGAATGGGCACAGAGCGTTGCTGATAAAAAAGCAGTCGGAATTGTTCTTGAGACGGCACATCCTGCTAAATTCGGTGCAACTGTAGTAAATGCGATTGGCCGCGAACCTGGAATTCCTGACAGACTTGCAAAGGTTATGTCTCTTCCTGACCATGCAATTCCAATGGGAAAAGATTACGAAAGCTTTAAGTCATGGCTTTGTGAAAATCTGTAGTTTGGAATCAAGTTGACAAAAGCGGCTGTCCGGTAAGAAGACAGCCGCTTTTTTTATAGAATTAAAGAATAACATCTATGCTTTTCAAATAGGTTTCGGTAACTGTTATATTTGCGTGGTTAAGAAGTTTTGATACCCTGTAAATATCATGATCCTTTGCATATTCTGTTGCAGCAAAGTAGTGGCGGAAGTCATGTGCCGAGTAGGGTGCATTTATTCCGCCTGCAAGATACATTTTTTCTACTTCATATTTTATCTTTGACTTAAGGCTTACGGTATCGAGATCTGCAAATGGTGCGGTAAGAGGCAGTTTCTGAGCTTTAATCATTTGGATTATCTGAGGTGAAAAAGTTCCTTTGTATTCTTTTCCTTTGCTGACAGTCTTGAAATTGCATTCACGTATTGAAATGCCCTGAAAAGCACCGATTCTGAGTCCACGGTGTGCAATAATGTAGACAATCAGAGAAAGTTTCTTGTCTTTCAAATGGGAAATTATGTATTCAACTTCTTTTTCGGTAGGGTAAGCGCTTGGTCTGACAGGTGTTTTTTTTGGTCTGGCGCGTGTTCCGCGGAACGGGTTTGAAATTCCCTTGTGGCGCCGCTCAAGAAATGTAAAAAAACTTGATACAGCCGCAACATCACGTCTTATTGATGCAGGAGCACGGTTTTTCTGTGAATAGATGAAATCGTCGGCTTCGGCAGGTGTAAATTCCAGAAGCGACTTATCCAGGGTTGCTGCATATTCTTCTGCAAAATTTATTGACCTGCAGTATGCGTCGCGTGTGTCATCACTTTTGAATGTATCAAGAAACAAATCTTTTTCGCCGTCGTATTCAAGTTTGGAAAGTTTGATTTTGCGGTTGAATGCTTCCTGCCGTTCAGCTTCTGTGTATTTTTGGAACCGCTCCAGAAATTCCTGTGCAGATATATTAGTTAAATCTGTCGCCTTGTCTGACTGGGATTGAATAAATTCCCTGAGAGAATCCTGTGTCTGTGCAAGGGAATGCAATGCTTTTTCTTCCATAAATTGTATTATCGGCAGAAACGGCAGGTTATATTACATATCTTCCACATAATCGTTCTGTTTCAAAACGTAACAATTTTTTTCGTATAAATCCGTAATTTTAATAATAGCAGCAAAATAAAAAGAACAATAAGCCTTATATATGTTATGATAAACATATCAACTTAAAGACGGATGTTATCAGAGATGAAAAAAAGTACAACTCAATAATTATTGTCTTTGGAAAAGTTGCCTGAAAAACTTGTGCTGATTGGAGCCGGCTATATCGGAATGGAATTTGCTTCACTTTACGCTGCTTTCGGTTCAAAAGTATTGGATTACGGAGTATTCAGAATTTTATAATTACAGACTGCAGGTTCAGAATGTGCATTTTCGTGAAGGTGAATTCCGTTTCCAAGGCAGTTGTTCCAGTTGCGGCATTTTTTACAGCGTCCGGTTTTTGCCCACGAATGATCTCTCATGTTACAGAATTTTTTGTTCCAGATATCCATAAAATTATCTTTGTAAATGTTGCCCTGGATAAAATCTTTTGCACGGACAGAAAGACAGGCGCTTATATCACCGTTGCACATTACCGAACCAATTGAAATTCCAGCCTGGCAGAAAAAGAAATAATCGCGTACTTTGAGTTCGTATTTTCCAAGATATCCTTCACAGGAATAATTTACATGGATTCTTTTATTCTGCTGGGTTTTAAATTTTCTCGTAGAAGAAATAAATTCTATCAGTTGCTTGTATTGTTCTGCAGAAAGAAAAAGTTCATTGTTTTTTGCACGCCCTTCCGGAAAAATAGAAAAAATCCTCCAGCGTTTTACATTTTCTGAAATCAAAAAATCACGCACTTCATTAAGTGAATTTATATTGCCCGGATGCACACATGTTATTACATCAAAAATAAATGACGGAAACTTTTTTTGAAAAGTAACTGCTGTACGGATTGCATTGACGACTTTTTCAAAACTATGTTTGTTCCGGCGCAAGTAATTGTGTTCGGCTTCAAGCCCGTCCATATCAAAACTGATTGAAGACATTCCGGCTTTTACAAGAGAAACAAATCGCTCATTGGTAAGCAGCATTCCGTTTGTGACGATTCCCCAGTTGTAACCGCGTTTGATAATTTCCTGTCCTGCCTGTTCCAGATCATTTCTAAGTAAAGGTTCGCCGCCTGTAATGCAGATAAATAAATTTTTGATTCCACCGGCTTTAATTTCATCAAGAACTTTTACAAAATCTTTTAAAGGCGTGTCAGGAGTTTGGGAATTCTTTAAGCAGTCGCTTCCGCAGTGAAGGCAATCCAAATTACAGCGCAAGGTACATTCCCAAAAGAGATAATTCAATTTGTGATTTTTAATCTGAATATTTCGCCATATTCTGAATACTGACTGACGGAAACTTTTCAGGAACATTTTAATTATCTTTTTCCATTTTGATCAAATCGCCGTCATAAACGGATCTTTTGATTTTTTTTGTTTTAAATTTTCCACCGTTTTCTTCGCCGTCGGTATCTTCAATTAAAAGTGTTCCTTCTTCCATATTTTGCGATACAATAAAATAGAAGTCTCCGTTTTCATCTGTTAGGATAGTTTCTGAAGTATCTTCAAGTTTAACAGATAGTCCTTTTATTTCTTCACCCTCATCATAACTGGAGTTATTGTTTTCATCAAAAAAAATTCTTCCGCCAATTGCATTAATTGGAACACCGTAGCAGGCTACAAATGTTGAGGAAATTCCGAAAAAACCAAGTATGGTTGCGATGATTCTCAAAATACGTGCTTTTAAACTCTGCATAATAAAATTATATCATGGTGTTATCATGTTTGTCCAGTAAATGTTATGAGAGTTATATTTTCAGAATTCAGCAAAATCTCTTCCACATGATACGGTGTTGTAGTAAAATTGTAACAATAATAATTTCACAAATACAAAAAATTATGGGAGAAAATATGGCAGTTCAAATATTCGGAACAAGCAAATCTTTTGAGACAAAAAAAGCGGAACGTTATTTTAGTGAACGGCGAATTGCGTTTCAGAAAATTGATCTTAAAGAAAAGGGACTTTCAAAAGGTGAACTCGAAAGCGTAATTTCTTCTATTGCAAAAAGGGCAGGGGACAGGCAGGCCGCAATTGATTCTCTTGCCGACAAAAAAAACAAAGACTATGCTTCATTTGCATATCTTGACGACAGTGAAAAAGAAGAAAAACTTTTGGAAAATCCGCTGCTTTTAGTCCAGCCGATTGTCCGTAACGGAAAGACAGATGCAACTATCGGGTATCAGCCGGAAATCTGGAAAAACTGGAATTAATTTTTTTTGCAAAGAGGATTTTTATGAAAAGCATTCTGATTAAAGACACAACAAAAGAAGAGCGTGCAAAAATTGTAGCCGAGTCACTTGGTGATGATTACGAACTGGGTTGCGGTTACGAGTCTGCGGGAATAAATTATGACTTGTATATAGAAGGAAAAAAGGAACTGCGCGAACTCAACAGTGAAGCCCTCTGCGGATTCGAAGTAGCATATCCCGAAGAAAGTTACAGTTCGAGCTGCATGAAGTTTTAGTTTTTTGGATTTATGATGTTGATTCAAAGCGGTCATTACGCAATCGCAGTGCTATATATGTTTTTGTCTTTTGCCGTATTGTCTTGTCTGGCAGGCTGTTTTGGCGGCTTTGAAATCGCAGGCAAGTTGTGGTAACCTGCACAAACTATTGTGGGTTGTACAGCCTGATTCATTTCCCTCAAAGACATTCAAGTAAACTGCCTTGGGATTTCCACATAAGACACTATTATGTGGAAAAATGACATGTATAAGTCTGCGGGCTGGTCCTGTTTGATGGGTTCTGCCACATTCCCATGCTTTTTACATAACGCACATTATTTGTATGATTTGTAAAATCAGTGTCGCTGGCAAAAATTTTCTGTGAATAAACACAATCATTTTCTTCAAACTCAGTTTTAAATTTTGCAAATTTATATTCGTGTATCTTTTTTTTCCCTGCTTGAATCATGTAATCATTATAGGAAATTTCAACGTAAATTAAAAGAGTACGGATTGGGAAACCTATGAAAATAAGTATAACAAAATTATATATCAAAATGTCAATACAGCCTGCTGTAATTACTATGTCAAGTAACTACAGCAGGCTGTCAGATTATGTTTTTAAGAAAAATACCGTTTCAAATATGTTTATTCTTCGTAAACTGAAATAGATGTTATTTCTTTTAGTAACGTACCAGGAGTATTGATTGCTTTTAATATTCCTTTTACCTCAAGTTTATCACCTTTGTTCATGTCAATATATTTATCATCATTTGAATATAATTTAATAAAAACAGATTTTCTAAAATTAGATTTATACGAGTTATATGATTTTTCACGCAATTCTTTTGTACTGTAGAACTCTCCAAACGACTCACTCATTAATTCCTTGTAGCCTTCCATCAGGTCTACAAAACCATCGCCAGGGAAATAACTAAAACCTGCTAAACACTCAATGAGGTATTTATATTCCGGAATATTACTTTCTTTTACAGCACAAACTTCAAAAGTGTTATCAAATTTTGCATCTGTTACCGTTTCTTTATATTTGTTGAACCATATTTCACTTTTATCTTTGTTTAATTTCCATACCAGTGAAGGAACACTGCAAAGCATCGGATAATTCATAGCAAGTTTTCCCAAAGCATCTGCATCAAAATAAGTGATATTTACGTCATCTGAAAAGAATGCAACCAGAGATTTTGAAAGCTCATCATCAGTCTTGTTTAATTCAGCAATCAAATCTTTTTCAACCTGTTCAGAAACAGAGTCTAAAATCTTTTTTTTATTTAAAATAGCAGCCTTTGTCCATTCATACGAAACACCTTTAACATTAGGTGTGCGCCGAATTTCTGATCCATCAGCATTTACCGATCTAAAATAAATTTCATTTTTGCTGAAGTGAAATAACTCCTTCAACTGCAAGTTTTTTTGAATCAAAAGTTTGTGCAAATAAAGATCCTGCCATTAAACTTGCACAGATAAAAGTAAAAAGCTTTTTCATTTTTTTATAACTCCTTTAATAAAGTAGTTAATTTTACCCCCCCCCGAGATTGTCCAAATAATTTGTTTTTACAGACATTTGAGAACCACCTG